>Ga0126336_10000071_pt1 | contig 24784 bp, 15 predicted proteins | sample SidCmetagenome_FD_92530 | JGI IMG/M metagenome (GOLD analysis project Ga0126336, IMG submission 92530) | Coral microbial communities from El Islote,Puerto Morelos, Mexico - Siderastrea C C metagenome | ecosystem: Host-associated > Invertebrates > Cnidaria > Coral | place: El Islote,Puerto... | reverse complement strand
TCCCATCCCGTGGGCCATAGCGAAATACACACCTTGTGAACCTTACACGACGTATTTTGACCGACCAAACCAGTCGACCCTCTTGTCACGACTGCTCTAACTCGACTTCGTCGGTTAAAAAGGCTTTGAACAACACAATGGCCACACAGCAGGAGTCGTGTAGGTCTGTCAACCCCATTTTAATCACGCTTTGTTAGCAAGACTGAAAAGCAAAAAAACCTATTTGGTGGTTTACATGCAAATAGCTGTATTCTCTTTTGAAGTTGCTTGGTGTCGTTAAGTTTTACAGGGGGTCCAAATCGGAGAAAGAGGGTGCATTTCCGCTAGCGGATTTGGACGGGGGAGCCGGAGGGGCCGTTTTCACTAGCGGAATTGGACCAGGGGTGGGGGGAGGGGGGTTCAAATCTGGGGGCTCGAAATCCGCTAGGACACCAGCGAGCGAATCAGCGGCATCCCTCTGCCGGGTTGTGACAGGCGGCTTCGCCACTCGCATAGATCGGACACTCGTGCGAAACCCAAACAAAGGAAATTCGCTCATTTAAGTTTACTTGTCCAGTTTTGGACTTAGAAAAATGTTTAAGGTCTGACAGAAACATTCTTTCGATGCTTTAGAAGTGTAAGTATACAAAATATCATATGTCTAGCTTGATTTGTACCTTCCGAGCTCCAAAACAGTTTAGATCATTAAGAGCAGGATAAGGTCAAGAACAAAAAATTCCCTGAACTATGGCGCACAAAAGTAAAATTACTTAGAAGCTGTTATAAAAGATGTAAACGTTTTAGAGTGGATAGGCCTGAAAGGCATGCTTCTCTAGCTCAGAGCCATGAGACTAATTTTGTCGCCTTCAACATGCAGGATATCGGACAATGGGATTAGTTGACCGTATAGCGCAAATTGTTGTCTGGGGAGTATTGTGTAGTAAAGAAATCGTTATCAGCAAAAACATGGACCGCTCCATGAAACAATTTTCGTGGCTGATTATGTGAAAGTAAACTATGGCAAATTTACTTTGTCGTTCGTCTCCTGGAATCTACGTTTAACCCTGTTCCGTTTCAGTTTCTGACGTAAAGGAAATTCCGTTAATTTTTTAAAATTAACGGAAAAAAAAGGAAATTTTAAAAATTTCCTTTTTTTCACTTTTGCTCTCTCACTCCGGCAACACAGAATTGTGCAACGCAACCCAGCCTTGCCTATATACCGTCTATACATAAGTGGTTTTACTAGGAACGATTGTGGTTAGTAGTGACGGGAGCACCCAGCAAGGAAATTTTAGCAAAATAAATGAGACGCCATTTTCTGCTTTCTTATATTGTTTCAGAGCTTTTTAAAGGCATATTTGTGTAAGCTAATACTGGTTGATCTGCTGGGCGTTTTTAGCTGAAACTTTAGGCTGCAGAAAATTTTACCAAACGGAATCCTATCCGCCGAATTTCCGAGCTGCTAATACATGTCCGAAAATGCGAGCTGACCTTATTTTACACTCTAAACGACATATTTATCCCTCCGAAAACAACAGGGGTTAATCAGTTCCCTTGTTACGAAAGTCTGAGGTGATGTTTTGCTGAACAAATCGCCAGCTTGCAATTTAATCCGAGTATGTCAGGCGATTTAGGCCTGCCGAACAGATATTCCGCCGAAACGAACCTTTGGGTGCCTCTGTAGTGTTTACGTGCAGATATCAAAATTCGCTTGAACAATCTTTCAGCTGCATCTATTCAGGCCGATATAGATAAACAAAAAAAAAAAAAAAAATTAAATAAAATTATAATTATAAAGCCCTTTGTCCAGTCGCTAGGGACAGTATTGCTGAATGTTACAATCAATTTCCCCTTGCCGTGAATATCACTGCATTGTCAGTAAAAACAGGTACCGTGCTAGAACGTATGAAAACTATCTGTTAATGGCTATCAATTTTCAATCAAATAATGCAAATCAACGGTTGAAAAAAGATCTCAACCAACGCTTGTTTCACCTTTCCCTTCTAAACTCAAAGCTTGTATCTTAAAATCACGGCCGGGATTTCAGACAGTCTCTAGCTAGTCTGTGTGACTTAAGTGTGTCGGTTTCACCGCTCAGAGGCCTGACACTCGCGCAAAACCTAAATAAGGTACTAGCTTGCTCTCAGGCTAATGACGAATCCCCTTTACCCGACCCAGAGGTTTCTGTAGCACAAAAGCAACTAGCCTTTAAACTACAAGAGTGTGGCCATGTGACACCACTGTGACACACCATGCCATATCTTGGCCAATATGTACCGTTTGGGACCAACGTGTGTTGAAAAGACGTGCATTATATCGTTAAATTAGAACCCCCCACTATACGTGATATGATCGACCACCCGTTCAGTCCCAATACATTTGTCATATAACATAAATCTCTCTAGAATATTGTTTGTTCAGTTACAGATCACCGCAAAATTAAAGAGTCTCAGTTGCTTCAATTCAAAATTGCACGGATGAGCGGCGTTGTAATTAACATGAAAAAAGGAATTGTCAAACTTAAGATGAGCACTGTCATATTTAATGATTTGCAATGAGTCATCCAAAAGATAACGATCTACCGCCTTAATAATGTCTTTTTCGTAATTCATTGAACTCTTTTTTAATTTGATGTTGTGCTTTCAATCACACTTAGTGGTAGTGGTGAAACTTCCTCTTTCAAATTTTTGTTTTGCAATGGCTATCGAAAGTTTTCGATGTCGTTTTGTCACGTTAACTCAGCAATTCTTAGCCATTTTAGCCGGATGCGCATATTTATGACACTGTGGATGACTCGTTGACTTCCTGGGATTTTACAGAGGTTATAAATGCATCCTGTTTTCTCCCAACTTCCACGCGGAACATTTCTTAACTATTCAAAACGCGACAGCGGGGGAATCATCTAGATGGAACATTGACGTAGATACAGTTGTTTGCCATTTCCGAATTGCTTGGTGGAAACTCCTTTGATATGCAAAGTCACTTTTTTAAAGTGGCTATTTTCGTTCAAGGGGCTTGTTTAAAAATTAGAATAAGTTTCATTTGCAAGCGAATGAAATATAACATTCAAACTAATTCGGCAGCTGTTCTCATTATAAAAAGGGTTGAGGACTTCTCGTGAAAGGCTTATTGTTTTTGCCCCATCAAATCGTTCAATAAGTGACAACGTTATGCAGGGTATTATGAAAGTTATGACTGCAAAATAAAACCAATAACCGGAATAAACACAAAGAAATTATCTATTTGTATTGATAAGAAGGAATTACCTATTTGACTCGATCATTTAAGCGTAAAGGAAATTTGTCTCAAGACATTGCCTGAGGCTATAAAAGCTTTGCGTGGCTCAGCTCTGAAGCAGATCGTTTGGGATAGCGAGGGAAGAGCGAGCAACTTTGGTAACAAAGTTTTTCCAAGGTAAGAGGGTTTCATTTAGGTAAAAAGTCAGTATTCTGCCATTCCTCTAAATTTCCTACAAACAGACTGAGTTTTTCAATCCCTCAGGTACAGGACCGATTAGAACTTCTATTAAAGAGATAAATACTGCATCTTACACTGTACATGAGAACTTGCCCATTTATATTGATTCAGATATCGTGCACTAGCCTTGTCGGAACCATATCGGCGGTAACAGTTAAACCATGAAAAAAGCTTGATAATTCGTGCTCCTGTTGAATTTAAAAAGATCGAAGGTTAAGCAGAGTTTGCGTCCGTCAGCGATTGTTTTAATTAGATAAGCGCCTTTCCAATGAAAGCTTTGATCATTAGTTTCCCACGGTGCCGTTTAAATTTATACAGAAAAATTGAATTTAGGTTCCTCAGACACGCCTCGAGCTTGATACTGTAGTTAAAGGTTTAAGTTCTGACACAAACGTTCGCACGATGTTTAAGATCGGATACGTGCAAACTTTTAATCAGTGTACGGCTTGTACTCTCTTTCCTAGAAACAGTTTAGAAGACTTTACTTTAAAGAGAAGAACAGAAAGGTTCTTTTAACTAGCGTACAAAAGTGATAAATTTGATGTACTTTAGACTGAAGCGGTTATGAAAGTTCAGTGTTTTAGCGTGGATAGGATAGCCGCACGCCATTCAATTCCGTTAGCTCAGAGACGCGAAACTAATTTTGTCTCTTTAAACTTTCGGAATGTTTAACAATATAATAAGTGGATAATACTAACTAGACTGGTCTCTGTAGAATAAATTAAAAAATTGTTACCGACATAAACGTGGACCATTTATCAAATGACTTTTTGTTCGGAATTATGTTAGTGCACTGTGGGCTTTTAAATCTTTGAAAACTGTCTCACGCAGCTTCTTCTCCGTTTCTTTTTCTGATCAGAAGGAAAATCCAACTATTATCTTCCTTTTGTTTTATCACTGGCCTTCAGTTCAATTTTGACGACTAACTTAACTCTATCACTCGAATCTAAAAGATTCGCTTGAACAGTTTCTCACTGGAACAGTTTCTCAGCTGTATTAATGTAAAAAAGATACAGGAATAGTTCAAAAATAATTGAACTGAATTAGAAATATAAGAGCTCTTTTTCCAGGGATAGCACTGCGGAGTATTACAGCTATAACCAGTTTAAAAACTCCAATGACTGATAATGATGTTAACAGTGTGACAAAGATAACAGCAATTCTTGAAATTACCGCTGTTCATTTCATGTTACCTGCGTGAACAGTCAGGAAGTAACAAGTTGCTTCCTACGACATTACTCAAAATGCCGGATCCAGTCGATTGCTTTACATGTGATCGTAAGTGGTCTTGTAAGCGTTTTTACGTCACAAGAACTAATTTCCATATGTTTAGGGGAAGGCCAGTCGTGCCCAGAATCATGCTTCGCCCCGTGTTTGTGAGAGTGGGACTTTGATTCCGGATTCCACAGTTGCGAGCCCTGGGTTCCGATGACTGGGTTCCGCGTTCAGTCTCAGTAATCTGGATTCCGGATTCCAGGGGCTGGATTTTAGAATCCAAAGCCTGGGAAACCAGATTCCGGAACAGGCGAATCACTCTACACAGGAAAACATGCTACTAAATATATTTAAAAAAGAAAATCTTTCATCAGACGAACTTACAAAATAACTTAGATCATAAACTCAAAACTTATTAAACTTAAAATTGTTGTTACTTTAAGCGAATACATAATCTATACTATGCTTGGCTTTATTTTGAGTGCGAGGGTATTTTTGAATTAAATTTTTTATTCAGTGAGCCGTTATAAAACTCAATCCTCAGAAAACAGTGAAATTAAAGGTCAAGTTTTGATCATGAAAATTTAAAATTTCAACACAAATTTTTCAAGGCACTTCAACCTTTGCAAGCATATGTCAAATGTCGCACGTGATCTCAGGTCTCTTCAAGACATAGGACGAAACGCTTCCGGGATTCGTTAGACTTGTCATTTTAACATAAGACCACACTAAAGCAGCATTCTCAGTATTTATTCTCGCCCCACTCCTTTCGAACGGTTTGCACGCCGAACTACATGTAATCCAGGCAAAGTCACGGACCGTTTTCCAGTCCCGCCAACGGCTTCCCCACTTCTATCCCAACATAGACTTGGAACTACTCGGACGATTGGTCAACCGCCAACCGGCCTAAGTGGGATTTAACTGTGCGAGAATTTTAAGATAAGAATTTTGCGTCACCTTCAATATGTTTTTTTTTGTACCGTCAAGTGTCAAAGCTATTCCTTTTATCTTCATCAGTTTCTTCTTATTTTGCAGATGCTTCTTGCGGTCATTTTCGTAGTATTTGGAGCATGCGTCGTGTCGAGTAATCCAGTGAAAAGCAGTAATAGTAACCTTATTCAGGTAACAAATAATATTTAAACTCTCTCAGAAACGATCGATAGTTTCATAAGTGCAATAATAGTGGTGCCCCCTCCCTTATTTTGTTTCAAGATTACTGAAAAGCCAGAACAGCCAAGTTGTTTCATTCTCAGGGAATCATTTTTATCATTCCCCTTTAGAAAAGAGGGGGGAATATAATCAGCCCAGGCCCAGACTCACATAGCTGAATTGATTTTGAAGGTCATATTTTGTCTCTATATGCTAGTCGTGGTAACAAATAAAATACTTTATTTCAGGAGTCAAAAGCTGATTTTGAGTGGCAGGATTACTTTCTCACAAGGGAAGAACGTAAGTTGCATTGCGAGAGTTCAAGGCAAGCTATGTAGGTAGAAAAGGTCCATTCATTGAGCAGTAGGCCATATTTCTTATGCGTGAAATTGTTTTATTCTCGGGAAACGTCATCAGCTTAACAGGCGAATAAGACTGAATTGAGTTCCCAATTTGTCAAACAAATTTCCTAAACGATGGTAAAGTGGACTTTTCTGTTTTCCTTGATAATTTGAATTACCACCCTGAACTAACACTAAAACAAAGCCTCGCTACCATGGATTCAACATCATCCAACAGTGCTGAATATAACTTTATTGCATCAGTGTTTGATGGCGATCAAACTTAACTCAGCTCAGCAATTAAAAGAATCATTTGACATCATTGAACATGGTGCCCAAATACGATTATAATTTGGCGAAATCAAACAAGTTAAACAGAGTTGAGTGGAAATGTTGAATCTGCCTGGCCCAGGCCTTAGATCTCAAGTAAGCGAGGAAGAAGTGGGCAGCGTTAACTTACTCAGAAAAATAGTGTTAGCCTGAGACGAGATTTTAAAGTCAAATCGGAAGTCAAAGATTAAGGAGCGACTTAAGTACCAGGAGTCCTTAGTGTCCCCCAAATAAGGCCTATCCGCACCGGGCAAATTTTAACATGTTTAGATTAAATTGTATATTTTGACACCAAAAAGTGTGGTTTACATTTGCGGACGCACTTTTTAATTCCTGCCAAATTTTTTCAAAGGTTAATGAATTTTCAAAAGCTTATCCTGAATGAGGTCTTTTTTGGTCTTTACTTAGGGCGTGAAAAGAAATGTAGATACAAGGGTAAAAGATACCCGCAAGGTGCAACCATTGATAGACCTGTAACACCGGATTACGCCCATTGTGAGCGATGCACGTGCGTTGGAAGAAAGTTTAAAAACTGCAAGAAGATTTACCACTGTGAACTCGGTTATCTGCCGTGCGGCAAAGAGGACTATGAATTTCTGCCTGGAGAGTGCTGCCCTGTTTGTAAACAAAAAGGTCAGTAAGCAGAATAGGTCCATTCATCCAAAATTAACTTCCCTTTCTTTATTTTGTATTTGCCATTAAAAATTCTCTAATTCTCCATTTTACTAAAATAATATTACGGGTTTTTTTTACACTTTTTTCTCCGTTCCGTCTTGCCCAATCGCTGTTACGTACAAATGCCTCATACTTTACGCTGGCCATCCTCTTTTAATATTACCCATCGACACTCGACATTTTGTATTCCCTAAATTCCTCATTCTTCATGTTTTCATTTTCCATTCAAGCATCCACATTCCGAACTGCCATCCTAAATTATCCCTTTTCGACGTTTCGCATACCAGTTTTCCGTTTTCCAATTTTCCATTACTACAATACAGTACATTACTATACAATGCAATACAATGCAATGCAATGCAAAACAATACAATGCAGTGCAAAGCTAAGCTTAGTAGCATAAAGGGTCGTGTACAACATCCATATTTCACACCTTTTCCTAAAAGCTAATAATCAGCATTGATTTTATATTGAATTCATTGCTCTACAGCTTGCCGTGAAGACAGAAAAATCGGTGACCAATGGCAGAGGATTAAAGAAGTTACAGCCGAGAGTCCAATGAAAGGCATTTGTTCATTATGTAGATGCACAGAAGACCGCAAGGAAGATTGTGTCAACCATAATTTTGAATGCCACAAAATTCCCGGGTGCTTAGAAACTGAAGTAAAGCCGGACTCCTGCTGTCCACAGTGCAGTATGTATCTAATTAGCAAGTTGGTAGTAGTGCTGGAGGGGGGTATTGGATTTTTGTGTGGAGGAGTGCAGCTCAGAACTCGAGATAAAGGTTTCTGTGGCGTGTCTTATGAACAGGAAAATTGCTTTTCTCTCCCCCCCCCCGTCCCATCCCTGAATGGGACGCTAGTCCATCCCAAGGTCACCCTACCATTACTTTAAGATTCGCTGATTTCCGTTTATACAAATTGCAGGAGGAAGACAATGTGGAGAATAGTTCACTCGCATAAAAGAAAAACACGCTTGAGCTATCGACCCTCTACGACACGTTAACCACCAGACAACCACATCTTGTCGATGATCTAACGTCCATCATATCTATCAAATTCCCCAACTAAGCCCCAACAATAGAAAACACGATTCGCTTTTGGCACAGAGGGAAGTTCATTAAGAATACACACTATATACGAGAAAACAACACCGACCAATCTCTAATAAACTCCTCTGCCACCCGCTTGGAATACATCCCCAGACTTCCCAGGGTGAGTGGGTGGGGAGAAACATACTCAGCAGTAACTTGATTGTGTACCCTCTAGGAAAACTAGACAAGCAATAAAACACTAAATCATGATAACTTGATACGATACCAAAGGGGGTGTAAGTTGCGCAGTTAATCTCATTGAGCACGTGCTTGCCCAAAGGGCGTATCATTTTAATATTCTGAAGATTCCCTATTTCAGACCAAAGCTCTTGAAAGGAGAAGGACTATTCGAATTGACGTCAAGATCACGTTCCAGAAATATAACCAATCGGGCAATCAGTCAACATAGCAATCACTCGATAGATCGATCATTCGGAGTCAAGTCCCAATTCATTCAAACTTTGGCAAGCAAGAAAAACAATTAAGGCTATGACAGCAATTTTTAAAACGAGGTCAGCCAATTGTCTAAAAAGTCCACTAACTTTTCAAAGTCAACACTAATTTTTACTAATTTTTTTTCGAACGAGTAACTGCTGCCATTTCTGTGTCTCTTTGCAAGTTGGCAGCCCCAGGTATTGCGGTGCGATCAAGTTAAAGCTGCGAAGGAGATGATGATGATGATGATGATGATGATGATGATGATGATGATGATTATCAATCATGACGATGACGATGGTGATTATTATTATTATTGTTATTAATTTTTCAAATGTCTTTTTTAGAAACATGGGCTAAGCCAACAACTGAAATTTGGTTCACAGTACCACAAATAACAGAAAGTACGGAACCGCCTTTCACATTTCCCTTCCGTGATGCCCCCGAAGAAGGCCAACTAGAAGGTAAGACAGGCATAAAGTGGTGGGAAATAAACTGCAGTTTTGTTTTTTTAACCTTATTACTCGCTAGCAATTTTTATTCCTTGGCAAATTTCTATCCGGAAAACTTTTGTTTGACGCGCGTTTGCTCGTGTGAAGGCAAGGCCTGGTAGGTTTCCCTGATTTCCCTTTATTGCGTCTTCCTAGCGTGTCAGTTAAGTTTGGCATTCTCTCTTCTTTCGACTTTGAACTTGGACTCTCTTGTGAGGTAACGGCTCAACTTATTATTTATACCTAGTACGGTTCTGCTACACTTAGGGGTCATGCTAGGCAAGTTTAGCCAAACCATGGCTATACAAGAAAAAGAACTTTGGATTTATCAACTGAGTTGATAAGCTAAATTGGCCACCGTAAAGAAATTGAAAGCTGACGGTTTTGAACGTTAGCCCTTCGTCAGAGCGAATCAAGGAATTGTAGGTTGCACTTAGTTTATATGGAGAACGGTGGAGCTACGCTATTGGAACATGGCAACGTAAAAAACAATAACAAATCAGAGTTGAATGAGAAGCGTTCGTGTTGATACCGTGGGGATTAAAAGTGCCGATTCGAAAAGTGAATTCTTGTGCTGGATTTTTATGGCTTTCCGTGTAATCCTGGTGTAGGGAAAGGCCGCAGATCGTCATGTGTTGGTTAGAATGATCAGGGAGATTTTGAACAGTCACGTTTGAAGTGTCGGGCGATTGGTGTCAGATGTGTGCAGAGTGTTCTCCCCTGTGGAGCTTAATTTTCGCGTCAGCTAAATTTCGTGACAATACTGTTCGCAACACTCTGATTTCGCGTTTTTGAAACAAATCGCAAAATTCGCGAAATTTAAGTGTCATAAGAAATTCATGTGATAAGGTAATTTCGTCAAAAGTCAGGGCAGTCGACAGAGCGTTTGATCGGCTAATTTTCAAATTGCTCCTATCAGACGATGAAACCTTTCTACCAGTAGAATCTAATTATTTTATGAAATCAGTAGCCATACATATACATGAGTTCAGTGATAGCTAGCTTAGCATGCACGGCCGCTTGCCATGAGCTCATGTCGTTCATATTCTGAAGGGGCTACCCTGAGCGGTATAAATCAATAAAGGTTCTTCTTCTTCTTCTTCTATTCAATCCGAAACAAACAGGCAGTTGAATGAGTGTATGGTTTTGTCATCCAGAGAAAGAAGATTTCGACATATGCTGGTTATTAGAAAATGGAACTTTAATTTCTTATTCTCGACATTTACTCGAGCAATTCTACTTGGTTTAGATTCTGTTTTTTTTTTCGCCCAGTATTTTCTTCCAATTTTTTTCACAATTTTTTAAAATTTCAATACCGATCAACTTATTGTATTGTCAGCTTAAATAGAGTTGTTACTATTGAATTATTATTAACTTCTGTACACTCTTTTTATTTTGTAAGAACCATTTTTATAAGAACGTTGAGGCTGAGACTTGCCCCAAAATTTAAGAAAATGTATGGGCTAAGATAAGAAACATCCTCAGGCTCAGCCAAATTATACGCGTTCTTACATAAAAAATGTGTACTAATAAAATATAAGCTGATCGTACTAACCTCTACATTGCTTTGGTGACCAATCACAGCGCCCAATTGATCGTCCCTCGAAAAAAACCTGTCCTGTAGAAAATATTAACTCAGAATTTATTTACCCCCTTACAGGTGAAAATGATGTGGACTGAATATCGCTGCAAGTGCCGTGATGCATTTTAAATCAAAACACGTGACTATCCCGTGACTAGTTTCAATCCGTAAATAGTTCCAATTCGGTATTTTTTATCTCCATTGCCTTGTTTTATGGCATCCTGTATTTAGTTCTTGCACGTACGAAGAAGCTGGTTATCACACTGTGTGTCACGCTAGCACATGTTATCTCAGATGATTCTGTCACGCTAGGTCACGCTGTATATTTTAGCTGATTACGTCATGTGGTTGCAGACATCCTGTCACGTTTCAAGTGACGGGTGTTAAATAGAAATAAACATGGAAACATATAAAATGAATTTACAACTGGTCGTCTTTTCCTGTACTTTCAGCAATTGCGTGTATGCATGCATGCATCAGGATTGTGGGATAGACTCTTAAGAACTGGCTTTCCGTATTCTTCCCTGGACATTCCTTCCCACTCTCTGCACCTTCACCATCACCTCCAAGCCTAGTTGCCACTGATAGCCTCTCCTCTGTCCCTGGGAAGACCTGACTCGTGTAGTCTAGTTTTCTGAACTCCTAGGTTCTGCTTTTCCCCCAACCCTCCACTTCAATATCAATTAAACCACCGTCATCACCATCGGCTGGTTACAAGGCAGGCAACTGTGAGTCTCGGGGTGCGAGACCTGGGGGGAGGGGGAGGGTACTCGATAGGTTTTGGGTGGGTGGGTGCCGCCCAGGCCTCCAAGATTAGACCCCATTTTAGAAGGGTTTGCATTCAAAGTGATACCCCGTTCTAGAAATAGGCAATTTTTAACATGATGACCTGTTGTAGATATTTACTAAATTTCAAAACCCTGTTTTAGAAAAGTTATTTCTTTGTCCGAAATAAAACTTCCAGCCTACGCAAACCGAGGTTCCCCTTTAAATTATTTAAAATCGCTGCTGATATCTTGAAGCTTTCGTGCGTTTGCAATATTGCCCCCTCTTCTGGAACACATCTTGAATATGGATACCCCGTTTTAGACCAGGGATCCCCCAAACCCGACGCCGTTGGCCGGCTCATACCTGTATAGGTATTATGAGGGAGTGCTCCCCTTCCCCCGGGGGTTCCGAGAAAGCTTGCGTTACTTCACACCTGAGAGCGTAGTGTTGGATCTATGACTCTTTTCGTCATCAGCATGACCGTATCCTCCAGTGGTAAGGGACACCACTTTTTGAAGTGGTTGTCCGCGACGGACTGCTTGTATCTGGACGCTATTTTACCTTAGTTCAGCATTAAGTTCGTGTCCAGGACTTTCGCTCAGCCATGATGACGCGCTGTTTTGTTGCTTGGCAGCTAAGGTCCATCCCTCGAAAAACATTTACACAGGGCGAGTTAGGGAGGCCATCAATTTATAATCCTCATAAGGGAAGGGAAGGCTTTCGCTTTGCGAGACAGGAATGAGTTAGTGACCACGCTAACAACTTCAGAAGTTGAAAAGAATGCTTGACAGCGTCAACTTTTTCCTCGATTGAAAAAATCAATTAGCTACCCCGGACACCAGAATTTATTTGACGTCAGATATGAAAAACACACAGCGCGACAAACAATAGAGGTGTTAATGGTAGTCAATGCAACCATATTAACAAAAAGGTATTTTTCTTAAGTTGGGCTGTAATAACCAATATCTTCAAACAATGTCACCTCATCCAAAGACTTTAGCTACGCCGTGCAATCAAAATCATTTCAGTTTTCTCAAGGAAAGCGTGATTTTTTCTTCTCACTGTCTGTGGTCAAAGGTAGGAAATTAAGTCTATTGACGAGTTCGTCTGTCATTCTAGTTGCTCAGCTTCGCAAGGCTTTTCACTGCCCTTGGTCAAAAGTAAGAAATGAATTATATTTGCCTTTTTGTCCGTTGATCGTTTAAAATGCTAATTTACACTCACGGTGTTATTGTTAGACAATGCAACCATAGTGATAAGTAGGTATTTAATTTCTTAAGTTGGCATGTAATAACCAATATCTTCAAACACTGTCACCTCATCCAAAGACGATAGCTACACATGCAATCGAAATTATTTCAGTTTTCCCACGGAAAGCGTGCTCGTTATTTTGAAGACTTCTCACTGCCTGTAGTCAAAGGTAGGAAATGAATTCTGTTGACGCGTTCGTTTGCTGATCGTTTTAAAAGAAAACGCAATTTTATTTGCTATAGCTTGAAAATTTTTTGTCAACTTTTTTCTTTAACAGAGAAAATTTCAAGCAAGATTAACTGCAATGAAATTAGAAGGCAAAAATAATTAGACAGGTAAAGCGCATTTACTTTAAATAGTTACTTTTGGCGCTAGCTAGCGTGTTATCAAAGCTTTCTTCAACAATTGTCTTGCGCCTTTGTATTATCTATAATAGTACGAATAAACATGTAAACACGTTTCTCATTGCGAAAAGATAAAGAATCAAAGCCACTGGTAGAAAGGAAAAATACGGTTTTCATCTGGATGCTACCCAAAACGTTAGAGCCACGCTACGTGTTACATTTGAGTGAAGTGGAAGGGTCGATAATAGCAGTTACATACTATAAGAGTCATTGACGATGTTAATAAGCTGTCCCTATATCTTCAGGGGTACAGTGGTGCTAATACTATTTGAGCATGCAATATGGTACATGAGCGGCCCCAAAGCCGAGTACGGTTTACTAAGTGGTCTAGAATACAGTTTTGTCGAGGGTTGGGAGGGATGGGGAAGGGGCTTAGCTCCTTAGGGAGAAGCCTCCTCAGGGAGGGGCCCCCACTAAAATTTCCGAGAGGTACCCATGTTTTTATACCTTGACAATACAGTGGGTGGCAATAGTGATTACAAGCTCTAGATTGCACCCAGTTGAAAAGCTAAAGGGTACACAAAATCAGTAAAATACGTTCATCATTTGATTAGACTAGAAACACATGTTACAATTTGCTCGTTCTTTGGCTATCCAGTGTGGAGACATCGTGGTGTAGTGGTTGGCTGGATTGTCGGAAGGTCGGTGATGATCTGAAGGCTTGGTCTTTGCACTGTGTGGTGTTGTTTCCTTAGACAAGAGACTTAACTCAAATCTCTACTCAAATGTTAAAAATGGGCTCCAGCTACGTACTGTTAGGGGTAAACCTGCGATGGACTAGCATCCCTTCCAGGCAGGGAGAAGTAATTTTCGTAGTTGCTCAGTGCTAAAGAAGCAAGAGCTGAGCGTCGGTGGTGTGGGCCCCTTACAATGTGTTTGCAACTTTATGAAGTAATTCTCTTTAAGTAATTTCTCTTGCTTCATGTACAAAAGGACTGCTTGCGGTGCTTTTACCGGACATTACGACATTTTCGTAGTTGCTTCGCTTCATGCTACAGAAGAAGGAGTAAAGCGCCAGTGGTGTGGGCTTCTTGCGATCCGTTTGCGACTACACCGCGGTCCTTTTGCGACTAGGCTAACAACTTCTTTGACCCGAGTAATAACAACGTTAAGCGCCGATAAAGCCAACGTAATAACTTTGTGGCAGTTATCGAATTTTGAAAGTTCAAAGCAACAAAACAATTAATCTATATGCTTTAGCACAAATATTTATTTTACTTTAAAAGTTGCAGTCGTTAGGATGAAATCATTTCTTATCCCTCTAAACTAGATAACCGGTGATATTCTGTTTACTCTGGCAGATGTGTTTCCGAGGAGAAAAGGAAATGATCCAGTGGCCATGATATACTGAACCAGGCAATTTGTACTAATCATTCCAGTACCTGATCAGCGAATAAAAAAGGAAAAAAAAAAAAAAAGAAAACATTTGTCGAAATTTGGGCGTCTTCAGCCTTTAGTAAAGGTTGTAGAAGTACCAGAAGTTAAGGCCCCTTAATTTTCTCCGAAAGTGTATTACTAATGGCTGCCTTGCAACGGACGGTCATAAGCGTGCTGCAAAATCAAAAGGGATAAGGACGACGTCTCGTCTGTGGCTGCCACACAGGCACAAAATAATTAATATAAGCCTATTTTCAGCTGTTCACAACAGAGTTTGTGGCCCGCCTTAATTTTCCCACGCTTTGATGACAATGGCGCATGCAGCATGTTCCTGTCTGCCCACGCTTTCCTTTCGAAGTGTGGGGGAAGAGGTAGGTGAAGGCGAAAGATCTGATAAAGGGGTAAAGGTGGCAGGGCCTAGCTAGGTTCATAAAAAGAGGAGAAACGCCAGATTTTGAGTATTTTGGTGCTCTAACAGTGGGTCATTTGGTACTACACAAACGCTTAGATTAAGGGGGGTGGGGGTTGCTACTGGCCCTGCGATACGTTAAGTTTCTAGTATTTCCAAATTTCCAACACACTAAGCTATGCATAATTTGACAAGAGTCAGCCAAAGGTCTTTTCTTGTTAGCTGACATGGGTTAATAAATTCATAATCATTCTTCTGTGTGCGTGTGAAAAAGAGCAATTCGTTTCCGTATAAGGTAGACTCTTTTAATAAAACAATCATACAGGCAAGGCAATAACTGTACACTTTACTTGCGCGGCGTCTATAGCTTTTAGTTCTACCAGTTTAGTTTTGTTGCATCTCAAATTCGACATGTAATTAACGATCCTTTAACAGTAAACATCCGCACTGTTTGTGTTTACGAATTCTGTTTTTCATCTATAACCCATACAACTGTATCACCTTTTGAAATCTCACAAATTTGTTTGGCGAACAAAGAAAGCAATTCCGTGATTTCCTCTAACAATACTTAGCAGTCGTTAAGGAAGCTGTTAAGAAATCGTTAGCCTATGCGCGCAATCTGTTACGTCGTAAAGAAACCGTAATTGAATTGCGAAAAGATTTACTGCTCGACAGTGGCGCCGCCGTGTTTTTAATAGCTTTTCAATTAGCTTCTCTATAAATTAGGTTTCAGTCAAAGAATATTGTTTTAATTTCTCATTCAAGATCAGAGAGATTTCAGCTGAACTTGGTAAAAGCAGGTAGATTTAGTTCCAGGTGAGATTTTTTTTATTATGGTTAACAAAACTTTAAGTGGTCTTTTCTTTTTGTTGAGTTCAACCCGTTACTTAGCCTTTTTTTTTAATTAAATGTAATGCGCCATTGGTCCGTTTAATCTCATACAAGCTGTGCTAGTGGGAGATTCGTGTAAAAGTCTGCCTGCTTCTCATATTTCTTTACGTATTAGAGATTTCCTGCAATGTTGTTTGTCGTACAAGGCGCTTCTTACTTTTGAGTTTGTGGCTGAAATAGTTTAAAGTGTTACCACTAGGTAAATGAGAGCCACCGCCAAGTTATACCGCATAAACAGGTTCAAACTTTAAAATCCCGGAGTGTGATTATTCAAATGAAAGTTTTAAGCAGTGCTTTTCTTTGTTGTCATTTTATTTATTTTTTTACGTATTTCTCACTCACAACAGGTTTTAGGAAATTTGTCTAGTTTCGTATAATAACTCCCTGAATATTGAGGGCAAGAGGTTAAAGTTCGTGTTCCTTTTTCTAAGACCTACGAGAGTGAAAATTTTACAACGAAGAGATAAGTGACCACTTGGGAAGATATTCTAGTAGCCTTCATGACCTTCCTTTCTATAAATGACATTTTTCAGTATGGGCAAACACGTCTTCGAAACAGTTCTGAGCTCCGCAGTAATGACCTGTGTGCTCACTTTTAGTTTACTATTTGCTGTTTCTCGAAAAGACATTTCAGTGTGACCTCAGAACTAATACTTGAGCCGTGTAATAGATGATTGGCTCTTTTGCATTATTTTCAACGTCATTGAAGTCAAACCTGAAGAAAGTCGGCGGAAGGAGCAGAGAAAATAAATGACGGGAAATAAAAGGACGGGGCCTCAGCATTACACTGAAGTACAATTAAAGGGAAGCTGTTGTATTGTCGTTTTATGCCTTTTACTTTTATACGATTGTACTGAAAAAGGACACAATTCTACAGCTTAAAACCTTTTAAGATATCTCCCTCTAAAGAAAAGGCAAGAACGTAGCCTGTTCCATTTTTCTTGTTTTCAATTATCATTTTAGAGATTTTTAAGTAATGTTTGTTAAAACAAAACATCTGCACGTTCTAAGATTCTTTAAAATAACAGGAAGCACACCAAGAAGCGCAGAAAAAAAGTAAAGAAAGTGTCCACAGGCGTTCCGGTCGCACTGTCAGACCATCTGTACGGTCTCACATCAATTTCTTATCTGGTCTCCTCTATCTGTTTTCGAAAAAGTAAAGCTAGCTGCGCGTAGTGTGGACTATGCGTCTGTAGCATACAGTTTGCCAGGTGGGTTTAATATTTCAAGGGTGGTGTCTGCTTCCTACTGTAAGGTTCTACTAAACTGCGACATGTGGAACTGTACAAAATAATCACGGAACTAAACTTATTTGTTCTTTTTAGATATTTCAGGCTCAAAGCTCCCAATCTAAGCATGCGTGGTATAGTCATCGTTTTCTTCACGGCTCTCTCTTTCGTTTCAGAGGGCCGTTCTGTTTCCAAGGTAAATAATCACATACATTATGCAAATGATGAAAAGCGTATACTACACACGTTTAATTGCGCTTAACAGATATTGGCTACAATAAGATCAGACTTCAGCATGGGCCTCTGGCAGCGGCTATCGGTCCGCTGATGAACTCATCTCACCCAAGCAAGCCACCAACCTATGATCGAATTTATGGCTGTGGGCCTGGTTGTTCGAAAGCCGGTTAACGCTAACCCGGGACTACAATTCAACCAAGGTTGCTATATTTCTTGTTAAACAGAGCCTTCACAGCTAATTTTAGTGGACTTTTAAAGGCGACTTTAGTCAGAACGTGGGGCAAAAAAGATTTAAAGGAATCTTCATCACTTAGCGGCAATTTTTAATTGCGGCTTACAGGTAGCCCTGGGTTAGCTTAATCCGGTTTTGATCAACCGGGCCCTGAAATAGATCAAAGCAAGGGTACTTTTGTGTACCTGCTGTAGATGGGACGTCTTTATCATCTGCTAATAAATCCCTCTCACATGTGTAATTTTACTTGAGTGGAAAAGCTCCCACGTTTAAAATTGAAAAATGTCCAAATAAAATTTTGAAAAATGTACTGCTGGATAGCTTTCATGTAAAAGGTCCGGTAATTACATGCCGTCAGAGCTTTCATTTATACTCAGTCCCACTTATTAAGGACTTTTTTTTTAACCAGCAAACTCAAAAGCCTAGGCAACTTCAAGTCAATTTTTTAAAGCCTCTCTATCATGAAACTAGACCAGTAACTAAAAACCATATTTTTTGTTATATTTTTATAAAATACCGATGCCTGAAAAGAGGACACTGGAAAGGAGATCCGGTAAGTTTGATCACGTACAAAGAAGATATATTGAGTGTATTGGTTGTTTTAGCTTTTGAAGTTTTGTCTTTTCGACTCAATGAACAAGAAGCACAAATTTTAAGCTAAAATACAAATAACACATCTTCTATGTACCCCCTGACTTAGTTCTTTTGAACGTTCTTGACTTTTTAAGGCTCCTTTGTACTCTCAAAGCCTCCCGCAGAAAAACAAACTAGTAGCAGTCAAAAAGTTAATATTACTGAATACTCTGCATATCTTACTTTTTGTCACTCACAGCCACTTGTAGTGCAAATGGCAGGACATACAACAGTGGTGCCACAATTGTTTATCATAACATCACTACGCCTGTTGAGAACGCTATGTGCACGTCGTGTGATTGCTCTGCTGGGAGTATTGGCAACTGCATTTCCTATCACTGTGATGTTGGACGGGGCACGATCATAGAAGCCTGTGAACGATGGGTCAAAGGGGTGGAAGGAATATGCTGCCCTTACTGTGGTAAGAAATAGATGCACTATGACAGGGAGTGGAGGGGGGATGGGGGAGCAGGGGAGTCCAAACTTCCTCCTTCTCGTACCCTTTTATCCCAGTTCCCGTCGCTTTTTTGTTAATTCCCGCCCTATTTGTGCTTTTTCGATTGCAAACTTTCACGCAATGTTCTGTAAATTTTTCCTATCTCTTCCACTTCCTGCCACCTTGGGAATTCCCCTCCCTGCCCCCTCTTTTCCGCTTCCCGTACACCTCCCGCCCCTTTCACTTCACATACCCCCCTGCCCCCCCCCTCCACCATTACATTAAGAAACTGACTTGCGCGGTTAACATTAGTCTTGCAAATGGGCACTTAAAACGGTTGTTCTCGCAAGTTATAACTGTATAGAGTTATCATTTACACTAGGCAGCAGTCTACGTTGTTTATGGCTATTGCTGCCTAAAAAATCCTAAAATATTGTTAGTTGCAGTTTTCTCAAGTAACCTCGAGCTTAAGTGACAAGACCGAAAGGTAGTATGGGTAGCTGTAAATCTTTTGTGATTCGGCTGTAATTTCATGGTTGTTACTGCCATAGGATAAGTGACAGTACCTTAAACATTTGACTGTGATTTGTTTTATGATGGGGTGAACCATAGCCAAGCTTGGTAAATGTAATTGTAAATTATCCATATCACCTAGCGGTCTTATCGCGTAGACTTTCCGACAACGTTTTAATTGAAATAGCTGTATGTTTGAAAGGTCACACACTGGTCACACACTGGTCTCCTGTTAAGAGATTTATCAAAATAAGCAGTGCAATAGAAAACACTGCTAAATAGCTTCCATTTGCCACATATTCAGACAACACAATGTATTTTGAACATGTAACAGCACAATCAAAACGGAGTATTCAATAGTTTCAATAAACCGAATGGTAACGCGTTATGTTTTGATCTACAGATGCAAAGCCAAGGTGAGGCCATCTTGTGTGGAAATGAAACCTTACTACTTTGTAGCTTTTCTAAAATTTTATTTTAGTGACCACAATTGAAGATTTATTTCGTAGGCGAAAAGTTGAGAGCTACGACCACTGTCAACTAGTTTAACTCTATTAAAGACGCCGCTTTACAAACCGCCATGAATCCACATCAAAATATTTTTGCGGAGCAAAGTTGTACAAGCCCAGAGCTTTAAGTTACAATTTTACAGGCTCGCGTTGATGCCATTCAAACGGGATGGCGCAAGCTCATAATTGAACTTTCTGGATAAACTAATCAGATAAGCAATAAAAATTGTATTTAACTTGATGTTTTCTTAGAATGCTTTAGCAATGGCAACCAAAAGAATGATGGTGACTCCTGGATACGGCGTTTGAGCTCTGGCAAGTGTTACGAGTGCTCTTGCAAAGGTTCCCATGTTGACTGCTCTCTGTCTTGGTGCCCGCCCTGTGATGGAGTCGCAGTTCCAGTTGAAGGAAAATGTTGCCCTGAGTGTCAGGCAGGTAAGCCGTATTTATATGTTCCAAGAAAAAGATCAGGTGTGATCACGACGACTACCCGACGACAGTAGTATAGAATAACACAAGATTTCGCTCCTACGCAACATTATTCCCTCCTCTTCCACAATTTTATTTCGCCTCGTCTACCAACGCCACGACCACCGCCACAATTCTATTGTTCCACCACCACCCCCACCACCTGCTTCTCTTCCTCTAATCACACACATTTTTAAAGTTCGTCCTCTACTCTTCCCGTGCCCCCTTTATACCCCTCCTGTACCCTCTCTGTACCCCTTGGGAAAGGTGGTGGTGGTGGTGGTGGTGGCGGTGGTGTTGGTTGAAACAGTAGAATTGTGGTGATGATGGTGGCGGTGGTGAAAACCGCATAATTGGTGGTGGTGGAACAATACAATTGTGGTGGTGGTGGTTGTGGCGATTGTACCATGATAACTCCATGATGAAAGGACAATTAAAAGATAACACCATGGTTACGTTGACGGAAATTTAATTCCATTGGTGCAATCACAACACGAATGTTACGACAAAAATTGTGTCAGGAAGGTAGTCCCTCGATTACACGATGATGCATGAAGATGTCTTTATTGCAACGATTACACGACGAATCCATGCAACTACACGAAGACAAGTGTTCTAACATGAGAAGAAAAAAAAGAAAGAAAGTGAATTAAGAATTAACGTACTAGGGAACTTAAACCAAAGGTTACTTTGAACTAGCCAAACAGATTGTTATCGATAGTCTATTTAAGGACGGTGCCTCCTCATACAGAGGTATGGCCATGGGGAAGGTTATGGCCATGGGGAAAAGGCAGATCTTAGCAAGGGTTAATTAGTGGAATCCAAAAAGATGATTGGAAGTAACCACGCATTTTTCAGAGATAACAAGCAACCATAATTCTAAAAAAGCTTTAAAATACGGACCAATTTCTGGCATTTTCTTTCCAAATCTGAGATCAATTGTCAACTGAAAAATGCGTGGTTAATCCCAATTTTCTCAGTTTTGGATTTCAACAGCCCTTCCTGAGATGTACTTTTCCCGCATAGATATAAGCCACGCAAAGGTTCCTTTGTGTTAGCAGGCACCATCCTTTAAGGAACCCAAATTTCTCAGACCATCCTGAGATGCGCACAACGTATGCGCCGTAACAAAAGAAGGCACCGTCCTTAACTTGGAGTTTTATACATTATTCTGTAGCTAGTCCAGGATTCTGTTATTTCCTTGTTTCCTATGAAATTTCAACGCCACATCAGAACTTTTATCATGCAACTATATACAACATGTAGTTATTTCAGTCCACATTAAGAGGTTGTCTGTAAGACGTAACGTCATAAATACTATTTAATTAACTAGCTTGGGGCCCGATTTGCGATATACCCGCAGTGGAGTGTGTCTTAAATAGGCCATGCTAATACCAGTCCTCTATATTTTTATATTCAAATGATAAGTTGATTCTCTAAACTATCTTCATTAACTCTTCATATAGCAACCACACAAGGTCCAGTCTTCACGGTCGAGCTTACTAGTACCAGGCCTCCTCCAGTCTTCCCTCCTGGTTTTCCCTGGCGCGATGAAGAATTTGATGAAGACGACGAGTAGCGATGTAGTGATCAAAGCCACTGAAAGGAACAGATAGGTATGAAAAACAATTCCCAAATACAGTTACAACAGTCATTTAGAAAAGATCCAAAAGATCCTTCGAGAAACATGTACCATTATTAAAGAAACCGATACATTTTTCATGAGTTATTTTTAACAAGAAGTAGAAGTAATTTACACCATGATTCTGCAGAATAAAGAAAACACATCTAGAGATTTGAGAAGAACGAGGGAGCTGCTCTTTCGTTCGATATCAGTTCCCTGTACTTTTAAGCATTTACTTGGGTGCTGCCTTAAAACACACTGATGAAATATGAAAAATATTTGTTGGTTTTCAACGACTGGCATGCCATCTAGGCCGGTTAATGTGATTTTACCTTACGTTACCATTGTTTTTACTCTCAACGGACGTCTGCCTAATAACTGATAATTTAACTTGCATGGAGCTTTTTGGAGTCAAAAACAAAGGACGATGATGAGCTCTGTTAGCTTTTGTTATTTCCCAGGTTGGCTTTTAACTTTCCTGTGAACACTGAAAAGGCCTCCCTGAAGACTGGGGACCAAATTAACTCGTAGAAAGCACTTATGTTCTTGTAATTTTAATTAGGCAATTGTTCCCCACACAAAAAGGCTAACTAAGGCTTTCATCAGTTAAATTATCTCAAGTCATTTACCTCAAAAAAATGATCATCTGGGTTCAATAGTACTTTCCCCTTAAGTTTGACCTTTTTCTACTACTCTTTTATTTTGCAGGTTGTTTCATGGTGGATTGATGCAAAGATCCTTACACTAAAAAACCAGTGAACCAATAGAAAAAGAACAGAACATGATACTTGATTTAAATTAGCTTTTAATAACTTACAATTTATTGAATAAAAATATCAACAAGCAAAAGGTATGTAAGCGCATTCAATTTAATTTATAAAGTACAGAAGACCTAACGCCCACAATAATTTCTTGAAAGCCATTAACCATCAAGGAAAATGTTTTAAAATTGAGAGTTTACTTGATAAAAGCCTAGGAAATGTCCTTTTGTAGTTTCTATTCGCCACCGAAAAAAAACGAGTTGGGGTCTCTGACCGAGAAAAAGTCTCGCGCGAAACAATCAGTTACAATAAAACGATCCACCACATGAAAAAAGCGTATCAGAATTAGTAGATTAGCATGTTTAAGAAACATTTGGATGAAAACATGTTTCTAGTAAAGTAGATTGTTTGATTTTTAGGAGTGACGTACTCCTCCTTTCATACTTTAACTCTTGCTACCATAAATTAATTTATGGAAACATGTAAAGCGCCTACTGTTTTTTAACACTCGCATGTACAATGGGGTTGGACCTCCCGGCCTCCGTACGATTTCTCTTTGATTTTCTTTCAGAAGAGTCGTTGCTCAGTAGCTGTACGTTTATACCTCATTAGTGTTGTGAAATATAACGTCAAAAGTACCAAGCCATTTTTTAATTAAAGAAGCGCGTTTTTCACCTTTTTTGGGTTAAAGTGTAAAGTAATGACAAAAAACAGCACACCTTTTAGTTATATCACATGTTACCCGACAAGCTGTAAAATTTTCAGTTTCAACCGTTTTTGATAAACTCGAATTTTGAGTAAAATCTAAGGTGGCAGCCATCTTGGCAGCCAATTTGGATGACGTCACAGACCTATGGCCAAAAACCAAGATCATTTTTATCTCATCTTGAAAGCGTCTGTCTACTTAAGGCTCAATAATTTGAAAATTTTGTAACATAACGAATATCCAAGCGGGAGGGGTTCAATCAACGTCCACGGTGTGGTATGATTTTTGTTTTTACATCCATTGTTGTAGCTTGTATCCAGACAATTTGTATGGCAACATTGCACTTGCGTCACAAACACTCTTTTCCACGCCGAGTTGGTTGGATTTTCCAATGTTCTATCAATCGGGATATCAATTTGTCATTTCAAAAAGTTGTAATTTGTTAAATTAAGGGAGCGGTCATTATTTAGAGTAGGGGAGGGGATGGATGATGTTAGGGAGGGGTTATGGGTTTTTGGGAAGTGCTGGAGGAGGGGTTATGGGTTATCCACAGAGAAAAAAGGAGGGGTTACTAGAAATCAATGAAAACTTTATTCATTCCAAGGAATATGGCTTTATTGTTCTAGTTTCGCACTACAAATCGGCTTTGCCACTTGGTGGCCAGTCTTTAAGACCTTAAAATAACCTGATCGAATAGTTCTGGTTGATCTTCATTTTCTTCTATCTCACTGTTCCCCGACTCTGTCGATTCATGCAAATCATTCAGGACCAGGCTAGGTCCTCTTCTGAATCCGACCTCTTATCGTCATCGTCATCATCGTCGTCGTCGATGTCATCATTCTTGTCTGATTCATCCACGCATTCTCTTTGTTTGTAACTGGCACAAGCGAGAGTGTTTGTGTCAGTTGCTGAATAATCGTTTCTAAGAACATGACTTATTATGCATTTTACGTTATCGTCCTTTAATCTTGCTTTCTTTCCGGTAAGAAGATTGTGTTTGTCCAAATATTTGTCTAGTTCGAATACTTTCATTTTGCTGATTTCTCCTCTCAGAACTAATTGTCGCCAGTCGTATTCCTCGAATGTCTTCTGGCTAAGCTGCTGACTTTTCCTTCCTCTCTGAGCAGCTGTCATCTGTGATCTTTGTTTAAGATCATTTAGGTGCTGCACATACTCCTCTACTAATTTCGGATCAACTGCAAGTTTGGTGGCAAAGCGGTCAATGTCAGACTGTCTGCAGATTTCCATGACTAAACTCTTTTTTAATATTAGGTCTGGGCTGCCAGTCATCCAAAATCTTCTACTCTTTGGGGTTTCAAAAGGCTTCCTATTGTGACCAGGGTTATTGGGTTCTGGAACTGGCTGAGGTATTCTTTCCTGGCTTGGTGCCACCCAGTCATGTGCCTGGCAGAAATCGCACAGTTTTCCATCCTTATTAATGCAGTCTTTCTTCAGGTATAATAATAATTAAAAACAATATTATAATTATAATAAGAACCTTCCCAGAATGCTTTGCACCAGAAAAATTTCAATGCAAAATAACTTAGTTAATTTGTGGTCGAAGAGAAT
>Ga0126336_10000070_pt1 | contig 24823 bp, 11 predicted proteins | sample SidCmetagenome_FD_92530 | JGI IMG/M metagenome (GOLD analysis project Ga0126336, IMG submission 92530) | Coral microbial communities from El Islote,Puerto Morelos, Mexico - Siderastrea C C metagenome | ecosystem: Host-associated > Invertebrates > Cnidaria > Coral | place: El Islote,Puerto... | reverse complement strand
TACTATTACTAGGCAAAAACTAAGGTTGAAAATGTTTTTGCGATTTACTTCAAAACAAACATACAGAATTTTTTTGTTCTTGTATATTTTGTTTGCCATAAACCACAGTTTAAGATGCTGGTAGTTGCTTTTCGAAGCGAAATCTGGATCGTGCAAAATTTCAATTTTACTGTTTTCGAGGATTTTTGTTTATCGTTGTCATGGAAATATCAATTTTACAAAATGTAAGCCGCGCTAAAGTTCAATTCAAAACCAACGAGTACTGCAAATTTCACGTTGATCTGACAAGGAGAAGAATGTCTAAGAGCCGATTCAAAAAGTTAGGTATGGTCCCCTAAAAACTGTATAGAAACACCTCAAATCACAAAAGAGCACACATATGATGTAAGGTAAGTGAACTTTACTTATCTGGCTTACAGTAGATCCCAACTTGGGATAAAAAGATGCAATATTCGGTATTTTATGGAGCATTTCTCGCAATCAGTTGAATCAAGCCGAGGTCAGCCATTACAAATTACAGTAAATGTACGAGATCAAATAGCGTATCGTGACGTCACCCAGCCTCAAACAGTTCGGATTGTCTGCCTGTAAAAAGGTTTTTTCATTTCCCTCACATAACTGCAATGATTAAAACATTGAGGATTCAATAACTTTTTGAAGCAGGTGTCGGAGTTACAGTTGAGTAAAATTAGGTGGCAGTTGGAGACGACTCTCTTAAACGTTGAAGTGAAAATCAAGACAAGGTAGGCAGATACAGACTGTCACTCAGTTCAGATAGATGTCTGCATACCAAGAGAAGTTGCTCACTAATGAACTCACTGTATGTTGTATTGTACAAGTGCATTTCTAAACAGCAACACTTGCCCGACTCACTTAAGCAGCACTTGACTAGCATTATACTAAAACTTGACCTATAACTCACTGACCAACACTTGACCAATGCACCATCAATAAATGATTGACATGTTACCAGCCACAACTTGGCCAACACAATAACGGACAAAAACTGAGTGGCAGCTTGTACAATGTAGTTAATCAACAGTTGGCTGATTCAAGTCCAATACTCGGCTGATGTAAAATCTAGTGCACTATTGGCTGAATTTTGACCACACATGAGCCAAGTATCAACCAATGTGAAGGTTGATCATACATGTAATCTTACAATTTATCCTGGACTTAAGGAAGTTCTTTGACACTCAACTTCTAAAACATACATAAACAAGCCAGAGCCCCCATTAAATTTCTCAATATTGAAGGCCATACAAACAGGTGCTTTGACATAGACTTGAAAAGACAGCTGCCTCACTAAAAATGTAAGCTTAAAATAAAAGCTTTTAAACTACAGTGTGTATTTTGCCACAAGTATCAAACTTCCTCTTCTTTGGACATGAAATTTGAATTGAGACCAGCAGCTGAAATATATATCTATATTTAATCTCAATGACAAACAGACTTGCCATTTTTTCAAAATAGATTTAAGCTGAGAATAAAAGTAAAGACTGATTTTTTCTGTCATGTATTTAAGCTTAAATAGTAATTTAACAGCATCACGGCATAGAGCGTTCATTTTAACTTCGCACCCACACATTGTGAGTGTGTTTTTTCCACACTTAAAAAATACAGGGTCGGTTTAATTTTCCAACATATGAATCGACAAACCGGCATGTTTTGACACGTGGCTGAATGTAAGCTTGAATAAACCCTGTTTGATTATTAACTGAGTAGAATTTGGACAATGTGAGTTAGCTTATAAGCAGAATTTGACACGCGAGGAATAAAATACTCTTGCAATATTATGCAAACTCTCACCTTCGAACGTCAAACTGCATATTTCCTCGCCACTGTCTATCGGTGCAAACCAAGTAAGCTAAATTCAAATTGAAGGAACAAAGGAAAATTAAATGCACACGTAAACAAGCGCTTGACAAGTGAAATATTCGCACTTTGCTAATGTTTTACCGCCATTTATATTTTCCTACGCGGTGAAAGCTGATTGGGAGAAGATTATCCTCCAGGCGTTACTAGAGCGAGGGAAAGAGCGAGGGAGGTTGGGATCCTAGTGCCAGGACTTTCGCGCCGTAAAATGTTCGCGGCAGATACCAGTTTTTCAAATCGACCAGATACGAGAACGATATATTGACCGAAGAAAAAAAGAGTCACTTATCAGCAGAAAGTTTCAAAAATTCGGATAGATTAGCGTTAATGCTCAAACTTCGGCAAAAAATACTACAGTCTGTTTTGAATCATAATGAACGATGTGTTCCAAGGGCTACCAAGAGAAGCCTTGCATGTTTTACCCCATTGTGGAGAAGGACCTGCGGGTAGTGAGCTTTTTCAGCTTTTATTACCAATTCCAAAGATGGAAACCTCAATCACGTCTTCTCAATTTTATCTTCGGTTATGCGATCAAAACCCAATCTTTTTTGCACCCGTATAATGAACAGTCCCTTCAATACGGAATAATTCAAATCAAAATACATGCACTTTACGTAGTTTGTCAAGATATGTTACATATAAATGACAATACTACATGTATTAAGACAAAACAATCTCAAATATATTTGGGGGGCCGAACTACTCGCTAAAATTTGATGACATCTATGAGAATCTTTAATTATTTGCAGTCGAATTTACCTTGTATTTCGTTACTCAAATGTCTCACCCGGCACACTGTACTCAGATGTCCGCAAGTAACGATCACCCAAAATTTGCTGCCCGTTCAGGCCAAATCGCCATTATTACGTTTTTTTTTTTTATTATTATTACTATTTTTTTTATTTTTACCATTATCATATGTAGTTAATTTAGATCAAATTGGACCTTACGGACTTGGCGACCGCTGTTTGTTCCATAGGCAATTATTCTAATGAAAATGATCACCCGAACACAGCTATTAACCAAAATCTGTGGGACCCGGTGGCCTTTACTTGAAGACGGAATTTTACGGTGTGCACTAATATGCATGTATTACACCACAGATAGTCCCTCACCCTTGTGCTCTGGGATAGTCGTAAACAGCACGCTAAGGCTCCAAGGTTGTGGGAAAAGCGAATGAAAAAAACCAGCGCTCAAAACGGGTCAGGAGAGAGAGGGCACCACCGCTCCCTCTCTCACCAGGCCCGGCCCCTTAGCTTTTATTCGCATTCCTCCGTTCCCTTTCTATATTTTCACGCCGTCCCTATTATCTAAGAGCCTGGAACAGGTTTCATGGGAACATGCAAAAACGTAAGACAATGCGTGGAAACGTAACGTGCATGTGGTGAGCCACGTAGCATCCTGCTTCGGCGCGCGTTCGCAAGCCGCGTTCTTCTTGCTCGACTATCCCTGAACACGAGGAGGGGCTGCTCATAATCTATGCATGCATGGGTACCCAGTTAATCCGACCACCAACGGACCACGAAAATCTGACTGCATTAACAGCCATATAGTAATGAGGTTTGACCAGTTTGCTCACCAGAAAAGAGAAGTGGCACAACTGAGAAAGGTGAGGGAGAATTGGACACAAAGGACTGACGCGAACTACAAATGATAATAAGCAGAACCACACCGAAGTGTTTAATGTGCAGCTTTTACACTGAATTTTGCATCAAAAAAGAGAAATGTTTGCCCTTGCAGAGCTTTGTGAGTTCATATTGTAGTGGCCGTATTGCCGGTTAATTTGACAATGAAAATTGTTACTGTACTCGGACGTAACCTTATGTGGTCGTTGGCGATTAAATAGACAGGGTAACCGAATTCACAAAAATGGGTTCCGTAAGCGAGGTCTAACAGCTAACGAGCCTTGAGTGCGCTACAATAGTTTTAGGGAAAGAAAACTCCCGTCAATTAAATCACATGATGACGACCATAACCCAACTTGATAACCTTATTTTGTGACTTTTGTGGAGAAAAACAAACGAAAAAGCCCCCGGTCAAACACCAACCCCCTGTCCCCCCCCCCCCCCCCCCCCACCCCACCCCACCCGCATCCTTGTACCAACGGTCAAAAGTTAAAAAATCATCGTTGTATGTCCTTCGGTTGGCTCAAAAGTGACCAAAATTAAAAGTGCATAAGCAAATTTTGTTGGGGTCGGATACTTGAAAAAAATTCTTTCAAATTCAATGAAAGACACTTCTTGCAAATTCACGGCATCGCTATGGGAACTAAAATGGCTGTCGCTTTCGCGGTTATCTACATCGCAGTTTTCGAGGAACGACTCATAGAAGCTAGCCCGATCAAACCGTTTGTCTGGAAAAGATTTATTGATGACATTTTCTCCCTGAGGAACATACCAGCAGAGGAAGTAAAAACTTTTGTTGACTTCGCTAATTCCTTCGATTCAATCCCACGATCAAATTTACATATGAACTGTCATCTTCAAAGGCTGTTTTCCTTACGCTTGACACAGAAGTTTTTAAAGGACCACGCTTCTCAACTCTTAATACTCTAGACATACGGACTCAATTCAAACCGACCGAAACTTTTCAATATACTCACTTCTCCACCTGCCACCCTTTAAACACTAAAAGGGCTTTATCAAGGGAGAAGCATCACGCCTCTTACGTACTAATTCAGTCAAAGAGAACATCGAGAATTTTAAACGAGTCTTCGAACAAAGACTCTACAAAAGAGGCTATCCAATCACGCTCGTTAAAGACATTCTCAGTGAAGTTCGATTTGAAAAGAGAAAAGAGGCTCTACGGTCTAAACCTAAACAAATAAATGGGATTTTACCGTTTGTCACAACTTATAATCCGGCTGTACCGAATCTTAAAAAGATTCTCATGAAACACTGGCACATTATCCAGAACCAATCAGGTCTCGCTCAAATAATCTTCAAGCACGAACCGATTGTATCCTACAGGAAGGAAAAATCACTAAAGGACATCCTTGTCCCCGCAAAAATTCCTTCTATCAAACCACAATTATAATCACGATAAATCTAGAAGCTTAAAATTTAAACAGAATCATTCTCCGGAAGAGACCTCTGTACTGATCGCTACTTTTATTACGAGTATTGCGACCACAATCTACTCTTCCGAAACGTCCATAAATCTAGCTGATCTCCAAAACCACGAACGTAGAAGCTGAGGACTTAAAGGGCAAATCGTATAAAATCCCAAAAAGGGTAACACATTGTGTACCGGAACAGAAAAACATTGTGGAATTTTAGCCAATTTTGACATCTGAAGTCTACTCGGGTCCCTCTCTGACACTGGCATCACAAATTAAAAAAGACTCGAAGAAACAAATTCCATGCTTTTCTCGTTAAGGTATCAATCTTTGGCATTTTAAGTGCCGGTGATTGACACAAGAGACGCAGAAATCTAGAATGGGCTAAATTAAGCCATATACGGTCAGTATAAGGCACAATGAGGAAGAGTATGTAGAATGATGCATTGACCACGTGCAATACAGCAGAAACACAGGTGGGTGTAGAATAAGTGTGTGAGCATCAGACGTAAGAATAGACTGAAAAACGCTGAGAATGGGCCAGAATGTTGGTTGATTAGGGTCAAGTGCTTCAATTCTGTGGCATCCATTGCACGTGGCAAGGACTCATGCTTCAGTAAAATACGATTTTGGCCGTGCGCAAATTTTTAAATTTGGGGGGCTTTTGTTTGATTGAAGTTTTGAGACCGGGTTTTGTTTGTATTAAGGATCGGCAGTTTCTTTTCAGTGGAAGATTTTCATATTGCGATTTCGTGTGTATTTTCATTTAAAAGTTAAGGCACCATTTCACTTAATAGTCGGCAGGTTGTTTACAACGTTGCTTATCACGAAAGTCTGGAATTAAAAATGACAGTTTATGAATAGAACTGTTTTCTATCGTTTGTATAAGTGCGGATAATAGTACTTCAAAGAGCTTGCAGAAATAGTACTAGTGGTGCGTGGGATCTTATTTACAACTAACATAAAGAAATTTAACTATCAAAACATGTTGACTTTCTTACCATACACGGCGTACACATACTTCATTTCAGTGACATTCGGTAGCTCAAAAGTGACTGAAAGTGCATGGAATGACTGAAAGTGCATGAAAGTGAATGCAAGTCATAATTTGTGTCAGGATCGTAGAAAACGATAAAAACAACAGTGTGAACCAACACAGAAAAAGGAGTGGGCTTTTCAATCAATTTTGACCTCTGAAGTTTGCGGGTCCCTCTGACAAACCTCACAAATAAACATTTGCCCCTCCTATTCTCCTTAAACTATTCGTCTTTTGCAGTTCAAGCACCTCAGTGACACAAAAATCGCAGAAATCGAGAATGGGTGAAATTTATGCCATATAAGGTCAGTATAAGGCACAATGAGGAGGGTGTAATACGCTAATCGGTGCGTGGGCATCAGACGCAAGAATACACGTAAAACACTCAAACTGGGCATGTAGCTTGATTAGGGTCAAGTGCTGTTGTGACATCAATCGTACGTGACCAGGACTCGTGCATGCATCTCAATTTTGGATGGGCAAGCTTTAAAATTTGGGGGCCTGTTTATGAGACCTGGGTTTTGGTTGTTCGAGGGATGCATGGTAGTGTTTTGGAAGAATTTTTTCTGATGCAATTTAAGAAGGGTGTGTATTTTTATTTAAAAATCGAGACAGCATTTCACTGTTTCGTTAATTTCCTCGTTAACAGTTTGTTAATGATATTTGATGTACATAACTGTTTTCTCTATTTCATTAGATGTTTCGGTGTGGTATCGACGTATATTTTTACGGGTTGTGCTGTATTTTGACGAGCCTGAAGGGCGAGTCAAAATGTCGCAAAAAACGAGTTTTCAATCTTTTTCAGTAGCTTGAAAGAAAACTACAAGTGTAACAGGATGAGCGTGCACACGGTACTGTACAATAAGCAACTGTACAACATCGTGCGATATTTGTACTCGCTTCGCGCGCTTTCTGTACAATAACCATTTCCACCTCACTTGATCTTCAAAGATAAGAGAGAAAGATTTTCCTTAGCTTGTTATATAACCTTTCAACTGGTTGACCTAAATGGAAGAAACAGTAAGCTCTCTTATTAAAACGCCTACGATGAAAGCTTATGCCGAATACGGTATGTAGGGGACAGTTTAATGAAGAAAATATTGAGCGATTCGGTGACCTTTTTCAACCCTCAAGGAACGCCAAGAAACAAATATGCTAAATTTTCAAAAAATCCTCTCGGGAAACATTGGAAAACAATAAGCACAATAGCCACGCTCAGTTGAAGTTTCCTTTCACAGACTCAAAAGTTAGGGCCATGTTGTACAGCATCATGAAAAGCAGAACTGGATAGGAGAGCTCAATAGTTTAACTTAGAGAGGAAACATTATTCAAAGAATTCATCTGCAGACAAAACAGTAAATTCATTTTTTCATTTGACCAGACGCCCCTGTTGGGGGGGGGGGGGAAACTGGTGGGTATAGGGGTGCCGCTTATGGTTTTATCCTGACCTTGTTTAGGACAAAACAAGCCCTAAAATACCAACCCTGTAAAGGACAACACCCTCCATTTTAGGTCCCTGTTTAGGACAAATAACAAAGTAAACTCTCCCTTGTTTTACACAGTTTTAAAATATTTCAAATACCAGTTACAAATACCAGGAAACTTTCTCCATCAGCCATATTTAACGACGGAAAGCGTACTGACCATACCCTGTTTAGGACAAGTTAGAACCAGACTCGCATAAAAATTATAATCCCTGTTTAGGACAGAGAGGCCAAAAGTAAAACCATGCCTACATACCCTGTCAGCCGGAACTCTGTGTATTGTTCATCGCAAGTATCGTGAAGGAATAAACGCGGAGATCAGCAAACACAACTTATGCAACTGTTTCACAAAACAGAACGACAAAAATACGCCAAGTTTTCAAAATGTAAAGATCAGACTGCCTTCTCGTCGATGTTCATCGGCGAGGTAGATTTGTCTGTATCGTTCTGTACTGTAATTCAGGTGAATGAATTACTGATTGTAATTTTCACATAAATAAAATCCGTTTCTACTGATATAAACATTCATATATTATGTGACTGTAGTACACCAGTTATAAATTGTAATGCTTGGCTGTGACACTGACTGGTAACAATTAGGAATCAGAAAAGTCAGTTACTTCTTTTACAAACTCTTTCACGAAGTGTAGAAAATTTGCAAGATGCGAGAATTCAAAACTAAAATAGAGGTGGAGTAGTATTTTTAAAAATTTCATAAAATGTTGATGAATACGCTTATTAAACTAATGCTTTAAATTTAACAATCATTTTTGTGCGGTTTAGAAAAATCACATTCTTATCGAAAACTCGTACCATCAGTTCAGTACGTTTCACGCTCCGATCCGCAACAGTGTGGTTCTTATGCAGTGTCTCAAACGGGGGTTGGGGTTCTTGGAGCCATGGAGCCCAGAACCCTTTTTCTACTTGGAGCCCGAGCGAAACGAATGATTCTAGCTAAATGGAGCCGTAGAGCCCCAGTTTTTCTGTCCTGGAGCACTGGAGCCCCGGAGCCCTAAACCCCTGTGGGACCCTGTTATATGACTGAACCTTTCTATCTCGAGATCACGGATTTGCACGAGTCTCGACCAGCAAGCTGATGATTCCAAACAAAGAATTTTGCACCTTCCTTGTTCTGAGAACAGTGAATCTTTAAGGCTGGCTGCCACGTGAATGGCAACAATCACATAAACGCTGACCATTTGGAGATACGTCAGTATTAACTATAAGCAATTGTCGCTCGCCCGTTCGGCCGATCACTAGAAACAGGAACGTACCACCCGTGCATAAAAAAAGGTTTAGCCTTCGTATTTAAGAGATAGAGCGAAGGCTTAAAAACAAACTAGTTCAATACAAACCGAAGTGAGATCTGTTACAAGATTAGTACTGAGTCAGGAAGTAAATCGTAACTCGCTGTTTCATGTATCATCCATGTATACAGTAAACAACAAAAATATCATTGTGGGGGCTGTGGGCGGTCTAATAGGACTAAATGTCTTATCAGGTACTAGAAACCACTTAGTTAAGTCACATTCATTGCGGTCAAGAGATGTTTCCGAAACATGTCGGGCGTGACCAGGAATTTGTTTGCGTGTATTGATTACGCACTGTTTACGCACGCTTGTCACGAACGCACAGTCCATTCGTGTTTGGTTTCTTTTCGATACATTTAGGGTAATGTATGGGGTATGTTCATGATATATTCAGTTTTTGTAAAATAAAAACCTTAATGTAACTTAAATGGGAAGTTGAAAAGTTCATTTGATATATGCAGGTACATAACATGAAGTTCCGTTTTTGCCGGTCCGCGGGCGCACGGCAAGGAGAGAGCAGACGGATCTTGTGAGACATCACGCCGTACCAGCCGCCCATTTGTGCAGTTAAAACAACTGAGTTTAAGTGATATAGTAAAACATACTTGGAATAATTGAAAAAAGACTGCAGTACCTTACCGATCTAAGCTTTCCATTGAATGAACATTCCGTTTTGAACGCGGTTCACAGTGATCCACACTGTGCAAGGTTTAATCCCAAAGGGAAGAGTCAGCTAATTTAACATCCATAGTCATACATCCTGTTTTACACCCGATGCCAAGCTGGAGAGACGTTTTAAAAAAGCCTCCGCCAAATATGTGTCGTGCATAAATTTCTCTTGCATGGCTCTGTGAGCTACCTAAAACGGAATCTGTTTTAACTAAAGCACTTAACCTTTCCATGATACGTACTTTCAAAGTTTAAGGGAGTAAGCTGTGACCATTCAAAACAGATGAAAAGTACTTGGCGATTCTTCCCTGTCCTGCTATTTATTATATATGCTGTATATTAAACGTGATTCTCACTTTTAAGTCAGCCATACGAAATCCTTAAGTGTTACCATTTAAATGAAAGCTGTTAACTGAAGCAGGACATCTTAACTATCAGTTGTTTGTTCTTCATTATCTGGCCAGTTCGTTCATTTTGTTTTTGAACGCCACTGGGCCGGGAGCAATAGTTTTAATGGTTGGACAATCACTAACAGACCTAACACGCATATAGATTATAGACAAGTATGGCGAGTGATTGCCACTGCTACCTGTACAAAGTGTCATTGGTGCATTAAGGAAAAGGGGGGAGCTTCAGCAAAAATCCCATAAGTTATAAGCGACTTTCCTTGGCGAAGACAACAAAGACACTAAAGGGGATAAAAGTGTCCAAAAGGGCGTTAGACCGAAATAACTAAAGGTTCATAATTTAAATACGCAAGTTACGCTAGATATGAGTGAGACACCTTTACCATTTTTTTTTTCAAGAATGATAAAAATGGTTATCGCTCAATGATAACATCGTTGGTTACAAAATTGGTTATCAAATGTTAGTTGCGTTCGTGATCAAGAAGCTGCCAGGAAACACTGCCATTGTGGGTGTTGGCCGAAATAGTTGGAATTTCATGAAACTGCTTCCGCGTACACGAGTAGGACATCCCTTGTTGTTTGTAAATTTTTTTGTTTCTTATTATATTGCTAGCCTAAAATCCCATTCAAGGAATTGTCTAGTTATTTCCCAAATTGGACAGCACGTAGAGTTCCGTGCACAATATATTTAACACGCGAGTAAATATATGTAACTGTCCAAATTGCCGAACTGGAACGGACAGCCCTCGGAATTTTTATTATCCATTTTTTTTTTCGAAATTGGACGATACGTAGCGTTCTCACATATGATAATTTAGGGTAACACAGGCGAAGATATTAAAAATATGATCCTCTGAAAGAGCTTGCAATTCGGTCGGATTTTCTAGAGCGCCATGCATACATCCGCGACAAGTAATTTGGAACTGAAGCAAAACATCTTAAACGCGTTCCAGCTTCTCGTGCTGGTAGAGTTTAAAATTTCCAAAACTGTCAGATTCTCCACAAAAAAGTTAGAAAGTTCACCCACGACTGATAGGTCCTAGATGGGCTCTCCGGGTAATAGGCCGGCCGTGAAGGATTTGCAGTGCCCATCGTACGTAGAAGTTGTTGGTAATAAACAGATATAATTTCTGTGCAGAAAGATGATAACGGTCATCATCACTTCGTCAGATGCACAGCCCAGTGAAATAGGCTGCCCTGAAATTTCGCGTAGAAAACTATTAAAATTACAAAAACAAAACAGCAAATAAGACATATTTCTCAGCATTCTGTGTCTGACTGTTTCACCAAAACGGCTAAAACACTAAAACGGATGAGGTTGGCTACGGGTTTCGCCACCACCAACTCTAACGCCGATGTAAACCTTTACGTTTTTTCACTTTGATCACTTATGCGTTGCCAGTTCTTAGAGGAATTTCAGCAGATTTGTGGCAGTAGAAGACCAAGGGATTGATTGCAATGGAAGACGCAAATTGGGTTATTAGTTGGGTACGGACGATGCCCCCAACCAACAGAGAGCGCTTTTCAATATAGTGGCTGACGTTAAGTATTCAATGCGCATTTTCCTTGGTTTTGTGGTTACTTTGCTCTGTGATTGCTAAAACAAAGCACCACTTTCTCAACCAATTAGCAGTGAATTCTCCCGCCATGTAAGTTTAAGTTAAGAAACAATAGAATATGTAAGAAATGATTGAAGGTGACTAAAGATATATTGAATTCAAAGCAATTGTCTTTGCATGCGTTTTCTGGGCTTAGAGCCGCTTCATTGGGTAATTTGATTTTTGTTGTGTACGACTCAAGGTTGTGTTATTTGCTTTCAGGGAATTGAGTCTAATCAAACGGGATAGTTACACGTTGTTTTGTTGGAACACAATCTTGCAATAAAACACCCTCCTTCACCCATCATGCTCTGATTTGCACTATCAAACTGACATTATCAAAAGAACGAAGAGGGGAGGATTATCCAACGATTCCTTACCATAACGTCTAGCTGGCGAAAGGGAGAATATCAAGCCTTAAGACCAAAAGAAGCCCATTTTACAAGAGAGGATAGAAAACCAGATCAATTAAACATAAATCTAAAGTCGGTGAGCCATTCAAAGTTATAGCAATTCCCTAACCAACAAGACGTTTTTATTTCATGTCACTCTTCCAGTTCAGTTCAGTTACTCTTGCCTCCATCCACTGAGTTGTAACAATTCTGTTGTCGTATTATATTATATTAATTTTATCTTCTCTCAAATTTACAATTCATTTTTCACTTATATCCTCTTTATATTATAACTATATTTACATTTTATTAAAAACCAGGAGACGAATTTTTTTCCTTCCCGGTATATAGCCTCTTTCGTTATTTTTTTTTTCTCTCTATCTTTTAAATATTTTTTTGAGATAGATTATCGTAAACATATTCCTTGAAGACGTATAAAAATATCACGTATGTCATGAACTTTGGAGTATAAGAACATTACTGGTAATGTGTAAAAAAAGGACGTTCACATGGTGTGATTTGAGACTTATTAACACTGATTGCTAACTCTTCACTGGCGTCAGGATGTGAGAAAAAACACTTAGGATCGTAAGCTCGCAAAATTGGCACTTTGTCAACATCGTTTCAGATATTTTGCATTACATTATGAGCACGATTTCCTTGTCAAAGAAATTCAGTGTTAAAGTGGACGAAAATAGCTTCTCGACAACAAATTATGATGAATCGAAGCAAGACCTTTGCTCTTTGTCTTGAATTACCCCAAAAGGAATTCATGAATTTTTACACTGCATTTTGTTTTCGACATCTTAATTCTAAGAAGTTAAGTATTAGTATAAAATATTCCTAGCTATCTAATTTAACTACATAGGAGACGTAACAAGTCCAGGCGAACTCTGCTTGGTACCAGCTAACTCTGCTCCACATGGAAACGAAGAAAAACTAAAAAACCCAAATGGGGAAGGACCACAGCTTTTGGTAGGGGTGCTTAATAAAAGTTCAGTACTCGCTGCCCTTTCGGTCAGCTGAGTCTCGCTTTCCCAGTTTAATAATTGTCCCATGAAGTTAAAGTTGGGCGAGATGATAGATCGTCGTTTCTTCACATACTCGTATGCTTCATCTAGTCTGAGCCTGTGCCTGCTTATGAGGTAAGCGAGGCAGATCGTCGCTGATCTTGAAATGCCAGCTTGACAGTGAACCAGAACGCGGCCTTTGGAGTTCTTTACTGAGTCTGAAATAGGACAACAAAAATAGGTCAGATAAGACGACAGAACTCTTACAAAAAGGGAATAAATATTTTTTTAAAAAATGTGTCTCAAAAATTTCCTTCACATAAATAGGGATCAACTGGAACAGGAAGACGTGCAATTGTTGTGGGAAGATGTGTTTTATTTTTTTTCAAACGGGTATGCACGCCCACGCAGTGTTTTGAAAACATGGCTTTCGTTGGCCATCCTTGATATGCCAGGCGAAAAGTAATACATTGTATTTGTTTCCAATTTGGGCCATCTAAACACCAACAAAGTGAAGCGAGCACCCTGTTACTTCTAAAGGACCCGCAAAAAAAAAAAAAAAACTCTTACCAATAAACTTGGCTGCTTCTTCGAACCATTTGCCAATATCTGCAGTGTAAGTATCGTCCACTGGGATGGACTTGTAATGAAATGTGTCCTCGAAGAAGTTAGGAATGTTCCTTGATACATTCACTACAGAAGTGATTCCTAAGCGTTGAAGCAACTCTTTTTGGGACGCGTGTATCTCACTTCCGAGATACAAATGTGGTAAAATTTCTACTGGTTCGTTTTGCTTCACTGTAGAACTTGGTCGTGTTTCAGAGTCATTTGTTTCTGTTTCTAGTCTCGGGCTGTATGTTTTTCTTGAATCTTTGGTTTTAAGTTTCAACCCAAGAGGGCTAGAGCTTGACTGCGAAGTAGTCTGTGGTTTAGCAAAGTAGCACATCGAAGGATACGAGGAAGAGAATCTTTCAAATCCTCCTGCAAGAAAGAGGGAACAACGTAGTTTAGTCAAATACGATGTAAACATTGAGCGGGAGTTTATTTTAACTAGAGTCAATATCCCGACAAGAAATACAGTGTTACAAAGGTCACAAATCGAAATTTATAGCCCGGTGGTATTAAAGCAGAGGGAACTTTGTTTTACTTCATGCAAAATGACACGTTTTGCCACTGAATGCATAATTCCCAAATCAATATCAGCTAGGTAAATAAATCTCACAGCTGTTGTTAAACATTGATTGTTTTCAAGCTTCCTGCGATGAAGTAGTGCCCGTACGTGTCTCTTCAAACCGCGACAAACAAGTATGACGTCATCGTAAGAAGTGAGTGCCAAATCGAGGGACACGACATCGTACTAATATCGGTTAAAACTATTTGTATACCAGTATCATAGGCTAAAATAATCGAGATGTTTTCCTGACCTAACTTTTTTGATTTTGAAAGTTCTTAAACGCTCGAGATAATTCTGAACGGGAGTAACGTAAGGAAACCTTGAAGACTTCGAGAGTCCTTGATTGACAAGAGAACTGGTTCGAGAAATCACGTTTCTGCATATTTGTAAACCACGAGTACCGGTTGAGGCAAGTCAAATAAAATTGTGGCAATGACAGAGCACTGAAAGATCATGTTTAAAAAAAACACCCAAGAATCTTCTGCAACGGAAACATTACATGTTAAGGAAATCCGAATAGCTATTTGATATCTTCATGATCTTTGACGTTTTTATTGATCTTACATATAAACAATCACATTTCAAAACAATGTAAAAATGGCCATTAATTTCAGTTAATTGCCTATTTATCGAAGCTCTTTGGTTAAAAAACGCCCTTTGGTGTGATTGGGGTGATATTAGTTTACTGTCAAAGGGAACTGGATCGGTTCGTATCTATTTACACACGTGACCCTTTGTTATGCTTAACGAAGGTTCCCTCCATTTTCATGACAAAGAAACTCATTCATTCATGAATTCTTGATGAAAAACGCACACATATTTCTATAGTACTCATTCACTACGTTTTTGCTTTGTTTTGCTCTGTTTATCACAACTTTGCAGTCATTCAAGCGAAAATAACTTCTTAAGTTAACTCAAGTTTTCACTGGTCTGCACTCTTTGATCGGCTTTGAAATGGATATCCCGAAATTTCGACCCGAAAATGGTGCAATTTAGAAATTGACGATGATCCGATAAAGAGATCTTCACAGGCTATAAACACGTGGCCAGCTTAACAATAGACATCACGGTCTTGTAGTACAAGTAGAAGAGTAGTGATAAATAGACGAACAAAACTCACCTTTGATGAAATATAGGTTCTTGTTTATTCTCTCTCTTCTAAGAAGCATATAGATAATCCGCATTGTGTTATCCTTTTCTAATTCTTTCCAGTCCTGTGTTCTATCCTCGTATAAAATCAAAGTTTCTGACTCCGCGAGTCGTCGTTTCGACTCGGGAGAAGTGAGAAGACAGTCTAGAGTCGAAGTTCCGCGGTGGAGTCTTCGTTTCAAAATGGGTGGGCAATGGACATTAAGCGCGCCTCTGATATGCGCGGAGTTGAATGACAGAAACGAGCGGCAGTCAATAACAGTGCATTTCTGAGTGAGAGAGCTAGCCATGTTTACAACAGTTAGCGGGGCAAGCGGCCAAATAAAATCTTGTTCATCCATTACAACCATACTCTTTGCCTCAGCGATGATCCGTCCAATAATTATAAAGTGCTGTTTCTTGTTTACTGAAATAAAATTAGAAACCAACTATTATTTGAGTGTTCTTTCACGCGACTTCAAATGTAACTGCCGAATAGTTCAACAAGCCCGCGTTTATATTCTTTTATTCCCGCCCAGAAACCCTCATTCTCTATTTTTAGCCCCCGTGACGTCACCGAAAAAGCGGTTTTGTTATGTCGTGTCGCGGATCACGAGCTTTTCGTCTCAACCCGCTTCCGTTATTGGTCAAAATCCAATATGGTGATGGCAGAGAAACAATACAAAGAATGACCAGAAAACATTCCCCTCGTGACAGAAATGTTATCGAGTTATCAAATGACGTCTACGCAATTATACTCTGATTTCGAGCGCTTTCACCGAGGATATATAATTTCAAAAACAAATCGTTTGCGCAACTTGTGTTTGGATAAGATAAAGGTTACATTCCTCCAAGTTACGAGGGCATAACATTTTTGAAATAATGACGATCAGTATCGAGCAATATTTCTTTTGTAGTCCTGGTTACGAGCCTGCTATACACATAGCTATACATGGCAAGCCAAAAAAACATGTAAAAAGAATATATTTAAATAGAAAAAAAGGCGGCATACTTGACTAGTTTCTTACACATTTCAAGTCTAAGCATAGCTATTTGCGAGACTAAACAAAACAGAAATCTAATAGTCTGCCGACAGCTCGTCATTTCTTTTTATAACGAAAATGAACGCTCAATCTTCTACCCATCACTCCCTGAAATAGTTCCCTTCAACGTAACTAAGGTGTTAAAATACTGAGGGGTGCTCAACTCTTCGTTCAGATCTTGCAGTCACTTGGGAATAATATTACACAGCTGAATGCTTTGTAGTAGTTTCAATTTGTTTCTGCTCTTTTCAGTTCGCGATGGCGCCATCCGTCTACTGTAAAAGGAATTTTTAAAGTGTTTTATCATGATGTTGTGTTTCCTTTAGAATGTAGATCAGGTATTAGTGTTACTAGCAAAACCTCGCCTTAAAATTCCTACTAATTGCTCAAAATTGAAAGCGATCATATCACCAAATTCGTCAAGTGTTTATGTTTATTTCCTAAAAACAAGCTAAAGCTACAATATGATCAAGAGTTTGACCACAAGGGCGGCCGTAGAAACCAAGGCAAGACCTTATCCGTTTCCTTTTCCCTGCAAGTCGGACGCTGGATCGCTTTGGACGGGCTGGGAGTGGTACGGCAATGCGGTTGCCAGCCGTTCAGATCACAGCTGGACAAACCACAACATCGTCAAGAAGTATTATTTATTACAGCAAGCTCAAAGCTCCAATACTATGAAATGAAACTTGAAAACGTTTTTTTTTTTGGTTTGTTTGTTTGTTTGTTTTCGTATAACGGTATTTAATTTGGAAACTTTAAGTCAGTGATATTCACGTACATGTGTACACAACGACAAAATGGCGGTAGTTCACTTAAAGCACTAGCGTGACTTCACCAAGCCTAAGCAGATATAAATAAGCTTACGTATTACAAACTATAACGCAGTCAATTGATCTCACACCCAGCTTCCGTCGAAGCTAAAAATATTCTACAGAACACGAGTAGAAAAAAACAGCTTTGTTACGCCTTATTTTGTTGCATTGATAATCTTGTAGTTGTACTGTCTTGTTGTCTGCCTGTGCGGTGTACATACTTTTGTTTACTGACCAGTTTCGAGCAAGCCGTTCGCGTTGTGTAGTTTGACCTAGTCTTACGGCTAAGGTCTCACTAAAGCGATGACACAGACAGGTAAAATAACATGATATTTCAGTCTTAGCTTGCCTTAAAAGGCCAGTCTCCAAAGGAAGAGCATCGGGGGAGGTGTGGGGGAGGAGATATGAGATCAGAGACAGGTGTTTGCACTTGCTCATATATTGCTCAGTACCAGTAAAACTACACAAAACGAACATCGGAGCTAAGTAGTTTGTCGCTATTTTAGGACCACTTTCATGCTCAAAGAAACGGTGGCGGTGGGAGACTAACGGGTGGGTCACACTTAACAACCAAGAAACCGCTACTTAAAGGCCCAAAACATTAAGCGAGTAAAGACTGCCACAGACTTAACTTGGCAAATTTTCTTCAGTTCGTTTTACTCGGAGAAAACTGAAGAAATAGTATACATAGCATACCTTTTATTAAGTTTCATTCAGATATAAAGGATGTCGAAAAAAACCTCATTTTCTTTAAAACAGGAGTCATGGACTCCTACGGCCAAATGTATTACCACGACTAGTACCGGTACATACCCTTATTTTGCGTCGGTGGTCGTTTTGGCGTTCGTTAAATTTTGCCGGTTACGGAATAAATATCCATATGACTAATCTTTGCGGTTTTTTTGTTTTTGTTTTTTTTTTTCACTCTGCGTGTATTGAGCAGAAATCCCCGTTATACGGCCTTGGACTTATACAATTTTGTGTGGGGTATTGGGTGGGCCGCCAAAAACGAAAGACCTTATCGCCCGAAGGGCTTTTTAAAAAAACAAAGCCGTCTCGGAATGAACTGATAAGAAACAAGTTGGCCATGCAGTTCATCGGAAACGCTTTCATTGACGCTTTGGTGATCATCGTCACTCGATTCTTAATAATCATCGATTTTTGATCCTACTGCATGCTACATGCGTCTCATTTGCTATGAAACTCATAATAACCGACACACCGTAAGAAGGGCGCGTGCAGTTCACTTGATGGACAAGAAAAGACAAGACCACACAAGCCAACACAAGACACTGAAGCCGTGTGGTATTCATAGACACCATAAACTCCATTAGTGACATTTATAGCTTGTTTTGTTACTGACCTATCATCATCGTTTATTCCATTTTTCAAATCTTTATATATAACGGTCCCGTAACGTTTTCGTTCATTTTATTTTTGTAACGTCCCTAGAAGGTTTATTTCGAAACCGAGATACCAGGGAATTTTTTATATGTTCTTTATTCTAAATCCAAGTTTTGTCTTTTCATCTGATTTCTACTTTTGCCTACTAAAGTTATGGACTAGTTTGCTGTTTATTGCATGGGACGACATTACACGCTTGAGGCAATAAAAAATTGATGAAAATCAGTCAATATATTGGGGATACTGGTGAGAAATTTTAAGTAACAATATTGTAAGGAGTTGCTCTGTTCCGCGCCCTATGTCCATTATAATTCTCTAAGTTCTTACTTGAAGAATGTTCTGTGAGAACGAATATCAGGCAAATAAGGGAAATTAGTTGGAGAGGGGGCTCATATCAAGACGGCTTTCTGACTGAATTTTTTTCTTTCTTTGTTAACCAACAGATGGGGTTCTAAACGGGGGCGCTTATAATAAACCATGCAGGGAGGCTCAAACATAACCGGGATTTTCAGGTATGAGAAGGACATCCACGAAGGTATGGCCGAGTAACCATCCACTGACTCGAAAGTTAGAACCACCTCCGTGTACAACCCAATAGCAGGATACAGCATCGCAGGAAAAGTACCGCTCAGTAGCTTTTATTTGAATGGTCACACTAAGTAAAGATTTCATCCACAGACTCGAAAATGAGAATTATCTTGTACTGCCTAATGAGACAGCACAACAGGAGATAAGTATTCACCGCTCAGTAGATTCATTTGAATGTCACGGTTTGGACTAGAAATCGAACGTTGTAGTTCATGATTTGATTGAAGAAGGAGAGAAGAAGGTAAAAGAACAACTTGAGCATCTGAGTTCTCTGTTAAGTTCTAAGGTTCTGTCGAAAACGAAAACGACTTTTCTCTGTAAGCTGCTACTTTTCCCGATTCCCAACTGAAGGTAAAAGTGATTAAAAATTTAAATGGCTTGGAATGTACATTTTTCCAAAACACTTTTTTTCGCCACCACAAAAAGAGAAAAAAGTAATAAATAAAGTACTTGAAATAGGCGTTTCCTAATACGTTTTAATTTTAACTACAGCGACGGGAAAAAATTCTGGAAATGTCCGACTGATGACCACACTAGCGATATCCTAATTGCTATTTTAAGCGGTTAATTAATTAAGCGGATAATGTTTTCGTTCACCATAGATTGCTCAATTTAGTACTAGCTAGCTATACGTAAATAGATCAGTTGAAAATTCCTGTGAAGCTTAAATCTGACTGTTTTTAAAAGAAGCCATTTAGTCACAGTAGTTTTTAGTTGTATTTTTAAAGCACCTTTATACATGATATTCACTGACCTTTCAGACTAGCTATTTCTTGATTTGGTTTACCATCAAAAGGTTCATATTGATCACTCATATTTATAAATATTGTCTTTTGGAAGAAGGCAGGCATATCTGTGGTATCGCCACATACGTTACACAGAGAACTGAGAACTCATTCAGTTGACATCAGATTCACAACTACTTTGTAGCATTCCACTGATATGGTATTAAAATTGTTTGGTTTCACTGATTTGTCCAAGGGCGGACATCGCTCTTAATTGCTAAGTGTTAAATGATTTTCTCCGTAAGGAGTACTTTAACTCTGACTCGAGAGTGCCCCTGTTCTCAAGAATTCCATCACCGGGTAGCAATTTAAACGAAAGAGAATCTTTGAGTTCAGTATAGTCCGTAAAGAAGCAGAAAATTCGAATTTTAAGACAGGACTCAAGTAATTGTTTCTTTCGCTGATCGCTTTGTAACAACGACTTAAAGAGTATGATTTCGCATAGTAAAATAGCTTGCAAGTCGTCCTTTTTACAATGCTAATCAAAGTGACTGAACCATAGCCGCATGTACCCTCATCTCAGTATCTGAAGATTGTCGCTTTACAAATCACATCACAAAACTTATCTAGTCAGATCGAAGGAGACGGCGAAAATGAGCTAGAAGACATAATTATACTAAGAAGACTATCGGGGAAAAATAAATGTATGTGTCATGCGTATTCTATTAAAACAGGACACAGTAAAGTACAGTAGAATTGTCTAGATAAACATTGCTGACAAAATAATATATTATTCCCGCGTTTTCTTTATCTTATTTACTACGCATTCATTCATCGGATTTCGTCACACGTGGTGAGTGCATGTGTCTCACTCGTGCTGATTCATCAGACTACAGCAGCCTAAAAAGAATATCATTTTTCCTTATAAATGTAAACACTTTGTCTATAAAGCGACAGTTAAAAAATTATTTCAGTTCTAATGCTATCTCAGTTTTAGTTTTTTGTTGTATTTTCAGACTAGAAATTTTTAGTGAAATGATAACGAATATCCGTCACTGAGTAGAGTTCTTATAATTTCACTTTTTTCTCTTACAATGATACATGTTTTTAACCCAGTTTTAAAACAAGAATAACATTTGAAAACACTTACCTTATATCCGCCTTTAGTTACTCTAAATTCACTTGCGGTGTTTTTTGTTATTACGATCATAGCACATGGTCGCGCGAGTACTGACACAACTTACCGGAAGTGAATTTAGCTGACTGATACCAGTTCAAAGCGAATAAAAGATCACAGGTCTGATTATCAAATGGTACAGTCGTGATACATTATTCAGGAATTTTAGACCCCGAGGAGTTCAACGGTCGAAAAAGGTCCAGAAGAGGATAAAGAATATCTTACCTTAACTCCATAGTTTTAAAAACGATTTTCAGTCAAATTTTGCCTTTAAGCTTTGATTCAAAGGAATCGATTGTCTTGAATGACTTAATATTGAAATTTTAAGTGAATTGAATCAACAAGCTTTTGGCTGGTACCCGCTGCATACGACACAAAGCACAGATCATTTATTGTAAGAATAGTTAACCAGTAAACTAAATACGGAGCAGTCAAAAACATTAGTCTGGGGTGATATCTCCTCTACTTCTAAACTGTATCGGTACCTCAAAAACTTAGTTAAGCGAGACACCTGTAGCGTGAGTTATAGTGGCATGTTTTACGTTTCAGGCGTTCACTAGACGGAGTATGGCAGTTATTTTCCTTCCTTAGTGTTTCCCAGGCTTCTTGGCCTCTTAAGTCGCGGGATAAAGAAGAACCCTGGGAACACGAGAAGCGAGAAGCATAACAAAGTGTTACTAACAAAGTGATACTCAAACAAATACTATCTGTAAGATTAAATAGTTTTACTATATCATGAGGAGCAATTGAACGTTGGTCACTCTTAGGGGTGCCAAACCAAACATACATATCTTTTTATTCTTGTATATTTGGTTTGCCATACATGTACACCACAGTTTCAGCTGTCGGTACTGGGTCGCTCAAAATTTCAATTTTACGACGATTTTTGTTTTTCGTTGTCATGGAAATAACAATTGTCGCATATTGTAAACCACACTTAAGTTCAATCCAATAACTGGTGAAAATCACATCGATCTAACAAGGAAAAGACTATCTAGAAGCCGATTATAAAAGTTAGGTGTGGTCCCCACAAAACGGTCTCGAAACACCTTACATGTTTGTAACTATTCTACTGCCTTGCAATGTCTCAGTTAACTCTTTTTCCAGTTGCTTTTCCTTTTCCGTGTCGTTTTCGTACTGAGCAGTCCACTCTGCGTCGGCTAGCGGGTCATCTGCAAATGCATCGCTTGTCGGTGGCGATGCATCGCGATCCAACTCTCTTTCTGCTCAGTTAAGTTCTATCTCGTATATTCGAACCCGGCATACGGTCCACGCGACGACTGAAATTGAAATTGACCAATCAGAGCTCAGCACGCGGGGCAAACTGAATTTTCCTACGTTATAAGGAGAGAGTACCGGGAACAAGGTTGTCGCCTGTTCAGTCGAGCACCGTGTTTGTGTTCGTTAACCAGCAATGTCACACCAGTGATTCTAGTTAGATTTACATTTATAAATATGAATGCAGGCAAACAAATGCTTATCTCAATGCAGTTTTAGTTTTAGTTTTGTGAAAGTCATTTGTTCCATTTTCTACGTTTAATCATTAAAGGAATTTCGTAAATAAGCGATCTGATGTAAGCTTAAAAAATTGCAGTTCACTGCATAGTCTTTTAAGATTTTTTCGTTAAAGTTCGTCTTTTGAGCAATTCTCATTTCGCAACTGGATTACATTTTATCCCAAATTTAGATAGTGTGACTATTTTAGACTGAGTCGGTGTTGTTTTCTCAATCCCGTTTAGTATTTGTCACCGCACTTGATTGCTAATTTAATTAATATCCGATAAACTGAAGAGTCGCTGTGTCGTCAAGTTTATTACAGTCTTAGTGTAAACCTCTATATGTTTTTTCAGTTGTTGAATATTTTATCAGCTTCCTGTTTTGTTATTTTTTTCGGCTTCCTCACTTGAAGTGAAAGCCATTTCTGTCCTAATTTAGAGACTAAAATAAATAAGAATCGCCGGTTCAGTGAGTGAGTTCAGTGTAGCATGGTTTTGGTGTTTGTTTTGTTTTTAACCTCTAAGCCATTAATATTTCAGCGTGTCTCTAGTTAGAGATCGAAATGAAAAAGTTATTCAAGTAACTATAAGTGAAACATCCTCAGTCTAAAACTGTTTTGTCCAAAAAGAGATTAAAAGCTTCCGAAAAATAGTTTAGGGAGTGTTCTTTAAAACACCCGAGTGATACTTCGCGGGCGAAAAAGTTGTGCCATTTTCCCTCCATAATTGTGCTTGGAAGCTTGACAAAACCTTTTTCGGGTGACGTTTCCCAGTAAACGGCCTGATGCCTGGGCGATATTGTTTATTTTAGCAAATTTGCTTAATGAATGACAGAACTATATATAGCTAAACAGCCAGTGGGCATGCGAATCAATGAAGAAAGCGTACTGGTATTTAGATTGCAAAGTCTGTCGAGTCGCTGCCGGGAGCAACTGAAGTGAGTTCATTTATTTTTTAATAGAGCAACTGTAGTTTAACGAGTACTCTTGTTGACTTTAATTAACTTTCCAAAGAGTGGTGCAAAAAGAGCTGTCGGTAAATGTCTTAATGAAGTCTTATTTTTGAGGGTAAATGAGTCGACTTTACTGTTTCCTCAGCGGTCCGCGGGGAGAAAAATCGCTTTGCAACGAATTCAAATTAAGCCGAAATTCCAACAGCGTCACTAAGACACAAATCAAAATTGTTCCGGAGTGCCTGATTTCTTAATGCAACAACAGAACTGTGAAGAAATAGAAATTTAAGCACGCAGTTAGCGTTGTGTTTACAATTAATTTCTTTCATCGTCAGGTCCATCATAAAAAAAATTACAAGCGGTAGATTTCAGTCAGGAAGGCTTTCCACTCCGAAATACTGATCAAGAAAAGACAAATAAAACACAGTAAAATGAGAGAGAAGCATGTAATAAAAACTGTCACACATTCATGGCGAGTCAGTACGAAAATCAAGAAGCAATCTAAACAAGAACCGAATAAACTACCAAGAAAGAAGGAAGGGAGACATTTTTTGGTTCAGTATACCACACAAAGTTGACTCTGGTTTACCTGCACTCGTTGTAGCTCTCTGTTCCAAAAGCTCCAAATGTTCTGATACAAATCGAATGCTTTCTAAAAGAAGTTGAATCGCTTCCCAGTTGTTTGAATGTTGTTTCTACCATTCCGTCCGCAACTTCTAAACTGGGAACAACTGCGTTTTGTGCCTTGCCTTTAACAAACTGATGATGAAGATGATGATGAAGATGATGAATTCTGGCTTTCCTCACTACAGTAATCCTGTTTCTGAGCTGCATAGAAATTACCTGTTCAAGTTCAAATTCTGTCTTTAGTTGGATTAAACAAGCACATGATGACAGAAGCCGTTGTGCGAACGGATTAGAATCTTGCTCCGCTTCAACTCCCGAAGCTAATATGGTGAAATCGTACAGCTTCAGTCCACCTTGAACAATTAATGATTAATATATAGATCTAGCCAAGCCTAAAAGCGGAGCTCCACATCTCTCTTTCATGCTTATTGACTCGTAAAATACAGTAAATTTTAATTGTGCAGTTTAATATTCCCCAAGAGGTGAAAAACAGCAAGGGAAAACGTGCGGACCGCTGAAGAAACTGTGAGTTTGCTTATTTTTCTTCAAAGAGAAGACTTCAGCACGACTTTCACCCTTCTTGTAGCATTCTTTCGAAAGCTAGCTTATTAAATCAAGAAGAGTACTTGTAAAACTACAACTGCTAAAAAAACCCACTTAAGTTGCTCCCGGTAGCGAGTCGACAGACTTTTCCATACAAATACACCTTCCTCACTGATTCCAATGCATCCCTCTGGCTGTTAGTTCTGTTAACTATGAAACATTTCTCGAAATCTATCTTGCTAAAATAAATAATATTTTCCGGGCATCAAACCGTTTACTGACAAAAATTACCCAAAAACTGTTTTCGGAAACTTT
>Ga0126336_10000069_pt1 | contig 24830 bp, 14 predicted proteins | sample SidCmetagenome_FD_92530 | JGI IMG/M metagenome (GOLD analysis project Ga0126336, IMG submission 92530) | Coral microbial communities from El Islote,Puerto Morelos, Mexico - Siderastrea C C metagenome | ecosystem: Host-associated > Invertebrates > Cnidaria > Coral | place: El Islote,Puerto... | reverse complement strand
TTTTCTGTCGTCTAAGCATACCCAAATTTATTGCTCGGCCGTGGCTGTTATTTTTATTTTCAAAAAAAAAAAAAGAAAAGGAGAAAGTGTATAATTAAAAGAAAAAAAAAAAAAAAAAACAAACGAACAAACAAACAAAAAAGTAAAATGATTTAAAACGAAACATATGGGACTGCTGCAGAAAGCGCTCGAGAAAAACTGCTGGTACCCGGGAGAAGTCCAAACCCTCTAAAATAATTTGCATTCTTTGTATTATTACTAGCGACTTCGCAACTTTTTCTGATTAGTTGGAACCTCAGCCTATTTTGTTTGGTAACAAACAACTAGGAGTCGATAATAGATCCATCAGCCTCTCGTATTTTTACTTAGCTGTCATAAGTTTGCGCAGTTTCCTTGATAATTTTACAAACAGAATACGTTCGACTGTTGAAACGATCACTTGAAGCACAAAAATTAAGCTTTATACATTAAGTGTCCGTTCAGAATGTAGAAACTCTCGATCAACACCACGAAATTCCGTCCATGCCTAAAATACATTCTTACCAACATTACAGAAAACAAAATGGCTCGATATCTCATCCAATGAGCGTTCAGAAAGCTCATTTTGGCGGACGTTCGCCACGAAGCAATCCGCACCTGATATCTGCAAAACAAATTAAAGAGAGAATAAATCATCCAAAAATATTCTTAAAATAATATTTGTCATTATCTTTGTTTGTAGCGCCACTACGTGGTATAAAATTTAAAAATAACGTTATGCGGACGGAACACCAAAGTGGAAGAAAAGAGGATACTGCGTCACGAAAAATACTACGAACAAAAATTGCTTCATGATTACCAAGCCTAATAAATAGTCGACAAACAAAACGTCTGTTTTTTTTGCAGCTGCGTTGTACATTTCAGAACACGACATGGAATTTTCTGTTCTCTTTCAAATTTGAACACAGTTCCTCCGAATTCAGCTCCTTAATGTTTCGGCTATATTATAGGAATTGGAATAATCGTAACGTAGTTCATATAAGATAAGGTGAATTAAGGTGTCTATTTTTGAAATGGCATTTTCGTTGGTGTGGCGGTCGTAGCAATCAATTATAAAGAAAACGAAGAGGGCTGCTGAAGCAAGATTACGTCCATATCAAGAAATAACATCGAGAAAATTTTACCGAAAACAAAAATTTGCAAGACTCAGAACAACTCGCCTTAAACGTTCTTAGTGACTCCGCTGGAAGCTCAAATGGAAATTTCTTATCTTGAAACAACGTTGCGTTAGAATTTTGGATATCAGATTTTTGTTAACGAATGGAACAAGCTTAGGTGGACTTTGATTGGTTTCCGGCGGCGTTTCCCTATTGGGTGACATGAGCACCATGTGACAACTGATTGGTCCGCTAATTGGTTGCTAATTCCTTTAGCGTCACTAATTATTTTGTTGCTAGGCGGGGTTTGATAAGTTTTCCTCGAAATGTACCTATTTTCAGCTCTGCGCTTTAGTCAAAGGGACTGAATGAGTAAAAATGGGTAGGCTCTGAAAATAGATCGCTTTCACGTTAAAAATGATCGGTTGTCATCTGAAAATTTGCCGACTAATTTTTCGAACACAGGAGCATCTATCACATAGATAGAGCATCCACGAACAAACATTTTACTTCGAAGTATTTGCTTAAAACTAAAAGAATTTTATAGTTTTCTGTTTTTGATAAGAAAAATTATACTTTTGCTAACAAATCAAATGATCCTCGATGAATTTTGATGGTGAGTTTTTCTTTGAGAGATAGAGGTTTTGAATGAAACGTTTTTTCATCATATGTTCAGATTAGTTCGACTGTGCAAGCTAGCGAAGCCCGCTTTATTTACCTCTGAGAAAATCACGAATAAGTAACCAGGAATCTAAAAAAGATGACTCTATTTTTACATCCCACATCACGTGCCATCAAGTAACTCTCCAACATTAATAGGAACTTCGTTCCCAGTGTCTTCGCAGTTTTCAAAATGGCGGCTAAAGAGGGCCCTGGCAAATAGCAGATCTTGTGACCTTACCATAGCCCAGTAGGAAACCTATCGCCAAGTTGAACTGATTAAAATCTCCAATATATTATTTGGAGACACGTGACCTACTATTTACCACGGTCTTCTTTTCGCCGCCATTTTGAATACCGAGAAGTACCTGGGGACGAGATTTTCACTAAAAGCTAAGGGAGATTTTGACCAATTACCAGGCGAACTTAACCTGTCGGCCTTTTTATCCTCTAACCTGTTTGTTTTCGAAGCCCAAGCATTAGGCTGATCATGTAATTAGGTTTATTTGAGGCTCCAAACCACGTGCAATGTATTTATCTCGGAACCAATCAATAGACAGCAAAGATTTTAGCCAATCACAGGACGGTTAGGTTATGGTTATGTAATTAGTTTACTTTGACGTAAATCGCCAATTATCTTAACGACGGCTGCCGAAATACCCATTTACATGTGCCTTTTTTCCGCACAAAGGTTTGTGTGACTTTTTTTCGCGTTAATATGCCGTCTAAATGGGCAAAATTTTAGTGTAATCTTCTTCAATTTGTACTTGGCCAGGAGTTAGGTGAAATTTTCTATGGCGTGATATTGTTTCTTAGTTTATTGTACTTCTCAGCTCCTTTGGTTTTATCGCTGACGCCCAGCTGAGTTTTAATTTGTGACAAACCTCTCACTGACCTCTGAAATGTTACTTTGGGAAGAGAGATTTTACAGGGTGCTGATGCATTTCGTTACTTAAAATAAACAAATTTTGTGTCTCAGTGCGGAATGGAATAACATTTTTTCAGAATTGACCTAACTCTCATCAGTCTCTTATCAGATCTGAAATTTATATACGGGATCTCGTGAAAATGTTTAGGCAGAAATAACAAGAAGGCGTCCGAGATTCTACTGTTAGTAAAGCTCTTGTTTTAAACTCCTTTCGTCAACGAACTTGTATTTGGTTAAAACGTGGAGAAGGCAAATAACAAAAGAACAGCTTTATAGAAATTAGGTTTGCTTCATCGTCAATCAAGCGAGGAACAATCTTGCGTCCTTGTTGCTTGCAGCTCCCGCTTCCCCATTCCTGATTTCAGTTTTGCGGCGAGCGCTCGGCTATCGTCCAAGAAAAATAGCGACTGTTCACAGTCTACAGGTGCACCGAACGAGAAAATCTTAGGAAATATTTGAAATGCTTTAATTCCGTTTTCCTATAAAGTATTTATGTCATATTAAACGATACTCAACTGAGACATATTCACCGGCATAAAAATGTTTAAAAATGTTGGTAAAAAATTGTGTTAAAAGCCTAAAAATGCTGAACGCTTTCGATCATTAAGATCGTCATCAGAGTTAAACGATATTTGTTTAAATTGAGTTTTTTAGCTGGATCTACGCCTCAGAAACTTTTAGGGAAACATTTCTTATTCTCCTAATTTCCGAGATTCTGCGGGCCATGGCTTTTGGATGTAACTGTATTTCGAAAAATTCTCCTTTTATCGACCCATCGGGAAATGCTATAGTTTTCTTGGCCAAGCTTTACTTTTTATAGCATGCAAAAAAGAGAAGAAGAACAATAGATAATTGTAGCTCCGTATACAATGGAAAATTAACCGTTAAGTCAAGCTAGTTTATGTTAACTATTGAAATACACTTATTACTACAAATTACTTACCTGAAAATGTTAAGTTGAAGAAAGCTTGTCAATTATGGTGTATCTTATGCTTGGAAAATGATGTTGAAATCGACACCCAAAAATGATGTGCATTCAAAGGCGGTGGAATTCTATTTTTCAAAGATTGTTTTTCATCGATTCTTTTTAACGTTGCAAAGACATTATTTGATGAAAGAATCTTATTAGTTCGATTGGAGCTTACTATTTCTATTTTGATTCGTTGCTTGGAGATCTTTCAGCGAAATTTGCATCGCTTGAGTGTCGGCACTTTTGTCAAAGGAATTCAGAAATAGGTTCGCACTGGGGATAAACCGACAGGATACATTTTACGGGGAATATCGGCTTAAATGCTCGAAACGTAACCGAAGTCGTTTCCCTGTCAGGCCGGACGAAGCGGTGTGTAGCCTACGAGCAGTCTCTTTTTCCCCTCAAGGATAATCGAGCGGGAAAAACACACGAGCGAACGCGAACATCGTCTGCTGAGTTGAAGAGTGACACACGCGTGATGAGCCGCTAGTGTAGTACACACGCGTCACGTTTCCACGCAGCAGACGATTCTCGCGCTCGCTCGCGTGTTTCTTTTTTGGCTGAGTGGAAAGAGAGACTGCTCGTAGTCTAAGGAGTATGGTGGGGGGGGGGGGGGGGAGGTGTGGAGGGAGAGGGGGATTAGGAGGCATACAATGTTATAACTTATGCAAGGGAGTACACCCCCCCGTCCCTGCTTTCGGTAGCAATTGAAAATACTTTCCAGAACTTCTCTTGTATGAGGTTTGAGAATCATGAGTGGACATGGAAACAGACTAAACCGGTTTTTACGCTTGCACTACCCACACAGTGTGAGCTGAAGCAACATCGGACCCAGCCTCCTCTGAAGCCGAGATGCCGGTTGTGGGACATCTGAACGCGAGATTAGAAAAAACTGAAATATAAAAAAAGAGGACGAATGGTACGGTCGGGAAGATCATTTTATTCCACTTATTTAAACAACACCGTTAAATACATTATTTATTAAATTATGTTGATGGACTAATAGATTTATTGGGGTAAACTGTTATGTACCATCCTTGTCAAATTAGCTTGAATATATTTTATTTGTTACGTTGATTTATTTAAAGACTTCTTTACAGTTTGCTTATTTTTCACTCCATATGCAATCAGTCTTCTTAATCCTATGAATGTTCAGTAAACATTGCCAATCCACCGCAATTAAATAATAAATGGATAGAGATGATGTGAATAAACCTGATTCACGCTGAAACAATATACAGTTTTTCGGGGGCCTCAAAAGCAAGCAAAACAATCACAAACAAACCAACCAACAAACAAAGAGACCTTAACAACGAACAAGCAACTAACGAAATGAAGATGGTGGCAGTCACGTATGAGAGGTTTCTCCTGCAGAAATTTGAAAGAAATTTACTTCGTTCCTTGAATAAATAAAGTTTTTCATTAACACATCTTTCACTCCATTTGTGGACACACGTTTGTCTTGCTTTTTCTGTTGAGCTGGTTGTGACCACAGATTCCAGCAGAACTGGAAGTCGAGTAATAGGGGATGCCATGAACTCCAAATGAATTTTTGTTGGCTTTGCAGACTTCGTGCAGAATATAACTCTGCCATGTTTCGCGGCTTGTAAAACCATGCAACATAGAAGGGTCAACCAAAGGCAACGTCCCCGTAAACTTGTGCCGACAGACTATATGAATTGGGTCTTTGAGATGACTGCGAATTTCTAGAGACAAATAACAAGGCGTTGTACCCGGATGTCTGGAAATTGGATTACTTGTTCTTTAATCGCTAGGAGGACTTGGGTAAAAATGTCTCAGGCATCACTCTCATTCTCTGTAAAAGCAACGTAAAGGTAACCATTATTTCGGAAAATGTAAAACGACTGTAGTAATAGCACTGATAAAGCACGCAGCGTCCTCCGTAGAAACATTAATAAAATCGAAAGGTTGTAGATTTTAACTTTAAAGAAAAGGAATTAACCAACAGCCCAGCGGAGAAGTACATGTCAGTGGTCGAAATGAGGTCATGATCACCTTGTACAGCACTTCAGGACGGTTGTCATTCAGAATGGTCACACCCTTTTTGCTTCATCCACTGACTCAAAAGTTAGAGCCATCTTGTACCCCTTTATCCTCTCTTAGTACAGCATAATAAAAAGTGCTACAGGAAAGTACTGCTCAGTAGCTTTCATTTGAATGGTCACACTTTAGGATTTCACCCACAGACTCAAAAGTTAGAATCACCTTGTACAGAATAATAAACAGGACCACAGGAAAGTACTGCTCAGTAGCTTTCATTTGAATGGTCACACTTTAGGATTTCACCCACAGACTCAAAAGTTAGAATCACCTTGTACAGCATAATAAACACTACCACGGGAAAGTACTGTTCAGTAGCTTTCATTTGAATGGTCATACTTTAAGAAGTCATCCGCAGACTCAAACGTTAGATCCATCTTGTACAGCACAATAAACAGTTCCACAGGACAGTATAGCCTGCATAAAGGGATAGTACTGCTAAGTAGCTTTCATTGGAGTGGTTGCAATTTACGATCGCATCCAGGGAGTAAAAAGTGAGATCTCAACCTTTAACATCATGAAAACGACACCCGTACATAGAACAGTACTGCTCAGTAACTTTTATCTGAACGCACAAATGTTACGAATTTTGCTGGCCGTGGCTGATTGAGCAGTTGGGCTACATTACATGAGGAAGAAGGCCTAAAACGTACCATGTGATTTATGCCCCTATCCTAGGGAGCCATTGACATGGCGAATTTCAGCTCGGCTTCCTGAACAAATCTTCTCTGAAAAGACTTTTGCGATTGCATGGAGGGAGTTTCAGCCCGGGTGTCACAACCCGAACTGGAAATTTCAGCCCGGTGAAACGGGCTGAAAAACTGACCCATGTAATCACAAACGAGTTTTCAGCCCGGCCTGAAATATGAAATTGGGCTCGTGCGCCGATTGTGTTTTCAGTGTAGAATGCGCTCTTGCAAATTTTCCTGCCGATATTTACATATTTTGCCCGGGCTGAAATTCGCCATGTAACCGCAACCAAATTCCAGCCTGGTCGGAGAGGCGAAATTTCAGCCTGAAATTTCGGTCCCACCTACCCAGCTGAAATTTTCTTGCGATTACATGGCGAATTTCAGCCCGGGCGAAATGTATAAAATTGGGCGGGAAACGTTTGCAGGAAAACGTTTTACATTCACAACTCGAGCGGTGCGCATGCCCAAGTTCATATTCATATTTCAGCCCGGGCTGAAATTTGAATGCGATTACATGAGGTTTTTCAACCCGGTCAAACGGGCTGAAAGTTCCAGCCCAGTTTGTGGGTTGGAACTGTATTCATGTGATCGCAAACGTCTTTTTAAGAACATTTATCCAGGATGCGGAGCTGAACTCTTAGCCTGGCTAACTGGGCCGAAATTTGTCATGTAATCGGCCCCTTAGCGACCCAAGCCAGGCTGTACTTATCAGATAACCTTTGAGATTGTGCCTAAAACAATAAAGTGTGACCATTCGAATGAAAGATCTTCAGTTGTGTTTTTGTGCTGTTTTTTTTCAACGTTTTTTTGCTGTAAAACGTCCGAAAATGGTACAATTGTCCATTTCAAACTTGCGTACTCCGAGGAGTGAGAAACACAGGCAGCTCAATGAGGGATTGTGTATAAAGATTTTGGTCACCTAGGAGACGGATGGGCCTGTCGTTGTTTTACAGATTAACATACCATGTGAATTATTTCCCCTGAGAATCTTAGCGATCCAGGCCAGTCTGTACTCATCAGCGTCCTTTTGTTTGTCGGCATACTTTTGATGCAAATGTAGTGAATCTGTGTGAAGATTTGGATTGTATAATCAGTGAATTATGTTTTAATCTCGTGGAATTACATTTTCCTTGTACCGAAGCACATTGTGCTTGGGGACTATTTGTGAACTCACGGCAATCTTCCTGGTGATACGTTGCAAGTTTTTGTCCTTTTGAAATTCTTTTAAAACTTGCACTGTTGGGTTGACTCACATATCACTCGCTGCCATGATTTTCCCTCCGATTTGGGTTTGTAACCTCGAAAACGAAGCTTTATAGACAAATAGTCACATTAAAAATTGAGAATCCTGATTCTGTCATAACACGTTTACAGCAGAGTTGCAGATTTACTTGATTCGGATTGTTTGGCTAGGTTTTTTGTGCTACCTGGAACAAAAATCGGAAACATGTTTGACCTCACCCCTATTGAACGCCTCCTATGTATCGTCCTATAATTTATACATGAAGGAAGATCTGAGGAGAGTGAGGGAGGGGTATAGGGAGTCTAGACCACTTTTCACGAATAATAAAGGGTTGGTTTACATAAATTCCATTTCAACATCTCTCTCGACATTTTGCTTGGTGGTTACAAATTTACATTTCACGCAGCTTCATGCTCGCATCACGGATAATGATAATAATGGAAAATCATGGCGCTCTCGGTTTCACCCCCCCCCCCCAAAAAAAAAATATAGCACATTACTGCCCTCAAAAACGACCTCAGTACATTTTTCTCGCCTAACTTTGCCAAACAGAAGACGAGAGGCATTGAAATGTTGTGGCAAAAATCGTCCATGTAACATCCCCTTTGTCGCAACGGTTGTGCATGTTTTGCGTTAAAAATCCTCGCTGTTTTTCACCATCTTTACCCACTTATACCTATTATACAACAGTTGTTCACTACGCATGGTTGTACATCAGCAAAAGTATACTTTATTACAAATGAAACATGAACAGATTTCCTGTCTTACCGCCCTCTGTTGACACCACCCTGTTCTGCTCGAGTCGTGATCTCCTTCTCTCAGAAGCTAGTTTTCGCGCCTTGTTCCAGAATTGTTTTCCACGAGAAGGAACATTTGAATTTTCAGTACTCGTCGACGGCTGAGCATCTTGGGATATGTTTGGGCCAGCTGTGGTTGTCAGTATTTGACCTCCAGATGCAGTTAGTTCAGTGTCAGCAGTTGAAGGCCGCGTGTCATGCTCAAACGACTGACTCGAGAATGAAAATTCTTCGTTAGAATTTGACGTTAAACTCTCCCTTATTTCCTCTGGTGTAGAGTTACTTGGATCACCAAAGTCGTTTGTCTCTAGTTCTACTTGAGACAAAGTTTTGTGTTCAAGAGACGTTTGACTACTAAAACTCTCTCTTGCTTCTTCTGGTGTGGTATTACTTGGATCTTCAGATTCATTTGTGTCTAGCTCCGCTTGAGACGAAGTTTTGTGTTGAAGAGAATTCTGACTGCCAAGATGGGATATGTCGCCCTCACTTTTTGCAGAGAAACCTTTATTGTCGAGACCTTGATTGAGGTTCGGTTCATGTCGATTCTGTGAAAAGAGGAAGAAAAAAAGGAAAGAAAGAAAGGAAAAAGGAAGAAGAAAAGAAGAAAATAAGTAAAAGAGTAAAAGTAAAAGAGAAGTAAGTCTGTTATCCAGCTGACGGCTACAAACTTTCTTTCTCTGACTTCCGCCTTCGTTTTGTGAGGGCTTCTTATTGAACAAAACGGACGGAACAGATATGCTACAATGGTTCCTAAGCGAAGTATCCTTAGTTATTTGTTATAAGCTGGCTGCTATGTAGGTAAAAGGGAGATAAAGTCATGCTTGAGCCGCAGTAGTCCACAAGAACGGGACTTAATCATTTTTTTTTTCACAATGAAGTAGTTTGGAATGTACTCTCTCCTGGAGGGGACGGTAGGAGAAAGCAAGCATGGATCCGATACTGCCTCTACAAGTTAACTCCTCGTCCAATTATTTACCTCGGATAACTCGATCTCTTGCCAGGCCGTGACAGCATGAAGAGTGGGTGGGCACCAGACCTCTGGACCCGCTGACTGCACTCGCACAGGTTTCAGGGGCTCAGGTTCAACCTTTTTGAGGCGATATTTTGTCAGATCGCTTGAGCGGGAAAGAAGCGACCTCTGGGAATTGTTTTTTGTGAGCTCTGAGGGAAATTGCTTGGAAATAGTCTGAGCACTTGGAGGTCTGAAAATAGATCAACTATCAGTTAACTTTCAAAGGAAAGAGAATCTAGGTGAGGTTCTGACCTGGTGACTGGCTATCTAGAGACGTTTGACACGAAAGTGGAAACACTTTCATTGGCGATTACCGCAAAGATTGCTCAAATAAGTCCCATGTTTTATCTACTCCATCACACTAACCCTCAGGTGGCCTTTCGTACTGCGTATCTCGTTAAGGGGAAATTTACTGAAAATTGTTGTGGTACTTTTCTCCTCTTCAGGACGGACACTTGCATGCATGTCGCTCTAAGCATGGTTTTATCAAGTGAGGGTATAGCTTCAACCGAGTCACAGGTATCCCAGTCCGCTAGGACCGTCTGAGAATCAGGTTAAGCCACAGGTGTCTCACTTCACCGGTGATTACCAGTAACTCCGGTTTTATGGTATGAAGCGACTAGTCCTACTCGTTCACCTTCCTCTGAATGGGATGGTAGTCCATTACAATTAAGGTTACTTAAGAATTTTGTTAGGTTTCCTAACGGTCCACCAGTACCCATTTATACACCTGCATAGGAGGGGACGATATGGAGCTAGAAATGGCTCTTGGATAAGGAAGCAGTACAATGGTAGAAACAGCTTAGTACCTTGAAGCATCTCTAAGGGACGCGATGGAGCGGGCTCTGGGTTGTAACTCCTCTGTGGACTCTGCTACCAACACGCTCGCTGAGGTGCCCCGCTCTCCAGAGGGCCCTGGCTCGATGTCATGCGTAGCGGAGTATGGATTCTAGGAATCAGGGAAAAACTTGTTAGGACAACTTGAAGAACATTAAGATATATTCGCTAACAATAGAGCGTTCAATCCTATATTCACGTTGGTTTTTAGCATGTACTTGGGGAGTCGGGGAGGGGTTATACTACGATTATTTGGCAAGGATGTGCTGACCATCACTCGAAACCATGGTCCTATGGCATACTAAGATATATCAGTTTTTTTTTCCAGTCTCACAACTTATCCCTGCTTCCCTATCCGTTGTCAGGTTCTCAGGCCAAAACGGCAATATGGTAAGAAACTACGTCCTTTTGTTTTAGACCAAGACGAACGAAAAACCAGACGATTTAAAACTAATTATGCCTATAAGGATATTCCACCACATCTCGTGTAGTATCTGTTTTTAAAAGAGTCGAACCCACTCCAGTAATTGAAACACCAACGACAGAACCGTGTCTTCAATATAAAGGTGTCGTTATAACAGACGTAAACTATTTGAGTTTTGATCCGTTTGTGACCAAGTAAACTGGCCGTAAAGAGGAGGGTTCATATTATAGAAAAGCCCCTAAGACGAGGCTTCACTTTATTATTTGCACCATAACTATACCGTAAATCCTCTCTGATTAAGACCTCGGTCTCTAGTAAGCCTCCCTCTCTAATGAAATTCCCTGTTCGAGCAAGAAAGTTATGAAGCCCCCTCTGTGTTAAGTTCCCTCCTCCTTGCTCGTTCATCACAACCGAATCAGTGCGCTTCTTGTCAATCCGGGCATCAGTTTACATAGAAGACAAGCCAGCTTTGTTGCTTTGGTGAGTGCCAAGTTACTATCCACTTACGGGAACCTTTTTACGAATAAACTATAAAATGAGTAGTACAGTAATAATCAAATGGCATTCTGTTAAATTACATAACCCTGCCTCCGACTGCTTGGAAAAGATACGGTGGACTGCCGTGGTAGGTTTGCAGGGCGGGCGTATTAAAAACATGCTCGTTTATGGCTCACCGTCTCTATTAATATTCCATATCTCCATTTCATCCAGTATCTTCTGAAAGATTCACGGAACTCCATACTGAGATATACACAGAATATGCAAACCATTATTCCCTGAAAGAAAATATTAAAAACAACAAGAAATTAACGATATGGTTTTAAAGTCTGCATACAGTATGCAGGCTAAGTTTATTGTTGAACCACTCAGTAGTGCATGCTGTTGACCACACGGGTTTTGATTGCTACAGTTAGTACTTTGAATGATTAATTCTAACAGGTCTTATCAGGTCATATCGAGAATCACTGATCAAGTGGAATTAGCTACATCACCTAAATTTTAAGACAACCAGGAACTGAAAATGTATAAGACGAAAAAAAAGAAATGGCGCCAAGGGGGTTGTGGGGGGTAAAGGAGAGAAAATGGCTGACGACACTTGAAACTTGTGTTTTATGGGAAACAAGAACTTGTAAATTAAACTATTGTCTTAATATTATGCAAAATACCAAAACATTTTCCTGTTTGCCATATCAACGTTTTTCATTCGTTACCTGGAGAGGGTAAACAACAGCGACAAAGTAGTTGTATCCGGGGCTGTTTTCTGGTTGGTAAAAAGTAAGGAGGTAGATCAATCCCAGGAGCGAGATCAGAATAACTACAGCCTTGGCGCCCTTTCTGTTGGACAAAAATGAAGAATCAAATTAAGTAGCAAGAAATGTTTTGTTTTGTTCTCAATCCCGAAATAAATTAACAGTCAGCGAGCTAAGCAAATAATATTAAGTCTAAAGGACTTCTCAACTGGGAAGGCTGCGCATGCGTTGAACTTAGAACACATTTGTTCTACGAAGAAAGATCCCATAAGCTGCATGTCATCTGAAACAGATGACTACGGCGTAACCTGCAATAAACACGCGACAAATTATGTTTTGCTCAGATACGAGTGAAAAACGAAAGTTGGGTTTTAGTGCTGTGTTGGTCCAGCAAAAACCGGATGTTCAGGGTGAGTTGTTGGACAAATAAACAAACAAACAGAGATAAAACAAGACTTGGCTCTCCCCTGGCGGGCCGTTTTGAAAACCCTAAGCAAAAACCAATTATTTTTGATAGTCAGTGGGCAAATCGCTTTACTGTGAGGAGAAAATGACAGAGTACTCACTTGATTGTATTCATATGTGAAGACTGGGAATTCTTAAGTTTCTTAGCGAGCATTCGAACCACGTAGGCTGCGATGCCAAAGTTGATCTGCAAGAGGTAAAAGAGAACAGAACAAAGCGAAGACAAGATTGATTTAGAAGCTATGGATTGTTTCATTATAAGTGTATACAATTTTCTTACCACTAACATGATCGTCAAAGGAACATACAACACCAACATATGATGCGTGTGGCTGTGATTCACCCAGCAACTGAAAACAGAAAGATGGAGGTACTCTTGATTAGAAATCGTACAGGTACGCCGAAAACTGACGTTGTTTTTCTCATAGTAGAATGTAAGTTAAGCTGCAGTTTGCCTTTAGGAAACATGTGCTCTGTCTTACCCATTATATGTTGAAACACACCCTTTTCAATCTCAAATAGTGCGCTTAAGATCCCTGGCCAAGATGGAAACAACCGCCTCCCTCCCGTCAAAAAATATCAAAACTGTAATTTTGAAAACTACCATAAAACAAATAGCATTAATGGACGAAATGCTCGAAAGGTTTATCTAGTGAATCAGAAGTTAGAACAACCGCGCTCAGTATAGTATACTGTACGGCAGCAAAGTACTGTACAGTAGCTTTCAGTTGAATAGTCACACTTTATGAGTTCATCCACAGACCCAAAAGTGAGAACCATCGTGTTCAGCATAATAAACAGCATCACAGGAAAGTACTGCTCAGTAGCTTTTATTTGAATGGGCACACTTTAGGATTTCATCCTGAGATTCAAACTGGAACCTCCGTTAATAGCAGATATAAACACCAACAAAAGAAGTCACTGCTTAGCAGCTTTTAGTTTTAAGACACACTCTGAGATTCGTTGAGCGACTCACATTAACCATATCATGAGACCGGAGGAGTTAATGGGTCAAAGTAGCTAATTTGCTGACCTTTCGCTGACTCTTGAAATCTTAAACTGTACATAAGGAAGATACACACAAAATGTAAGAACTCCAGAGAAACCTGAAAAATAGGAAAGTAACGCAGAGTTGACATTTTTCGTTTCATATCCAGAAAGAATTTTTTCTGTTTGAATAATTTGGACGAATGAAAAAGGCTGTGAAAACGTGAAGGACAGCCTCATTACAGCTGTGAAGGAGAGTGGGTTCATCATGGCGTCATTTTTGGTCAGTTATCACACTCATTACAGACTGAATACAGTTTGGTTATATTACAATAATTTTCTTTTTTTCCCACAAAGTAATAGTTAACGGTTTTCAACCATTCATTTCGTTTGTACTGTCTTGTTTATTTCAGAATTAAAGATCACAGCAGACTTACCCCAGCCGAACAGAAAGTAATACCAGAGATACGATTCGTTATCGAAGGGATACACAAGCGTGCGCATTAGAAAAATCCCTTCATTTAGCATCCACGTGATCTCTGAGGCTGCAAAGTAGCGGTTCAACAACCAGAATACATTGCAAACTGTCTGTAAAAAGTAATAATGCAATAATTATAATCATTGCTTTATGATTGGTTTAAACGGACACCTAATGTTATCAAGTGTTTTTGTTGGTTTCAGTCTGGTTAGTTCTGCAATTTGCACAAACTTTTCACGCACTGTACTCTAACCACTCATAGGAAACATTTCGCTTTTCTACCAGTCAGAATTGAAACCAAAACCACTCATCATTTTACTGACGCGCCTTTTTTGCTCTTGGTTCGGTATGGGCTCGGTAAAGCTATCACTGTTCAAGATACTGTCAGTGTATCGTGCTGTTCAGTGCACGGTCAAAATAATGAATTTTTGGTGCTTGCTTTAAAACATCAATCTAATAAATTCGCACAGAGTTCAGTTCTATAACGTAGTTAAAAACGTCAACGGGTATCAACACAACTTGAAAAAAATCTTTCAGATAGTGACATACTTTTAAAATAACTTACCGTGTTGGATTCCTTTTCTCCCATCTTTCCATAATAATAAATGAATAAGGTGAGGATGCGCAGAATAAATGCCAAAATTAAATTTTTGTGCAAGGTGAACCGATCATTATGTCTTCTATCAAAAAGAAAATAAAAAAGAGAAAAACAAAAGAACAAACCAAAACCGAATATTATACAGAGCAGTCAAACAGTTTATGACCTGTTTATGGTGTAATAATAATAATAATAATAATAATAATAATAATAATAATGATGATGATGATGATGATGATGATGATGATGAAGATAACAAATTTGTAGAGCGCTTTTCCTCAATGATCCAAAAGCGCTATTACATAATTTGAAACGACTAAAAAACTATAGGATCATAAGAAATACCAATAGACTATTTAAAAAAGAATTCATGCATCGTTCTCTTAGACCTGGATCAAGGCCACAGTAGGGCCTTAAGACTCCACAAACGCGTCTAATCCAAAACGGCTCATCAAAAGACCCGCAAACTTTGAAGACCACGTCTTAACGTTGTTTAACAAATATGGTCCATATCCTGTATACTTAGAACTGGTTTAGCTCGACTAGAACTTTTTAAAACTCCGTTTAAATAACAGGCTTTTAGTTTCTAACTGCCATCAGTTTGTCGTCTACTAAAAGGTCTAACAGAATCAATTTGTTTTTCAAGAGCTAGTGTCAGTCACCTCAGCTACACCTTCATGACAACTCTTCTACAGAATACTCGGATTTCTCGGCCAAATTTCAAAATTTATTATCGTCTGTATAGAAATAAGTGTTGATGATATCGAGCAGCATCACAAGGACATAAGAAAGCAGCTTACATGACGATGCATATTACGATGAAGGTAGGCAACAGGATGACAAACGCGACCCAACTGCAGATGACATTAACTCTCTTAACTCGCTCCGAATGAGTCAGGGAATCATCCTGAAAAACAAGATCAACCAGCAAAATTGATTACGCACTATACCTCTACAGGAGAACAGTGGTTCTTTGCTTTGCAATACATTTGAAAGTAGAAGCGGAACAATTTACGGGAAACACTTTTGCAAGGATAGAAGAACATGAGAGAGCACATACGGCTTGCTCGTACCCAAACCTCCGGAATTTCCGAGCGTGCCAACGAAACTGGGCACCTTCCTATTTGGAACGAGATTACGTTTATAGATCGAGACCCTCACTGGTACACTCGTAGGGTCGAAGAGACCATCCACATAAGATTTCATCCTAATATCATCAATAGATACAGTGGAATCGAAATTCCTGCTGCATGGATGCCTACAATCAAGAAGCGCAACAGCGGACCATTTACTAAGCGGACCTCTAGGGGAACAATACCTTCTAGTTGGAATAATAATGAGGATCGAATTGCAACAATAACAGGGAACAAACGTGCTACATATAGCGACACGTAAACAATCGAGCTCATCGCCTAATGAAGACTAGCAGTAAAGCAGTCGGAACGTCCCGATCAACAACTCAAATTAGCTTCATCGTGAGACAAACGAATAACCTATCATATCCTCCACGATGAACAATAACTGCCGTTTTACTTCGCTTCTACGTTCAGTTGTTTCGGTTTATACGATGCAACTCTGATTGCGCTCAGTTACACACCGGTTTTAGCGTCAAGAGTAATTTGCGTTTTAAGTTTCGCTTTAATAGGTTCTGTGACTAGTTGTAACACTCATGCCACTTTCTTAAGATTCCATTCCAGATCCTGTGCAATTATTTCCTAGCAGCTCCTGCTCTTGTTCACATTATATGATTAGGTCGTAACAGGGCTACGTGCGCTCCAATTTGAAAACTAATAGGACTGAAAAGACTTCCTTGGCTGCCAAATAGAACTCGGTCTACGGCCTCATCGAATTTGACAGTCGTCAACATTTTTATCATTCATTTATTCCCCAAATTGGACAGTCCATAGTCCTATTACATATCACAATTGAAACCCAATAGTAACTCGCCTACATGCATTTCCCTGTATCTGATTCCACTGAAACCGTACGTACCTTGAGATCTGCTTTTTCATCGTATGTTTTGCATTTCCTGTGATTGGCGAGAGTCGTGGTTACAAGTTTGGGTGTGGTTTCACCACAGTTTACTGCACGCGTTGCTAAACCGCGCCATGTCAGTCCACTAATGAAACTGCTGCGAACAATACTGCGCAGGATCAATTTATACTTCGGAGATGGACACCTCATGCACTGCGATGTTGCAACGTGTGTCTGAGAGGCGAGGACTATTTTTCAAAAAAAAATGGGAGACTGTGTTTTTATAGGCTTGCTTACCGTTGCATTAGTTACAGTAATGTTGGAAATCTGCTTTCCTTTCTCCACAGCTACTTTTGGTGTGAGTCTGCGACAATCTGTTATGTTCATTTTCTGCCATTCCCCTTGCTCGTCACATCGCCGGGAAATGTTGTCTGTAAAGGAGCAAATTGATACTCTTGTTAGAGCTACAAGAAAAATGGCTGTGACACCCATCCTTAGTTGACAAAGAGTTCTGCAGGAGATCAAAGTTGAAGCTTTGCCGTGGCTTTGAAGGCTATTAAAGGTACGTTTACGTGAACGATTGATTGTGTCAAAGGCACTGTGATGCATGAAAATGTCAAATGCACGACAGGTCAAAAATATCCTTTTCTTTGAAGCTGTGTCAAAGCAGTCACAGAGCAACCAAGGAATTTGCCTAGAAATACAACGGTATCTTTGCACGGCTTATGACTATGTGGAAAAAGCAGATCTTAGGAATCAGAATCCAAACAGAAAATTGGATATAACTAGGCATTTTTCAGAGACAATTGAGCTTACATTTGGAAAGAAAATGCCATACATTATTTGTATTTTAAAGCTCTTTTAGAATTATGGTTGCTTAATTATCCTTGAAAGATGAAAATTTTATAACTAATATCCAATTGAAATCACTTCACAGCTTACAGTGTTATGCAATGTACACAGGTAAAGAGCAAATAGGAAAACATCAACAAAGGAGATTAGGCAACGATTGTACCCGTCTTGGTGGGTCAAAATTGGTCTGGGGATATACACGAGGAGAGAGTATATATAAGGTTCACAGTGGTCAAACGCGGTCAGAGCCTTGAAGTTTGAATCAGTTCAGACTTTTACGAGCGCAAAGTTCGTATGAAAGCGATACATAAACTGTCCCGATAAACCAAATTTCGCGCCGATAAAACTTGTGGATGCCAGTTACTTCATTCTCAACACATACTCATAGTAAAAAGCTTACGTTTTCAGAAATGGCGGTAAGTTTTGCGGTTAAAGTAAAACTTTCGAAATTTGTCCGTATTTTCCTTTTGTAAAATTATGGCGGGAACTACGCACCTTTGACCACTGTGAATATATATGGAACTTACAGAGTTTTCCCACCTTTTGTTGAGAATAACAGGAAAGGACAAGGTTGAACGACTGTTTGCCCAGCTGGAGTATCTTTCCAGCAGGCGACATCATAAGTTATCTTACATTTAACCACGTCTGTGAATAAAAGAAGAAGCATACATCTGTGATAAGTACCGATGAAGCAAAGTGAGACAGACTCTGTATTTAGCACAGCGGATTTCGATTTGCGTCAAAGCAATCACATACGTGTTTTGAGATCTGTATCATGTATTTAACGCGCTTTTTCCGCGTTGTGAACTTTGTTGTTTGCTTTACTTCAGCTTCTTTGTCCCCACACTGGTATTTAGAAGACGAACGACTGAATGAAACTTGAGGAGTCTATTTGTGCACTTACTCGGATCTTTGATGTAATTGTCTGGGTTGCTTAAACACATCTTTTTCAGGTGGCTGTTAATGGCTCCTAGATCCAACTTTTTCTGGCTTGCTGCACTGAAGACTAACATCTAAAGGGAAGACGAGTGTGGCAAAAATTAAAGATAAAAGAAACGAAGGAAGTCTATAAAATTGATGACTGACAAAGGCACAATGTTACCAATGCAGGGACAAACAACATAATTTAAGTAAGGCAACTTACAAAAAGTATCAAGGTGATTGTGAAAATAGAAGACTTCATGATATTAGCAAGCGTGTTAACTGCTTCTCTGTTTATTGTGGACTGCAAACAGGAAAAAAAGCAACAGTGAGCCTTCTTCTAGTCATACAACCAAACAACAACCTTTTCTAGACCTCTTTTGAATTCCTAGACCTTAAAAACGTTGTTAAGAAAAACGTCTTTACCTTGTTTGCGATTTCCTGCGCCTCAGTAACAACACTGATTTGGGGGATTTATATTCTGCAGAGAACCCTTTGATAACATTCATTTGTTATTCGAAAAGATTATTTCTTCAGGGCCGGAAATCGAAAGCACAGCGAAAGTGTTTATGTCGTTTTAATATGCCTTAAGGCAGTATTAGACGTATAACACCAGCGAAGGGAAGAAGTTGTTTGGTTCAACTGATTTAAACTTTACCAGATTCTATGCGGTTGGTGTTTAATAGTATTGACTGTTGCTCTAGTAATTCTAAAACCCTCAAAATATCTCTAGTAACTTGTTTTCAAATGGCCCAAGCAAATATTGCGAGACAAAATGCACGGAACTGGGTGACGTAGCAGAGCATTGCGGCAGTTGATTACAAAGGAGAGTCAGTGAAGCGATCAGGCGACACGATTCACCCGCATTACGGAATGACGTCAACTGTTAAAAACAGTCATTCTCGCAAGGCAAGGAAGAGAACCTAAATGGACTCCCACGGGTTGTGAGAAGAGATCAGAGAAGAGAGAATCAAATAGAACTTACTCCGAACTTTCGATTAAATGTCTCAAAAATGAGAGCATGCGCATCTGAATTTTAGCGGTTTTACAGTAAAGCGATGTTGGCGTGTTAGTTAAGTCAACGATTTGCATTGCAGTGTTTCGTTGCACTAAAAGGGGCAGTACAATGGAAGTCATGGTTGAAAGAAGCACGCTGCAACTTATCATAAACGTTTAACGGAAGACTCCAACAGCAGAAGGAAAAACGCAACCAATGTTGAAAACAAAATGGTCTTTGGCATGAAACAGCAAAAATAATTCGGTTAACCTAACCAAGATGGACCGTTTCAACCGATTTCACTGCTGTGCATATTATGAATGTTTATATTTCAGGAAGTTAATGGTTACTTTAGAACTATGAGCTACTTTCATGCACAGATTTTCTATCCCCTTTGTGACCACTGGATGTGAATCATAACGGCCGCACATGCCATCATCATGCCATCAGAATCGGTGAATAACTCGTTTAATTTGAACTCCTACTAGGAGTTCAATTTAAGCTATGCACAATGCAGTGAGATCAGTTGTAAGGCTTCGTATAGTTGAACGAAAGGTTCATTGCGAAAATTGCCATGTTCACGTAGTATTCAACGTAAACTACCAGTGACCTTGGGTGTTATAAATTACAAGGCATAAAGACGTTAACACACAGTGGCTGAGTGATCGGAGGCTGATATTGGTTGCGAGACATTGTATTCAGTAGTGATATGTAACAAGATTACGGAATTATTGAAGTCTCTAAGTCACTAACCAATGTTTTTCTGTTAACTAAAATTCTTATGAAATTTCTGTCCTTGTAATCTTTTTGGTATGGTTAACTTTTAGTTTATGTAGAATCAATTAGAAAATACGACAGGTTGATGAAACACATCGGATTGTCGAGGCTTGCGCAACGCAAATACTGAAAACGTGTAAGAGCATTCTTTACTTATTGTCAACCACAGGCATTTGTCAATAAAAATAACAAAGGAATAACATGGCACTTGTAACTTTAAGACAAATGTTAATATTCCCAAACACAGGTTGCTAGTATCTGTACGTTAGTGCCACAACAGGTGTTTTAACCTTGATCCGTATGGGCCAAGAAGGCAAGTAATCTGTGACGTTCGTAAGAGATTACTGTTCTTGGCCTAAGTTCTGTAGTCAAGCGAGACAGTCTAAACACAATGGAGTAAAAGCTTGTTTACGAAAGGATTAGACAATGACATGCCTTGTAGCATGTAGCTAATGCATATCAATGACAGAAATACGCACAGTTATTAAAAAGTGACCCCGGCCATATTGCATGCAACGTTCGTCCTACTATCTTTATTACTTTTAAAACATGATGGGTAAAATCGTTTGCCAGTTGTAGCAGATCCATCCACGCCGATTTTCATTAATAACTTGAGCCCTTTTAATCCACTATACTAACCTATGGACAGTTCCGTGGCATGGTTCCTCTAGTGAAATCAGATGCATGGATGGCGGCTTACTGGTCAGTCCCAGATAGACAACGCACTTAAACTCTACCATAGACATTATTCGGACACCTAGTTATTACACTGAGACAATTTTCGTGGTCTTGGGAAGGCCAAAATTCACCTTTTTTTTTCTTTGATGTTCGAGTACACCGAGTGAATTCACACTAAATACTTCTTGATTCAGACGCATTCGTATTTTATGTCGCGTCTTGTGTATGGTAACTCAATTTCCTTTTTTAACACGCTCCACCTCTCCGTCGTTGATCACAATATGAAAGACTGGGACAAGTATAAAACAGCTTTTCCTTGCTTTTTTGGTGAGACTAGCCGACGGTCCTTCACTTCTGAGTAAGCGGCTCTCCAAGAAGGCCGCATACAAAGGATAATGTTTCGATGAAAGAGGTGAAGCAATATACACCTACCTTTGCTTAGTGCAGCGATGCTTGTGAAATCACTAAATTCTGGGAAGTAACATGCTTGTATCCTACTCTGCGTGCAGGAAATTTCTCCACAGATATCTTTGTTGGCGAACTCTAACCTTCTTTAGCCAAATTTCAAGAAAATCTGTTGAATTCGCTAAGTGTACTTTTCAATCAATGTTAAGCCTTATTCGGTTGAGTTGATCTGTTTATCGCGCTGACTGAAATGCTCTAGAACACTTATGATACGAAATGAATAACTGTGACTCCCGCTTACGGCTTCCGGTTTGCTAGTCATGCATAACTTCCGTTTTGAGTGTGCACAATTGTTCGGTCACGGAAAAAGTAGACACCCCACGCCATTTTCAGCTGTCTATCAGCTGGCTGCAAACTTGCCTTCGTTCTCAGGCCCTATCGGCGAAGAGGGACAGGCGGTTGGCGTATGTTGCTGGAAACTTTCCAAAACTTTTTGGCCAGGCCAAAGTAAAGGTTCTCGAAGCACACCGTCGCGTTAACTTTCCAATGTTTTTAGGACTGAGTTTTATACGGAAGTATGCGATTGTCTGTAAGTTACCAGGATGGTTATCGAAAAATCCAGGAGTGAACGATTTAACGTGCCCAGTAAATTATCGGAAAAACCGACCCCAAGGCCTTTGCCGCTAAAGTTGTTAAAAGAATTGCCAAAAACTGTAGGATTTAAGCAACAACGTAAAATTTTGAAGATAATATTTGTTCTCAAGGAGGCCTTTGCAACGTTTTGGAGCTTACGCCAACATGGGTTACAAACTTTAGCACTGGTTTGCCGTGTGTAGTCGCGTGAAAGAGTTCGCGCACAAGGAGAAACGTGTACTGTCTTTCTGTAAAAAAAAACGTATTAAGTCATGCTGGCGTTTCATTTTTGTTAAAAGAAGTTTGCTCGAACAAAAGGTAATTATTTAAGTTACAATTTTCCGTCCTGTTCAGTGACATTTGTTTTACGTGCTACATGTGTGGGAGGCAATTTCGATTCTTTTTGCTGTTCTACGGCGGAGAGTCTAACAGGAAGATCATCGTACGCGAAAACTAGTTTCGATGAAAACAAGGGTTCAATTATTTGCTGGAAATGCAATTAAAATGCATGGAAAAATGATCTGGAGGAAGAAAGTAATTACTTGTAAAGTGCGCAGGTGTTTCAAATTGCATCAGTTTGTTTAGGGTCAGGCCTCTGGTGATGGAAAACGTTTTGCGACTTTACATACGCATCTAAATGACTTTGTCTAAGCGAGCAATTTACAAATTCAGTATGAATGCTCTGTGTTAGAAAGAAGGGATTTAGGGATTTAGAAGGAATATGGACAGCATTAGTAAACGTACGAGTTGTTAAAAAACGGGAAACTGACAAAAGCTTAATTGATCGTAATTTTTCTCCGAGTTCGCTTTGGCCTAATGGGATTTTTTTTCACAGAAATATCTTGAGTTTCCAAGCCACAAGTGACCTAATAAGGTTGACGCTTGCAAAGAACAGTATTACAGCATAAACCGAACAGGCAAGGGTATTGCTAACCTCCACATCTTAAGATAACATCCTAAAGTGTGATCACGCGATGTAAGCTGCGAAGTAATACTTTCCTGCGGTGCTGTTAGCTTATTATACTCTTGCAAAAGGAAAATTAAACTTAGGTTTGTTTTTCATGAATTTGTGCTCTTCTCGGAATGTCTCATGAAAAAGTAAAGCTTACCTGAGTGTATGACTGTTCAACAGAATTCAGTTCAGATGCAGTCTAAACAAAGATGGTCAATTTAAGGCTTTCCGACCTGTTCCAATATGTTAGCATATAAATGAGACCTGTAACCCATACCGGCTATTACAACCCACGCTACCGATTTATACGAACCAGTTAAGTTTTGCACATTTCAAAGGAAGCTTCCCTATTGGCTAATAGCAAAAGTAATTAATATCACGACGTGAAACAATTAAGAGATGTATTACTTGCTACATAAATGCATGAGAAGTGAAATGTCTGAAAACTTAAAGTAAAAAAAAAAAAAAAAACCGAAGAGTTCCATCATTTTGAAAGGAAGATCTTGCACCAACGGTAGTAATTTTAGCAGATGTCTCAATGTAGGGAGTTCAAGTCTCGTTCTGACCCGAAATTGAGCATGGACCCGTGACGTGAATACCTTTCGAAAAATGTTATTCATTGTAGTAGCTGCTTTTATTCACGAAATGAACACTTGATGGTTTACGGCAATCCACGCTAAAACGCGAGGATAAACAGGGTAAGGGTAAACCCGGGTTTTGTGAAAGGGTGACTAAAGGTTGATTTCCACTGTCGCGTAAATTTTACGCGTGTACGGACGTAAATTTAACTGGTTTTACGTGCGTAAATAAAATTAGAGACGATGTATGAACGGCTTTCGTAAACGTAAAAAGTGAAAAGCTTTCAACTTTTTACGTTAACGTATGCTGTTCCTACATCGTCTCTAATTTTATTTAGCACGTAAAGCCAGTTAAATTCACGTCCGTACGCGCGTAAAATTTACGCAACAGTGGAAATCAACCTTAAAGCTTATATCTAAACGTCGTTTAAATAAGTGTCTGTATGAGACTACCTTATTGGTACTTAATTACGTGGGCGATTTTGGCGAGACAGTATTTCGCGGGGTTTTATTTTCGCGATTTCAATAGGCAAACATGAAAAAAGGGCAAAGAAAGTAGTTAAAAAGGACGAGGGTTTTTATTCGCGGGTCTTTAATGTCGCGATTTTTTGTTACAATCGCGAAAAACGCTAAATAAAATACCAATAAGGTATATATAGCCTCACCTACGCTAATAAAAAGTTGAAACTCTTAACTCTCTTTTTACCAGGGGTTTAGGAGTAATTCAATGTGCATCGCTTTGAAGCAAAATAGGCTGAAAGGAGGCGCGATTAGAACCGATTTAACACCACGATATGTGAAAAATCACAGGAAGCACAACAAATGGAATAAATATTCCTAAAGCTTTATTACGTGCCCAATATAAAAATATGCGATGTAAAAATCACTTTCATTATTTTTAAGTTCTTTACACAACATTTTAAACACTTAAAAACTTGTTATAAAATCGATCACATGTATCTGTACAGTTGTAACGTTTAAAACACCACACGGTAAGATCCCGGTTATAAGCTAAGCCCTACCCCGTCCCCCCTGATTATAAGATCACGTAGTAAAGAGCCCCCCCACTTTGATGACAAAACATTCCGGTTTTACTCCTGCTAGATATAAGCATACCACAGTTACTGAAAGGCAACTTTCAAAGCAAAGTTCTAATAAATCAACTGAAATAAAGCGGTTTTCAATTGAGCGTCCAAAGCAATTTGTTCTTGCTTTGGTTTTGCTCAACGTCGCTCTGTCATTGGTTTAAAAACTCGCGCCTCTTTCTCAACAAATTAGAAGTAAACCAATTGCGTCTTTTTTGCAGGCGTTTTCCTGCGTTTGACGCCGGTTACCCGTATTTACTTCGAGTAAATTAGTAAAATTGCCAAGTTTGAGAGTGACAGGATGAAAACTAACAAAGATATGGCTCCACAAAGTCGCAAAATTTTATAGAAGTTTGTATGTGTGTGTGTGTGTGTGGGGGGGGGGGGGGGGGGAGCTGTGCCCCCCCACCAGACAACGGTGGGAAAAATTTCGGGATTTT
>Ga0126336_10000068_pt1 | contig 24846 bp, 19 predicted proteins | sample SidCmetagenome_FD_92530 | JGI IMG/M metagenome (GOLD analysis project Ga0126336, IMG submission 92530) | Coral microbial communities from El Islote,Puerto Morelos, Mexico - Siderastrea C C metagenome | ecosystem: Host-associated > Invertebrates > Cnidaria > Coral | place: El Islote,Puerto... | reverse complement strand
GTTTGTAATTTGTAAATAAATGTCTTCTTTGTAGGATTCAAAACAGCATATAACTGCAAGAGAAATTTGTTTTAATATCAAGAAGAAAGAGGAGGGACCTTATTGGCCAAGATTACTTAAAGCAGAAAAAAAGGTGAGGTTTACTTGTAATTGCCCGTTGACCTTGACATTCCTTTTCATTATCTATTCCTTGTCATCAAATTTTGCTTGTTATTCTTGATTGATAATCTAGTTTCATGTAACAAAGCCACATGACATAAAGGGGAACTGAAGAAAAGGAACATGAACTGTGATTGGGAACCTCTTAATACAGACTGAGGTATTTTTGTGAAGGTTATGACTATGGGGAAAAAGCAAATCCAAAAAGAAAAATGTGTGTAACCATGCATTTTTCAGAGATTCACAAAATGTATGCATAGTAGCAAAAAGAGGCACCATCCATGTCTTTTGCCCTGGAAAATGCAACTTCATGTACAAACGCATCTCATTTCCATTGTTGTTGAGGGAGGAGAGGTGCAGACTAATAATTGTATTAACAAGTGTCTCAAGAATTAACTTTTGTGACTGTAGCACCAAGAGGCCAAAAAGAAGGCTTTGCAGTGGATCTCTTCACAGAAATGTTTTGTTAAACTTTGTTTCTTGCAGCCTAGTTATCTTCATACAGATTTTAACAGATGGAGGGATGAAGATGACTCAGAAGAAGAAGATACTGGAATAGATGATAACTTTGAGGCTGTGAGTTGCTCAGTAAAAAATCCAAAATCAAATTTTTAAGAATAATTTTTTGGCACAAACAACAATGTAAAAACAGGAAATGACATCATCAACATTCTCGCTAGCGAGGATGTGGGAAATGCTTCACTCGAGTTTCCAGATGTAATTTCGTGTGAACTTTTAAAGAGTGGTCAGTTTTCCACTAAAACACTTTTGTCTATATAATAAATGCATTTCAAGAGCCTTGAATTTGTTAATAAATAAAATAATAATAATTAAAAAATAATATTTTATTTATTTATTTTCCTACTTGATCCTATTTTTCTACAGATGATGAGCCAGATGGGTGGAGCTGGTGGACCGGTAACATCCCTTGGCTAATGTCTTTTGATTTAACCCTTTAAGCCCTGATATGAAATTGCATACCGTATTTACTCGAATAAACGCCGCCCTCGATTAAACAGGCAGATGGAAGCAAAATTACCAATAAACGCCACCCTCGAATAAATGCCACACCCAATCAGAAGAATGCGGCAAATATTTGAGGATCACAAAGGGGACAGTGACATTGACTTCTCTGAACGTTGTACATATCACAAGCCAGACAATTACCATTTTATCTCAGCAAATAAGCTAGACATTGGAACTTTAAATATGTTTCTGTTTTACATAATATTTAGGACAAATGATTTACCGTAATTGTTGTCAGTGATTTAAGAAATGTGATTTTGAAATAAACGCCGCCCTCAAATAAGCGCCGCATTGGAAATGCTAAAAATTTAATAAACTCCGCGGCGTTTAATCGAGTAAATACGGTACTCTCCTTACCGTTCTCTATATATTTTGTATGGATCAAGTCAGGCGAATTTGTCTAAATATCAATACATCTTATCCTTGGTGATCGTTTTCTTTATTCTCGTCACTTGAATGTTTGAACAAGCAGTGATGATGTAAAGAGAAATTTCAATTTTGTCAGTGTTAGGGCTTAAGGGTTAAATTGTGATTTATAGAATTTGCAGTTTGAAAAAGCAAATTGAAGAACTCCTTATTGTTGTTGATTGTGGTAGCTAGATTAGTTCTGACATGGTTGACCAGCTGGTTTAATGTATTATCCCAAGGAAAGAGGCCTTTGCTCCAAAAGGGTTTTTTGTGTATAAAGTCATGTTCTTTAGAGAAATTCCACGTATTAGTTACTGTAGTAGAATTCATTTATATGACTTAATAGTTGTTAGTACTTTGTACTAACTTGTGGTTGCTTTTCTCAGAGCTTTGATCCTGGAGAGGCTGAATCAGATGATAGTGATGATGAAGGTAAGTTAAGATCTGTATTAAGATTTTTAATTACTAAATTTCCATCATGTTTTGCATCACTGATAAGTGTAACTGTTGCCCTGTTTTTTTTTTTTAAGCCAATCCATTTTATCTGAAACTTGAACACCATCTTACTTTTTTGCCCAGCCAGGACACTGCTTCATTCTTGATCTTAACCCTCAAAGCCCCATTATCAGCATGCAGACTCTCCTCACTGTTCTTCATATATTTCTTATGTTATTAGCTGGGAGAATTTGCTTAAACATCAAGACGTTTTATCTTTGGTGATCATTTTCGTAATTCTTGTAACCTATACGTTTTATAATGAACCAATATGATAAGGAGAAATTTGATGCTGATCACTGTTGGGGCTTAAAGATTAATTTGATTTTGATTATGGGCATTCGTCTAGACAAGGTTCACCTGTAGTTTCTTGATCGCAAACTATTTCTCAACCGTTCTTATTTTTCTCTTTGCAGAGTTACCAGACCTGGAGAGTTGAATGAATTTATGTGACAGTATGAAGAATCCAATAGTGCCTGGTCAAACAGTTGCAAAACTGAACAGCTTGTGATGGCAGGTTCAACTTTCAGCAAGTTGAACCTGCCTTCTAGCTATGCATGTGTGAAGTTGCTCTTACTTGTTGTTCACCTTGTTTAAAAAAAGTACTTGCAGGTTATGTTATTTGTCAGTGAAATAAAGATGTCACTTCAGTGGCTTTTGTTAAAAGAATGGTTTGTTGTCATTATTATTATTATTATTATTATTATTATTAATTATTATTATTATTATTATTATTATTATTATTATTATTATTATTATTATTATTATTATTATTGTCATTATCACTATCATTGTCATTTAAAATTATTATTGTTATTATTAATTTTAACAATATTATTCACCGAAGGCAAAGTGAATATTGTGGAATAATCGTATCCGGGGATTATTCCAACCTGAGGGGAATGATTATTTTCGTATACTTGCTCAGGTGATTATCAGAGCAAATGCATTTTCTTTTTTCTTTTCTCAAGAAACATCAAAAATCGTGCTGTGGCCATTTTGAAAATTGGTGCTTTAGTATTATAATCACCTCGCGTGGGTTGATTATAGCAAGATATGATGTAATCCTCGACCAATCAGTACAGTGCGCACTTCTCTATAATCACCTGAGCAATTGTACTAAACATAATTACAACTATTAAAGTATACACTTGATCCTCTTGTTTTAGACACCTCCATTATGCTTAGGACAGGAGCTTATTACAGAACTGATATTCACTTCTGATATTCACTGATATCTGCCTCTGTAACATTAATACAGACACTACTCTGTCTCTTTGGTATTTGTAATAAAGAGGTTTGACTGTAATTATCCGTGAAGGCCTTGGATGTAGTGTTGCAGGATCTAGGTAAATTAACATGTTTGAGCTAAAGTTTATGACACAACTCCAAGCCTGGCCAACTCTTCCATTCTCTCTTCCATATGTCCTGGGCAAATGAAGTTTTGTTTTCTGAAAGTTGTGAATGCCCTATGATATGGTGGGGCCAGTTTGTGTTACACAGTTGTGCTTCAGAAAGAGTGCAAATGTCTCCCCTCCCCTACAAACACACACACACACCCTCGATTCACTGGACCAGATCAAAATTGCATTTTCTTAGACAATTATCTCATTTCCTACTAGAACTATAAATGAATGAGGTCCACACACAAACTACCATGCTATTTCCTTTGCTTCATGGAGGATACGTAAGGAAATAGGAAACATCTTCCTGCAGGCTAGGTGAAGACCGGCGTGGACAAATGTCCAAAATAAATTATTCAAAAGAAAGTTACAGTCAAATTATCAATTTTGTAAATTAATTACATCATAAAAGTATTTTATAAATTGTCATTTTAGGAATCCTTTTTATTTCTTTTGTGTTTTTGGTTTAGTTATTAGTTTTTCACTTGGTGATGCTACTCTTAAATTCGAGTGTAAATAAAGTTTGTTGTTGTTGTTTGTGTTGTTGGCTCACTAAGGGGGTATGAGATTCAGTCCAAAAAATATAGGAATGTGTCCCTTGAAGGCAAGTAGCTTACGCTTTATAATTATTCAGCCCTATCGAACATTGCAAAAATACACCACAAGAAATCAGCCCTTCTCTACTCCTCAGAGTGTCAAAGAAACACCAATCTTTCGTAACCCCCACTGTCTAAGGGTGAGATTTTCATTATCTGACAAAGCGCTTTGTTGAATTTCTTTCTTTTTTATTTGTCTATTGGTTTGACGTTTAGAAATATTTCTTCTACCTTTTTGTTCCTTATTTATTTATTTATTTATTGTAAAGGGAGTATTTTATACAGGGCCCACGTCTTAAACAACACCGTATGCCCCCTTAGAAGTGGCCCTTATGGGCCAGGCCTTCAGCAAGCCTCTATTTTGCGTGACGCGAAAACTAAAGAAGAAAAAGTATGTATATGCATATATATGTGTCACTTAAAGTCACGCAAATGACTCGCTCCCATTCCCCAGACACCCCACGCGGATTTGTGTTCCATCGTCTGGGACACCGGCTGGGATCACGTTCCCGGATTGTGAAGGTAGTAGTGTGGAAGGAGCTGGAAGATTTATCGGATGTCATTGCCTACATTTGCTGGTGTTTTTGTTCACGAGCAAACTTAAACTCTCGCTGCTCATAGACAATGTAGGTTGGCTTTTAAGAGGGTTGGTTAGCAAACTAATTAAGCTTAATGGGCTAAAATTACTTATTTCGCTCTTCCAGGTTTCTGTGTATTTGGAGAAATTGAGAGGTACGAAAGCGACACTTTTCAAAGATTTGTCAGCTATTTTATCATCTCCAGTGTTGTAAGTGTTAAAGTATGAAATCCGTTACAATTTTGTCGTAGATGTATCTTTATAATGCGGTCATTTTCGGGACAAGTTCAAAACTGAAAGTAGTGGTCTTACTAGAACTTCCTTGTTGACTCACCTGCATAATCAGAAGTGCCTTTCGGCAACGCTCGTGTCTGATTACGAACTTACATTATAGCATTTCTGGTCTTGTATAACAGAGATTTCAAATGTTGTTCTCATTCTAAGACACAAACGACCATTTCTCTTTTAAATTTTTATTCAATCTTCTACTATCCGATTTACAGAGTTCATACTATTACTATCACTTCCGCTTTCAGTTTACAGACTTAAGATTACAATTTATATCTACAAGTAACAAAAGCCTTCCGGTAGAAGCTTTGTGACATAAAGTCAGGCCCGTTTTTAAACATCATGGCACTGCCCTGCTAAGCTGTCTCGACTGTAGCGTGACTGTAACACGACTTGGTTTCAGACGTCAAATTTAATTTTCCCTTCTAGCAGAGGCCCCTTTTCCTTTGTATTCGCTGAGCTGACGGGCGGGAGGAAAAGGGGCCTCTACCCTGGGTCGAAATGAACTGTGTTGAGCATGCGCCATGGTCACTTAGTGACCGAAACGTCAAGTGATGCTTTTAGCACGTTATGAGTTGACGACTCCCACCTTTCTCAACTGGCACGTCAAAAACACCTGCACAGTTTAATTTTGTTGTCGTGAATGGTGAGTTCACCAAAAACTCCCCTAAAAAAGTAGACAGTTCATCTAGAGATAGTTGTTGTCTAATCTACAGTATTAATTTCAAGTTATCTGGACAAGGAAGCTTTTTAAACATGACCACAACTCCAGGAATCAAAGAGAATTTAACCCATTGAGGGCTGCGTGTTTTATGATCGCTTCACTAAATTAGCGATTGGTAATAACCCCACGTGCAGTACGAAAGGACAATTTATAGGCTCAAAAAAACAACACGCACTTGATCTAGAAATATAGTTAAAATTTCTAACTTTTAAATAAAATACCTCAGTTGTCAATGAAGAATTAGCCAAAAATACAATCTCAAAGTCAAAATTTTGAAAATTTCCGCAAGAGATTTCTCATGTCGTCTCGCGTGTGAAATCAAACCACAACAGAGGATTTGTGTCTGTTTAGGTCAGGGTACTACTTTTCGAAATTTTATGAATGAAGGTACACAGAAGAAGAGACACAGAAGCTTTTCTAAATAATACATTTATTGAAACATGCCTTTCTTTGTTTCTGAAGACCAAACGCATTCAATTCTTTCTTCGAGGGAAGCTATGCGCAAGTGATTTCGCTCAATGTGCAAGTTATTTTGAAGCGCATTTGGTGATGCGAACTGTGTGCGTTTTTCAAAACTTTTACGAAAACTGTAAGGAATATGAAGAATCCCTCAATCAAAAAGCCATTTCGATACAAATTTACAATCAAATGTGTAATTTACTCTGACTACCGTAGACTCGTAGAAGTGCTGGAGCATTTCACAGAAAGTCCGCAGCACAAAAAATCTTTGGAGATGGAAGATTGCCTTCAACTTGACAGATGTTTTCTTCGCTCTAAAAGCTCTAAATTCCATTGCTTAACTTGTCAAGTGTTCCTTAGAGTTTCGTCTTTCGATTTTTTATCTTTCCGTCGTCCACATTAACAAAAACAAGAGAAAATAAATGTTGTACCTCTTCACGAGTTTAGTTCTCTTTCCAGGACGGCCTGTTACTATGCGGGCTCACTAAATGACAGCGGAATAACTGTAAAGGAATGCGTGAGATACAGTGGGCTCAAGTCATGGTCAGCAAACGCAAACAATACAGGGGGCATGCGTTTCGGAAATCGCCGTCCATGACCGTGGATGGCGGTTGAATCAAAGCAAGTTTCAACCCAGGGCAGAGGTCCCTTTTCCTCCCGCCCTCTAATGTAATTATAATTTTTATTTTTATTTATGAATTGAGTTTGGCACAGCAGTGGCACGAAATTTGAACATCTTGCTTAAGTCAAATTTAATTCGATCAATTGAGTTCTGCATGGCATTAGCATGATGTTTGAAACGGGTGTGAGAATCCACCATTGAAACAACCTAACCAAATCCAAACGTCAAATTCAATCAAACCCAATCGCTCTCAATCATGTGATTGGGTACAATTGGGTTCGGTAATCGAACACAATCGAACTCTCACAAAAAAATTGAGCAATCAAACCCAGTTGAATGTTGATTAGGTTTGATTGCGTTCGATAAGGTTCAATTCAGTTCAACAGGAAGGCAATCACGAGAAATGATCGACGTTGGATGACATTCCATTGAAAATGGAGGTGGCAGAGCCAAATCTGGGGAGATGCAAGTTATTCTCGGCAGCTTACAAATGCCAACTCATTCCACATCATCGGCTCGGTTCATTGAATTTTGCATTGGTTATTGTGAAGGTTACATAAGAAGTGAATAACTTAATATATGAAAATTAAAAATAGCCGGGGTGAATTGAAATTTATCTTCTGTTGTCCAATGTACAGTCTTCATTCGTAAGTTGTTCTCACATTGTGAAACATACTGTTCAAATAACCTGTATATTTTGAATGATTTTTATATTGTTTGATTGGTTCGATTGGGTTTGAAAATCAAACACAATCGAATCTCACACAATTTTTTTAGTTCGAGTGCGTTCGATTTCTGAACCAATCGAACCTAGTCGTTCGATTAAGTTTGATTGGGTTGATTGAGTTCGATTGGTCACATCGGATTTAAACAATCATCAGAAAACTGTAGTCAACATGGTGATCAAAAGCTTAACTCAGTATAATTCCGATTTCATTGGTTATGTTTATGTAATTGAGAGTGGTCCTCCCTGGGACTGAGCATGTTTGATCTTCATGTATTATGGAGGACAAAACTTTGGACAAACGATATGTGAGAGCTTTAGAGCAAATTTTGTAATCAACATTCATCAGCAGTGAGATAGTGCACCAATTCTTCAAGCTTTTGCAGTCAACGTTCTTGTAAATTATTCAGGTTATACTTTCCTGCATGGAGTTACTAAAAGAGGACCTTTCTTGAGACTAAAAAGAGATCCCAAAATTTGGCATACAATTTTTACGGTAAGCCCTCAGATCCTTTTCCCGGCTGTCCAACCTGTCAGCACTTCACTGATTTCACACAACGATAATTTCCTTTTGCGAGATAAACATTCATTTTCACCTAGATTCAAAAGTTCTTGTTGCACTTCAAGATTAACTGGTTCTCAAGAATACAGAGTGCTATAAAAATCAAAATGAGCTTATTCTATTTCCTTTTGAAAAGAAACTTCTACCCATTGTTTTTGTCTCTATTCTGAGGGGAATTTTTGGGTATATCTCCCCCCTCCCCCCTACCTGGCCAACCCTGACATTAATATGATCATTGTTACTGCAGTATAATAATTATAGTTTCCTCTATGCTTGGATAAGCAATATTTATCCAAAAGTAACTGCTTGTGGTCTATTTTGTAAATTCTAGTTTAATTGTTAAATATTAATATTAATTTTAAATTTTGTCTAGGTGACTACCCATTCCTAGTGCAATGTTGCCATTTTCATCCACTAAAGAGTCGACTAATTATGCTCGGCTGTGTCGGCTGATTGTTGATGTTGGAACCCGGGTTCTTAGAGAGGCATTTGATAAAATCCATCCACCAGGTAACCTTTGTTCAGTTCTGAAGGGTGCTTCAGTACATACTGCACTGCAAACTCTCCGTAAGAAAAGAATCCTTAATGCAGCACAATGGGAAAAACTGTATCCTGCTATACCAACTTCAGTTTTATCCACACACTTTGACATCACTTTACTCGTGGTCCTGCTCAGGAATATTTGTCTTCTGGCTCCTCCTGCCAAAGGTTGGAATGATCTTCCTTCTGCAACAGAAATGACTCTTGAGGCCGACATTGCCCGTATCAAGTTCTATAGAAACACAGTGTATGCCCATGCCAACCAAGCTTCCGTAGATGATCCAACATTCAGTAGACACTGGAAGGACATACGGGACACATTGGTGCGACGGGGAGGAAGTTCTTACGAAGCAGCCATTGACAGCCTTGCAAATGACAGCATGGATCCTGAGATTGAAGAGCATTACAAAGAGCTCCTTCAGCAGTGGAAGCACGATGATGACAGCATCAAAGACATGATAGATAAGTTGGATAAAAAACTGGATGACTTGGTTAATCCTGAGAAGAGACCGCGTTTGACAGGTTAGTGTTATCTTAAGCCTTTTTTTCAAAATTATTTTGCACTTACAATGAACATATTATTTACAGGGTATCTGCCTTCCAAACAGTGCACGAAAAGGATTCTCTACCTCAAGCTTCTAATGCAACTCAGTATTTCTGCAAAGGTTATGACTATGGGGGAAAAGCAGATCTTAGCAAGGGTTATTAGAATCCAAAAAGACAATTGTGGGTATAACCACGCATTTTTGAGATAATTAACTTTCAAATACAAAGAATGTGTGGCAATTTCTTTCCAAATTCAACATGGCAGTTTATTATGCTGTGTTTTCACAGGCCACATTGAGCCTTTAAGCTGAAAATGTACCAATGTTGTTTTAGAAAACCTAATTCAAAATGGAGATCAAGGAATTTTTCAGATAAAAGTTACTATTAGTAACCGCAAGTTCTGTTTATTTTGTTGATGTTAAAGAGTAATTTTTCTTTTTGGTGACTTGTAATTTTTCATTTAAAACAGATGGATTAACAGATTTATTATGTTGTCTGCCCAGCACTGTGCATCTGAGGTATTATGTTGTCTGCACAGCACTGTTTCTGGTTAGCTCTAATTGGTCACTGAATGATTGAATATATTGAAAAGAAAAACCAAAACAAAACTAAATTAAATTCTTAAAATAATAATAATAATAATAATAATAATAATAATTATTATTATTATTATTATTATTATTATAACAGTATTTAGAAACATATTTTGTGTAGCCTCAATACATTTACAATTTTGACTAAAAAAATTAAGGTAAAGGGTCTTGTCTTAATGCTATAACTAATAAGATAAAATGTCTAGCCTAATTAATTTACAACCTTCTTAAACTTTAAGCTTCAGTCTTTATGGCTTGCTTGGACGCCTTAATTAATGATTCCACTGCTCTTTGATGCCAGGCTCTATCAGCAGGACCAAATACGCAGGTTGATCCATTGAGCTTCTTTGTAATGACTCTCGGTCGATCTTTCCCAGGCTCCCTTGAGCTCCCTCTCTGCACCCACAAGTTGGGATCCTGGATCACTGTAAATTTTCTCTGGCCTTCCACGGATATGTATACTGGCAAATCTGATGAGGGCCATCAGGAAATTGCTTGCGTCATATCCAAACACTGCCTCGATGTGTACAGCCCTCATTGTCAGGTCTGTGAACATTACACCATATGCTTTGCCACTGGTGCGTTTTTGGACTTCTCCTCGTACCATATATGGACCAAACAGATTGAGCATGACATGGTTAAATGCAGGTGCGGGTTTCAGTCTTGCTTCTGGGAGTAATCCCATCTGTTGCTCCAGGAAGTTTGCATTGCGTTACTTGTACAGCTGACGGTTCATTTTCACTGTCTTTGCTAGTTTGCTGCCATGCGGTGCCCAATAGTGCATTCTAAATTGGGCCAAGGTTTCACCTTGTCCTCTATGCCCGGCCTGGTGAGCACGCTGCATGAAAAGGCGTGTAGCTGGATGCTGGGTGGGTAACAACTTCTGCAGGGATGAGTCCAGTGTCATTGCATTGTACCTGATTACCCATTCTCCAACGATCCATAATCCATTAACATCATGAACAGGCTTCATTTTAGCATAACAGCCTCCTTTGCCCTTCTTGCTGCTACTCTTCTTCAGCTCGCCTTCAATAGACTTCTGCACGTCCATCAGGACATAGTCCTCCGCTTCTTTCAAATGCTGTGCTGTTAGATGTACTGCATTTCCTGCACTGAAAGTCTTGTTCCTTGCAATGTTCTTGCCACTACCCAAATGACTCGATTGATATTACTGAATCTTTCGTAATCGATGAAAGAAGGGTGTGCTGCAACTGCAGCTGTGCTGCTGCAAATCTTCTTCTCTCCTGGGAGTGGTTCTTCTTTCTGTAGACCAAACTTGAGTCCCCACTCTTCTACAGGCTTATACAGGATAGGAGGGCCATTCCACCAGTGGGATTCCTTGTTCAGCTCCTGAGGGGTGTGTCCTCGGGTCAGCCAATCTGCTGTGTTGTGCTGACCTGACATCCAGGCCCAGCAGGACACGTCGCCATTTGTAGCGGCCTGGATTTCTCCAATTCTGACTCCCTCATACACCTTGAAACGAGTACTGGTCTTGTTGATCATGTTCAAGACAGTTTCCAACAATCTGTAAAACTCTCTAGAAGTCGAACCTCATCTCCTTCTCAATAACCTTCCTCCCTCGTTTGGACAGCAGGGCAGCATTTAACTCCATCTGGGGAGTAGATAACTTGTTCACTTGGGCAATGCGACACTTTGCCATGATTGAGTCGGCACCAGTAATCGCCACTGTCAAGTTGCCATCTGATGTGTGCTGCAAAACCAAAGGCCAGATTGCTCCCATCATTGAGGATAATAAGCCATGGTAGGCCAACTGAGTTGGGTGGCCGCAGACATCTGTGCAATTCGAGCTGCTCCAGCTGGAACAGGGTATTAAAGAAGTGAACCCATTTAGCATGGAGCTCATCTGGAAGCTGGTCATCCCAATCGAGCTTTCGAGACCAGGTTTCTGGCAGGTACACCTTTCCAAACAGAGTGTAGGGGTATACGAATCCGAGGGGATCGTATATGGTCATCACCTGTCCCAGAACAATTCGCCTTGTCAACACTAGTGGTAGTGCTTGCGGCAAGTCAGACTTCTTAAGGCTTGGGACAGTGTGTATCCCTTTCTTCTTCTTGCTGAAATTGAGAGTCACTTCAAACACCACTGTGTCTTTCTCGGGATTCCACCGACTCCTGGGTGACTCATGGGTGTACGCTGTGTCCTTCGCTTGCAATTCACAGCCAGTGTGGCGACTTGACTCGCCGCTGAATTGCCAGCACTTAACTGCGAAACCTCCCTTGGCAAGCATCCTCTCCGTTTTATGGGCCGTTCTTAAGGCTGTAGTCATGCTTGGTTGGGAGTCAATCAAATTATCTACATAGCTGGACCTCCTCAGCAGATTGGCCACTTGTGGACTATCACTCTTGAACAGATCTGCTGTCTTGTACACGGCTTCTGTGCTAATAGTGGGGGGCAGGTGTGTCACCCATGTTGACTCAGGTCATAACATACATGTCTGGATCTCTGTCCATCTCCTGATCACGTCACAGGAACCAGTGACAATGTTGCTCTAAGGCCATCAAGTGAATGGAATTAAACATCTTACGAATGTCTCCTACCAAAGCTACTTGCTCTTCTCTCCAACGTAACAATATGCCAATCAGATTGTTCATATAACAGACTTGTCCCTTCGCTAAACAGGAATTAAGAGACGTTCCTTGGCAAACTTGACTAGAATTGAACACAATTCGCACTGGTGTTGAATGTGACCACGCATTCACCACTGCCAGGTGGGATATGTAGAATGTGGGACCGCTCCACTTCTGCAATTCTCCTTGTGACATGTCCTCCATCTGTTTCTGATATGTCTCAGCCCACTGTTCGTCCTTGCTGAGGGTTCGCTCTGTATTCTTAAGAGTAGCTAAGGCTGCACCATAATTGTTTGGTAGGGTCGACGGATCCACCAGCCAAGGCTATTTGGTTATCCAGCACTGATTGTCATGGTCATGCTCAAGATTCTCTTCAATCATTTTCAATTCCTGCTCTTCTCTGAAGGAGTAACTGTGCCCAACGCTTGGACACTTGCCACAACAACAACTACCCCAACTCGGGGTGGTTTCTGTGCCAAGTTCTTCTCCACGGATGAAGTTTTCAACTTGACTCTCCATGTTTCTACCAGTGAACAACTGGGCAGCAGTCATCTGGGTCTTACACAGGTTAATCAGCCCGGCAGACTCAAGACGTTCCCGTTAGAATCCAGGATGGGTAAAATTCAGGATAGGTAAAATTCAGGATGGGTATCAAGGAGAATGTGATAAGCCTCATGCCTGATCTTGGAGTTGTGGATAATCTTAACAAGGTTTGAATCACTCTTGGTTTCTTCGACTAGGTCAGGATGAGTTCCTCCTTCCTTAGGCAGACTCCGAATGCTCAACCTACTAACAGCACCGGTGGTTCTATCCATGCCAAAGGCAGTGATGCTGACCTTCTTACCAGTGTCCATTCTCAGTGTGAACTGATACTGTCGGGTGTCGTAAGTCTTCTCCACATTTCCCATAGTGGTGACATCAAGTGTGAATTTGTTAAGTTTCTTTGCTTTGATTCTCTCCTCAGCTTCATGGGTTATGTAGGTTGTGTTTGATCCACCATCACAGAATATAGAGACATTCTTCCACTCTCACACACCTTTGCTTGTTGGATAGGATAAAGAGCAAGGCCAGCTCCGTGTGTAGCGTGACTTGCTGACTCAGCATGTACATGAAGATCAGAGTTTTGGTCTGCTTTACCCTTTTCAGACCTGCCCAAGAGAACATGATGCTTTTCACTTCCACACAATGAACATGGTTTCTTGTTTGGGCACTTCTGTTGTGGGTGGTCTCCAAAACAAACAAAACAGGTATTTACTTCCTTGACACGTTCAAACTTTCCACCCTCCCCACTGATTGGGAGCTTCTGAATTCTCTGCAGCACTTGTTGTACGTTAGATCGTGTCCCTTCTGTGAAATGCACAGTGGTAGAACTGTCTTTTGTCCTGGTCAGCTCCAGTTCCATAATGCATTGATCCCTTTCCACAGTTCCCCATTTGGGTTCCTTCCAGTAACTTTCTACGTCTCGACTGGTACTCAGCTAATCGAGCTACTGCTTCTCTTTCTCGTTCCAAGAACTTTATAAAGGTTTGAAGGGCTGGAGCTTCTCTGTTTGGCTCATGTCATGATACTTGCGAATCCATTCTATTCTTAGGTGGTTTAGTAAAAGTCCATTGACAAAGTCAACGTCCCTCATTGTGAGAGTGTTCAACTGATTTAATTCTTCAAGCTGAAATGACATTTTTCTTTAAATGAATACCTGTTGCCTCTGCCGAACTGACTCCAATACTTTGAGCTAGCAAACCATAACTGCCAAGCTGACAGGACTGTAACTTGACTGTAACTTGTAGGGTTCATTGGTACAACCCCTGCATGACAAACACTTGCTTGAACATTGTTAGCTGATACTGTAACATTTCCTGTCTGTGGTGGTGTAGTAAAACTACTTGGAGCTATTTGATCGAGGTCTGCGCTAGTTTCTGATTGAATTGTTCCTTGCACAGGTGGTGTAGTACTTCCGTCAAGTAGGTGTGTGGGGGAATCAGTTGATGATGGTACCGAACCTAGTTGAGCAACACTTGGTGTCTTAGTCGCTTTTGCTTGTGCGAAAGCATTTCTGGCTCCTGTGTATACCTCACTCACATTTGCCCGGTACGTAGTTAAGACCTGTCCATTGACAATTCGATGTTCTGCATGTTCTTTATTTGAAACCACGGTTTCATACTCCTCATCTATTATACAGAAATTATCGTAAGCTTTCTCCAGTTCAACCATTAACGCACTTAAGATATCAATGTCTACACCCCTGTTAACAGCTCTTACTAGTTAATCTTCATGAGGCATTAGTGACCTGCTGTTTGGCCTTAGTTCTTACCTGCTTTTTTTTCTTCTACACCACTCATGACTTAAGACTTCATTCACCACAAAATACAATACACTAGAATAAGTTAGCTAATAAGGGGAAATGCTTAAAATTACAATCCAGAGAATTCAAGCAATATTAGAATAAGCTGGCTGGCCACTTGAAACACGAAGAGTCCAATCCACAAAATTCAACACACTAGAATAAGTTAGCTGGCCACTTGAAACACGTAAAATGCTGTCCACAAAACTCAACAGATTGAAATAAGTTGGCTGGCAACTTGAAACACGTACAAATCTGTCCACAAAATTCAAAACATGGGAATGAGTTGACTGGCAAACTGAAACAGGTCGAAGCACAATCCACAGAATCCAAAACACAGGAATGAGTGGGCTAGCAACTTGAAACACGTAGAATGCAATCCCTCCATTGGCTGGCAACCTTCGGGCTCCAAGCAACAACGTTTTACTGTAACGGCATCCACAGTCGACTCACAGCACGTTTACCTCTTTAATAGGATTAGGTAAGCTTATTAAAAACCTGCGTGACAGATATGCAAAACATTTGCTCGAATATGTGCGAAACATGTAACAGGGAAACCTTAGTTCTGCATCGTCAAATTATACATACGTTGTTGCTTGTCATGCTGATCGATGCCGTCCTTATTCAGTCCTAACAAACTTGAAACAAACCTAAACACTGTTCAGGGCGCAGAAAACATGGCGTCATTTTCACAAAAAGCACATGTTCCTGTTACCCCGCGAGGGATGACGGGTAAAAACAATGTTCAGCGGTACTCTACACTAAACTGCAGCGAATAAAAGGCCAAGTTCTCAGAACAATGATGTTCAAAGGTTGTTTTCCCATTCTTTTTTTACCGTACAAGTACTGTAAAGTTAATCTCTCACCACTTCATAATGCTTCATTTCACTGCATGTTTCTTAATTCCTTTGATTTTTTTCTCCTTTAATTGCTTTCAAAAGTCAGTTTTCTAGTCATCACCCGAGAGATTAATTTGCCCATTAAACAGCCAAACCCTTTAAATTTCTTTGTTGGTTTGTTTCAGAGCCCTTTGATCTTGAAGAGTGCCAAAAACAGCTGCGGTCAATTTATAACACCATGAGTAAAGTTCAAATCATTCCCTGGGACCCAAGCTCTGCCATGCCTATTGATGAGATTTACACCCCCTTATCATTGCTTGAGGATCACAGGAAGCCCTGTGGAGTGAGGAAAAGAAGGCTCAAGGACTACACAGAGATATTCGGCAGCCAAAAGCATCATCCTAAACCAAAGCGACTTCTTGTCTACGGTCGGCCTGGGATAGGGAAAAGCACATTTTGTAAGAAAACTGCTTTCGACTGGTCGCAGCAAAGAGAACAAATATTGGGAGAGTTCGATCTTGTGCTTCTGATTAGGCTACGAGATGTTTCCAGTTTGCAAGACGTGCCGGATATTTTAAGGGCTTCTCAAGTGTTGGCTAGTGATGGTGCAATTTCAGTAGACGATATGTATGATTACATTCTTCAGCATCAAGAAAAAGTCCTGCTCATTTTAGATGGCTATGATGAATATGGCGGAGGAAAACAATCTCCTGTTCGTGAAATCTGGGAGAGGAAGCAGCTGAGGGATTGCTGTGTTATTTTGACAACACGCCAAACGAAAGCTGACAACCTGGCTAGTGATGCTCAATATGAGATCAATGGGTTAGATAGTGAGGAACAAGTTAAGAAGTTCGCAGGCTACTTTTTAAACGATGAAAAAGATGTTGAAGATCTTTATAAATACTTGGAGAAACAAGAACTTATGGGCATGGTGGAAATACCTCTTCTTCTGCTGATGTTGTGTTTACTCTGGAAGGAAAAGCGTGGTGGAAGGTTACCAACATCACGGGCCGACATTTACACGCAATTTATTCAGACTCTGTTAGATCACATGTGTGCGAAAGATGCTAATTCAGAGGTGTTTAAAAAGGTTAACGACTACACAGAGGAGCTCTCTAAATTGGGAAAGCACGCATTTGACGCGCTGTTGCAAGATGCTCTCTGTATACCATTGAGTGAACTGTCTGGTGGCCTTCTAATTACCAAGTTGATTGAGGTTGGATTGTTCCAAGTGTCATATCTTTCAAGTTTGAGTCCCGAGAAAGGCGTTTCCTTTATCCACAAGTCAGTGCAAGAATTTCTTGCAGCATGGTATCTCAAAGAGGAGCTGTTGTTCAGAGGAGAAAATGCAATCTCCCTGCCCAAGATTGATTCAATCGAAAAGGTCCACAAAATGAGTGAAGTTCTTAAATTTGCCTCTGAGCTGTCAGCAACAATTGCATGCACAGTCCTACGTCATCTGGGGATCATAGGAAAGAAGGAGCGTCTGACGGAGTACAACTTTGACACTGAAACACCTTCTACTGAAGACTTAACTCCCCAGCAGTGCCGTTTTTTATTGATCAGTCAAAGCTGTCTTTTTCGCTCTCCAGCTGAAGAAAAACAAGCTGCATATTCCGCCTTTGCAACGTGCACTGGAGGTGTTGTATTATTAACTTCTGACCAGCTGCATAGTATTGCCAACGAACATTTGCTGAGATCTGCTGAGCCACCAAACTACATATTTTTCTCCGGTAGCAAGAATCCAGACCGAGACTACTCTGACTTGGTCACTGTGGTTGAAGATTTAAATGCAGTTGTTGTTAGCGTTTCACAAGAAATGAAAGCCTCGGATTTTCTTAAGAGGCATTTCGTTCGTCCAGTGAAAGAGTTCTTCTTGTTGAAAGAAGAGAACATGCACCTTTACATTGCTCGCATTGATAAAGCGTCTAACGACTCTTTGCCCACGGAAATGTTACGAGAGCTCATTGCTTCACCAGAGAGCACTAGTCAGAAGAAGAGGGAGACTAGCACTGATCAATCAAATGAAAAGAGCAGTACAACTGATTTGTGTCCTTATCCAACTCATCACTGCCTTTCCCGAGTCAGAGAGATTTTTTGTAATGGCTTGGAAAATCAAGGCGTTGAGACGCTGACCGACGTTTTGCGTTTTGTGTCTTCTCCACCTGTCATATCAATTTATGGTAGAGAGGGGGGCATTTATGATCCTCAGTTGGCGGAGAGCTTATTCTCTTGTATTAACTTTACCGACAGAACTCGTACCTTTGGACTTGGGGGTATTAATGTGACAGCCGAGTGCGCTGCTGCTATTGCGACATCTCTTTACAAGGCTCCTAACTTGCGTGGACTGGACCTTTCATTGAACCCTCTAGGTGAAGGAGTAAGTGTTTTAGCTGAACATCTCAGCTGTGTTCCTCACCTAGAAAATCTGGAAATTGAAAATGTTAAGATGACAAAGGAACAAGTGAATGATTTGACTACAGCTTTACGTCAAAGCAAGATCACCTGTTTACGTTCACACTACCATGTAAGTTTCCAATATTTGATATCATTTATTTCGTGGTCCTTCCAATTATAGTGCGAGATTGAGTATGGGTACAGTTTTGAATTCAAACCAATAACTTTCTCAGAACCCATTTATTTCCTTGTTGGTTACCAGACGGATGTGGACAGTGGAGGCTATGGGAACGAGACTGGCGGTTGTGATAAGTGATAATCTAAAGGCGTTGATGCACGATGCAATTTTTACTGCAGCTTGCAACGTAATGACGACGAAAGCATTGCGCGACAAGGTGCAGAATTCTATAAGAATTGAGTAACGTTTTTGTGCATTCGATTCACTCTATAACTCATGTTAAGAGAACCTTAACAGCACTGGTAACCAAATAGAAAGACTTTTACACTCTGGAAAGATTACATTGACGTGTGTAAATTTGCTCCCCTTGATATACCTAGCACGGATTTGGATGCAGTTCAAAGCGCAACATTCGTGTAACAGGGTTACGACGTTACGTTTGTATATACCCCCTCTACATCGCTGGTTTGGCTTTAAAAAGCTATAGCGTCGTGACAGCGTAACAGCAAATACAACACCGTAACAACGTAACGTCGTAACAGCGTACTGAACAGAAACCCAGGGACAAACCGAAACAGCTTAGTGAAATATATCAGCGTAACAGGTTCACGTGTGTATAATATTGGACGTAACGTCGTAGGAATGCCTTTCATCCAACATAATGATATATTAGTAAACTTTGATAAAGAAAGTTTTTATTTTTCAGCTTCTTGAAAATTTTAACACTTTTTCATGTACTTATAGTGTTTGCTGTGACGATGATAAGTCTTGTTTCACCAAAATAATAGGTAATCAATTCGTCCAACACAGGGGAAACAGGTGTTACCGTGTTACAACATTACTACAATAATTCAACCTGTTTGCTGGAACATGAGTCGATCGGTGCACACAGCTTCTTATTAGTTGTCCAATATTATAACTGTTAAGATGTTACGATGTTAAGAAATGTTATGTTACGATGTTACGATATTTTATTAAGATGTTACGATGTTACGCTGTTACGATGCTAAGATGTTAAGATGTTAAGATGTTAAGATGTTACGATGTTACTTTCGCGTGTGGACTTCCTCTGTGTACCGAACGAAACGAGGCCGTTAAGTGATGGAATAACGGCTGCGTTTGGTGTTCTTCTATATACCGAACAAAACGAGGCTGTTAAGTTATGGGATAACGGCCGCGTTTGGAGTTCCTCTATATACCGAACGAAACATGGCTGTTAAGTCTTGGGATAACAGCCGTGTTTGGCTCGGTGTATCTAACTATATACTTAGCGAAACGAGGCCGTTAAGTCATGAGAAAACAAAACGGCCTCCTTTGGCTCGGCATATGTAGACCGAACGAAACGAGGCTTTGAGTCATGGGATAACGGTCGCATTCGGCTCGGCGTATATAATTGATATTGAGATAACGACGAAGACTGCGGCCTCAAAATGGCAAGATAATGGCTTATATTAGATAACGGGGGCTTATTTCGTAATTATCAACACACGCTATAATACCGGGCCAAAAGCGGCCTTTATCCCATGACTTAACGGCTTCGTTTCGTCCGGTATATAATGCCGAGCCAAAAGCGGCCGTTTTCTTATGACTTGATTGCCTCGTTTTGTTCTGTAGATACAGTAGAACCCCGGTAACTCGAACTCTGAAGGGAAATGAAAAACAGTTCGATTTAGCGGGGTTCGAGTTATCGGGGTCAATTAAATTTTCAATTTGCCATGTTGATAATTGATAGTTTACTGATTTTTCAGCACTCCAGTATACAGTACAGTGCAAATCAAACTTATCTCGTCAGAGACTGTAACGCGATTATGTATTCTTTTGATAATACAGTCATAAGAACGGGAAATGACTGTCAAATACGTGATCTGTTCGTTCCACTAATTAAAATCAAATTGCTGTAGTCAGTGTTTGTTTTAGTGCCTAAATCCGATTACACAACAAGAAGAGCTAATGGGATATTTCAATGGGCATCCGTGGTGAGTTGCAAGAACCAGAATTCGAGTTATCGGGGTAAATTTTTGGTTAATACCAGGCTTGGATACTTGTTCTATGTTCTTGTTTCACTCACATTGCTGAAATAAATAAATACATTGCAATGTCCTCGAGTACCATCTTGTTGACAACAGAAAAAAAGCTAGCAGATATTTACGATATACACGAGTGGAGATGAAAACCAATGAAATCGATATTAATTAATAGAAATCGATAGTCACAACCGAAAATGGTATCGATTTTTATCGATTTCCGATAAAAATCGATTAATATCGATTTTATTGGGCTAGCGATTTATCGATTAGTTACGCCGAGCTGGAAGTAGCACGTAAAAGAATCGGAAACAAGGGTTATCATCAAAGATTTAATAGGAGATAAAACAATAAACACTGGAACAGTCGAAAATCCGGCAGTAAAAGTACTGGAAAATGTCCTTCATTTTGTTATAGAACCTCAAGCACAATTCTATCCTACCTTTTATAAATCACGAGCAACTAGGCAAAAGGCTGCGATCTTTCAGGTCCGAATCCGAACTAATCAGAAGGCGCACGGGGATTGCAAACAGTAGTGCGATATGTTTGATAAGTTCAAATCTTCCGGTGAATCGGTTCCCCACATGAACTTGACAGTCAATTTCTTCTCCATGTCCTTAAGTTTTGTGGCGCATTTACGGTAAAATTCTCCATGAAAAGAGCCTTCGATTTCCAATAAACAAGCGTGGCAATATGGCGGACAAACGACCTTCGTGTACTGCTCCGTGTCAGAACACGAAACGGACTCAGAGATTTGCTGCTCGCTGATTGGGCAGAAAAATACAAAAGTTTTCTGCGGCCAATCAGGAGCCAGAACAGACGAGACCGTTAGCAACTACTCTGGAGCCTCTGGAGAATGAACAATTTCCCCAGGGGCTTGTCGTCTTGCCCTTAACTTTCCTTCGCCCACTTTTTTTTTCGCCCGTTCCGACTTTCCCTCGCCCCAATATCTGCCCCTGGGTCTCTGAGGATGGGGAAAATCGGAAGTTTCTGGAGACTGAGTTGGCCGAGTCAAAACCGGATGACTAAGGCAAGTGATCAAAAAAATACCCGGCCCAATTTGTAAACCGGCGGTGGCTATGGCGACAGCCGGTTACCAAGGTACATTTACCGGTCTAATTCACATTTTTTGGGTAATTTTGTCATTGCCGTTATCGATTCGTGTGTCATTTGGAAGGTATAGTGTCTCGAGTTTTATATTTGAGGAAAGACAGCAATAGTTGGTGACAACTCTTTATAGCAGGCAGAATTCAGTGATGTTTACTTACCAAGTATTGTTATTGGGCCGATTGCAGTCATTGAACAACTTTTACAAGAAAGTCAGGCAAATACACGTTAATAATTATTGTAGTCCCATGCTCATGACAGACTCAATTTAGGTCACCTAATATACGATGTTCGAGCTATTTTTTCTTTGCATTTCACTCAAAATACGGTGCTGGATACATTGCACGATTAATCGTTTGGACCAATAGATGTTGATTGGGTGGATGATATTTAACAAAATTTTCTGATTTATGACAGGATCGCAAGGGGAATCCCAAACCCGAAGACAGATGGCCACGAGAGGACTACTGGGATGTGCCTAAGTCATCAACTAAATCAGAGGACTATGAGACCGAACCATTTGAAACAGATTACGACTATGACTTTGACTATGACGACAGCTATGACGATGAAGATGACGATGACAGTGAATATGATGAATATGACGTTGGCTATGACCATGACTATGACGGTGGCCATGACGTCGACGACAATGACGATGACGACGACGACGACGACGATGACGATGACAATGAATATGACTTTGGCTATGACCATGACTATGACCATGACCATGACGACGACGACGACGACGACGACGACGATGACGACGACGACGACGACGACGATGACAATGGCTATGACAATGGCTATGACCATGACTATGACCATGACCATGACAGTGACAACGACGACGACGACGACGACGACGACGACGACGACGACGATGACAATGATGATAACTATGACTATGACTATGGCCATGACTATGACTCCGAGCCCGAGAGAGGACTATGACCCCGGGGACTATGACCCCGAGAGAGGACTGTGACCCCGAACCATTTGAATTAGAGGACGAGCATGGTGAATTAGAAGAAGACTATGAGCCTGCATCATTTGAATCAGAGGACAAGCTCAGTTGTTACTAATTATTAGGACTGGAGCTTGAGTCATCAGCTGAATCAGAGGACGCGTAGAAACGTACATGTAGGTTACCAAGGTTTGTCACTAACTGGGCAAAAGGTGGGTGTTGAGGCTTCTGGAGCCTTTATTCAGTACCAGCTTGCCTTTAGCAGGAATATTGATGCTCAACTGAATCACAGGACAATCATCAAATGGAGTAGAGGCAAATGAAGAAGAATCTGGAAATTGGCCATTTTTACCGACCGATTAAAATGTCTATGAAAATGCCTTTCCTATTGAGGATTTCTTTGCATGAACACAGTGAAAGTTTATTTATTTCTGAGGCTATGCCATTCTTCACTGAACTTCAACTTCGTTGTTTTATGCAAAGAAATCCCCAAAACGAAAGAAATTATGGGCCACCAAGCCAGTGCGATTCGTGGTGGATCTTTGAAAACGTTTTACGAACTTCAAGGTAGATAGTGGCATTTATAAATACCTGTGCAGAAACCTACAGATACAAGTAAGCAGTGAACCATTAGATCATGGAGTCAACTAACTAGCTATATAGAACCAGAATGAAAAACAACCACGATCCATGAAAATAATTAAGTGCCAGCTAATGGTATAGCGTCAACGGGAACAAGTGTTTTGAACGAACAGAGCCCATCTTTCGGTGTATTTAGTTCTTGAACATATGTCGGTTTCCTCGAGTTGGTCTATTCTTTTATCGTCAAGACTAAGTAAGAGATATCCGTGGTGGGTTTTCCGAGCTTACCGGTGAAGAACACACAGATGTAAGTACAAGAAACAGTTCACCATTCTCGTTTTTTTTTAATGAGATAAAAAATGTAGTATTTCTTCAAGCCAAAATGTCTTTTAAAAATTACGCAAATGACATTCTTGCTTGTTATATTAAATAGGTAAATGCTTGTTATATTGAAGTTCGAGCGATCGACACCTCAGTGAAATCCGCCATCGCTCTGGCGTGGCTAGCCTCTCACGCAGTCGTTTTTAGGAAATTCGTGAAATACGACTTTCATAAAAACGACTGCGTGTGAGGCTATGGCGTGGCTATCATGAATTGAATTTTCTGATGATGGGAAAAACATGTCCGATGCAGCCGAAGAGCGTTGTACTTTCAACGTTTTCCCACGTACTAGAGCCCTGCTATTTCTTGGTTTAATAGGCTACTTTTCTCTTTCCAACTTCTTTTTGTTCTACTTCGGTTCTTTCTTCTATTCGTCTGTTCCTCTTCCTTCTCTTTTCAGTTCTTTCCTCCTTAATACTTTCACGTCTTAGTAGCAGATATCTGTGTTGGGTTTATCCCAATTATATCTGTGACGAATACACAGATAAAAGTAACCATGAACAGTTCACCATTCTGGTTTGGTTCGTCTTTCTCTCTTTCCAGCGTGGCTTATTCTCGTCTCCTTTCAACTTCCTCTAGTTCTTTGTCTTCTTCTTTTATTCCTATTTGTTTTTCCCCGTTCTTTTTGTTGTTTTTCTTCTTTCGATTCTCTTCTCCTTCACCTTTTTTCTATCAGTCTTGCCTTCAATCCTCTCGTCTTCTTGACATTTTCTCTTTGCCTTATCCTTTTATTCCCTTTCGGTCATTTCTTCTGCTCTTTTATCCTCAAGCCTTAGTGGCAGATATTTTCGTCACCGCTAGTCCGGCATAATGTGAGATTCTTTTGCCTCACTGTTATACCTAAGGGTATGCTGATATATGACATGGCCATACTTTTGCGCATTGTGCTTTAATTATTACTGATTGCGAAAGTATAGAGCGGTTTTCAAATGAGTGTCAAAACAAAAGTAATTTACTCTAACCAATCACAACAGGAACAAAACACAAAAAGAACCAATCAGAAATTGAAGCGAACACAAGTAATTAGCGTCAAGCTCGGCAAAATGCGTGCGAGCAAGTCACGATTGGTTTGGGGTTTACTTCTGATTGGCTGAGAAAGTGGCGCGAACTTTTCTATCCAATCAGAGAGGGAGGTAAAGCAAAACCAAAGCAAACACAACAGTACATTACTGTCAAAACTCGTTTGAAAACTGCTCTATCCTTAGGGTTGCAGAACGAACCACACACTCCCAAATTTGGACTGGTTTTAAGCAAAAGGTTAAAATTAATTATTGTACACATTCAATCTTTTTTGTTCAATATTACTTTTTTACAATTTTATAATTTCAAATACTGTACTGTAAATAACAATGTAATCTGAATGATCTATTGCAACGTATTAGTTAATTGGAAGTAATGTAACTTAGCTTTTTGCTCTGAGTTTTCTGGCGTATTTTTTGCCGTTAGCTTTGTAACTGGTAAGTAAGCTATCAAGCAAGAGAGTAAGTAACTATTGAGTGTATTGCAAGTACTGTAAGTACTAGTGTTGTAGCTGAATGGATTGTTGTAAATAAAAATCTGTCCGTACGTGGACTTGGGATGAGCGTAAACCTTTGTGGCTTTAAATAAGTTCTGATAATATTATAACTACAAAATGGTGTGATTGCTTCTCTCCTCTCCTCTCCTCTCCCCTCCTCTCCTCTCCTCTCCTCTCCTCTCCTCTCCTCTCCTCTCCTC
>Ga0126336_10000067_pt1 | contig 24976 bp, 14 predicted proteins | sample SidCmetagenome_FD_92530 | JGI IMG/M metagenome (GOLD analysis project Ga0126336, IMG submission 92530) | Coral microbial communities from El Islote,Puerto Morelos, Mexico - Siderastrea C C metagenome | ecosystem: Host-associated > Invertebrates > Cnidaria > Coral | place: El Islote,Puerto... | reverse complement strand
ACCGCGACATGAAACCAAAGTCGTTTGGATTTCGGGTAAATTTGGGCTATAATCTTACAGTCTATATTGGAAAAAAGATCCGAAAAGATCCAGAGACCCAAAGTCGATTTTATCCGGGAGATTTGGCCACCCGTACGGGAGACCGGGAGATTCGTCCCGTATCCGGGAGACTCCCGAATACTCCGGGAGAGTTGGCATAAGGGGTACTACACTTCAGAGCCAATAATTAGAAGATGTTTTCCACAAAACTTGTACCACTCCGTTCACTTCGGGGCAGGTTCATTGATTCAATCAGCTTTGGATATAAACGCTGCAACACTTCGCAAGGTTTTGGCGCCTTTTTCGTCATGTGACCGATTCTTGTTCCCTTTTTATCTCTTTTCTCATTTTTCTTTCTTTCTTAATTTTATAAAAATTATAGTGGTTGAGTTTTTAATAAAATTAACAATTTTACCACAGAAAAAAATTTTTTTTCGTTTTTTTACGCGGTGCAAGTCTACAATAAATCGATCACAAGCATTTTCGACAACCATTCATGACGCGAGTCGTGGTATGGACTCTCATCTCCCACGGCTTTCAACCAATCAGAAAACGAGAAACTGATAAGATGTGGTAATACCTATTCTCTAACCTGGGCTACGAAGGCGTGCCTTGCTTATAAAATGCACCTCATTTGTCAAATTCAAAAATACCTCAGATAAAAGTGAGGTTTTATTTTAGATTTCGAGAGACGGTTTACTTGATATGAGTAAAGCATTTTCTCAGCCATGCACGCAGTCCCACTTTCCTGGCACGCTTTTGGGTTTCCTGGTCTTTTCATTTCCAACTTTAAATTGGTAAAATATATATTTTTTCTGTTCCTTCCCGTTACGTTCATGCATTTTTAACGCTTGAAAATCAAACATATTCTAAAACAAGGCTTCCTTAAACAATTTGATAAGAGCGACGGAAACTTACAAAGACGCGGCGAAAGAATAGACGCCGCATGTCTTGTATTTTGTTGTTGTTGCGACTGTTGCACTCGATAAAAATGTCACAGTTTCTATTTTCTTGATTAGTATAATTTAGTTTTATTCATCCCCGAGCACTTCTACTTTGGAAACCATCTTAAACGCAAAACGTTCTTAAAGGGGCAGTGTCACGGGGATTTTGCTCGCGTTTCGTCAAAACTTCGCTGAAATTGAGATTCAATGCCTTCCCTCACACACAAAATGCTCCTGGAACATCAAGAGGGAGATATCAAGTGAATTTTTGCAAGGAGAGCAAACCATAATAAGGTTTCAATGATTTTTGTAAGATACAAGCACAGAATTTGAAATCGTCCGCCAGACGTTTTCAAATTGTAATCCATTTCCATCTTGGCCATCCGTGGCCAAAGACACTTAGTAATAGCTTCAGTGAATTAGTATGGTGTCTGAACAAGAAAATGACCAATATTTTTAGGCTTTCATATATGTTAATGTGACTATTGGCTTTTCAGTGGGGTCAAACGCGAGCAAAATCCTCGTGATTCTGCCCCTTTAAACAACGGACTAAAAATGCTACCATGAAAGGGTGCCAGGAAAGTGGAACTGCGTGACTGCATGCGTTTACTTTATCTTTTTTTGACGATCAGATTTTTTTCATATGTTATTTTTGTAATTTTTTCTTTATTCCGCGATGTTCCAGAGTGTGTCTTGTTCCCGGTTTTGTTGACGCCCCTCAGAAAGTGCGTATTTCTTCTGTAAACTCATTTTATTTGCAAATTTCCAGAATTTGTTTCGTGACCTTGGACGAATCATGATTCAGGCCATGAATCACCCATGGTCACCAAACAATTCTGGAAACTCGCCGGAGTTGCGTATGAAATGAGTTTACAGGAGAAATTTTCTGAGATACTTTCAACAGAGTCACGTTCACAGTAAAAAACGGAATCAATTTTTGGGTCTTATTAAAGAACTGACCGCTCAATCTGAGACGGTGACCGCTTAATACAGATTTAACTGTATTTTTATAGGAAAAGCGAGAAATTTCATGTTTGGGCTCTGTAAGGGTAACATCAAATTCGACTCCTTGACTTGACTCAAATCTTTACCCTCCCGCTCACTCGCTATTATGAACGTTATTACGTGTAGTTTAGTCATAGCCTCGACCACTGTTAGCGGAATGAATGACACATGTCCGCTAATTCTCTTCAGCGTTATTCGCAAGCGCGAACCTGAATTTTCTTTGGCGGCAGATTTTACCCTCACCTCACCACAGCACACTTTTAATTTCCACAGAGAGAACGGAAACGATAAGGAATGCAGGTCATTTGTGATCATGCATTTGTCTTCCTACTGACAGTGATTGAAAACAATAATAGCATGTACTTGTTTCACTGAATGATTTGGTTTGCCGTCTTGTTGACAAAGTAGGGAAACTTGAGCAAACATGACGTCGACGGCTGACGAGAACGTCACAAAACAAAAGGTTTAATTGGCAAAACAATGACTCTGCACGTGCGATACAGATTTTGGTACATTTCTTTGCCGTCCTCTGCAAAACAACAACGTGAAATGACCAAATTCAAAGTTTTACGTAGAACGTGAACACACGACAATGATTTTTTTTCTATTTGAACTGTAACGCCGTTCTTACGGAGTCAGCTCCCGGATTGTTCGGCTACATTGGACAGATTGAACGAGTAGAAACTATCGCGAAGAAGTTTGAAATATTTGGAAGTCATTTGTAAAGTGACGTTTTCCTTGGCGTTGCCGTCGTGGTTGCTTAAGCTCCCTAGTGACCAAACGCAGTGTGCACATTCAGAAACCGGAGACATACTATACTCTTTACTGTGGACTTTACTTGAGGTATTAAAAGCGGCTCGGTAACAGATAAACTATGGAAAACCAAAGAACGATTGTTGAATATAACTTCGATTGCAATCAACCATTGTTCAGCACCATTCAACATAATTCGTCATCCATCAGAACCATTTGACATCATTCAACAGGCCACCCAAACGTGTTTTATCACAGGCTACCCAAACGTGTTTAACTAGCCAAATTCCAAAGTGTTAAACGTTGTGGAATGGAAATGTTGGATCCGTCTTAGACAGATGAAATGGCTGTTGGGTCATCCCCTGAACTACACGTGGCCGATACAGCACATGAGATAGCCTAAGGGGTCTTCTGATGTAAATAATGATCTCAGGTGAAGCACTCAGGTAATTTTTCCAACGTCTTTCCATTTCTCTGTAACGTAACGAAACTTAACAAGCAGTTCACTGAAGTGACTGGTAAGTAACACAACACCAAGTACAGTCCTCTGGTGTTCTTAAAAAATAATTAACTAAAAACATCGCTCTATTTAAGCCAAACAGAATAACACCATCCACTCTAGCCTCCAGCTTCCAACCAATGTCCGTGGTTTGTTCCGCGGAAGCTGAACTTAGTCCCACTCCTCCTCATCCTGGTTACAAGAAATGTCTCTTTGACGGCTCTGGTATTGACTGGGCGGCTGGACACTAACTCGTTCCATTCCCCTGGTCACGGAATTCATTCCCTGATCTGGAGGGCCACTCATTCTAGGTTGGTCATTGCCTGATGCTCTGGAATGATCCCTCTGCAAAAAGAAACAATGCTGGTTCAACTTAACATTTACATGCACATGGGGCTTGTCTCGAACAAGGATGTTGTGAGTGACGTCGCAACTGGCCTTCAGGAGTTCCCTCTCTTTGCTTAGCTATCATTGGGGCGACCGTGAGGTGCACTAGCATGTCCCTTGCGATTGATTATCATTTAACTATCCCTGAGAGAAAAGAGGATCTGTTTGAATTCTGCGTCCTGACAATCTGAACTTACAATTTATTCACTAGCTCACATTGTGACTTAGAATACCACTTTCTGTGTCTCTGCTCAAGTTGCCTGGTGCTTAGTCATAGGTCAAAACAAGATGGCCCGGTATAAAAAACTCCTAACGTGACATGGTTACCTTTACTATAACTGTCAATCAATCAATCAATCAAACAATCAATCAATCAATCAATCAATAAGTATAAACATCTACTACCATTTGCATACATCCTTGAAGCGTGACAAATTTAGCGCTTTTGACCAATGAAACGTTGGCGGTTATGTTGTGAAATTGAAAACGTTCTGGGCGCCATACGAACATGTTTTGTATATGTGCTCTGAAACTTTCAGGCTTTGTCCAACTTCCCCGACGAAAGTCTGCTCGTTTGGATATTTTTTGCAATGCTTCTGGAGACGAGAAAAGTTAACAAGTTTGGAAGGAGTTGCCGTCCAGAAGTCGCTTTAGATCAAGATTTCAAATGCTTCATCATTGATAGAATTATCAATGAAGGATCGGGAAGGTGACCGAATTACGGGTTATATTCCACGGAGCTTTACACAATTTGCATGTGACCATTAACACTGTAAAATCTGTATGGTACAGATACGGCGACGAAATGTAACATTAGCAACGCCTGAAGGAGGCCTGACAACTGAAAAACTGACCAACAACTATTCGCTAATCAATTTAGCTATTTTGGATAACAAAGCTGCGGTAGTTAAAGTTTATTACCTCTCTCCTGTCTTTGGATGCAAATTTGCCGCCAGCAGGCCCATATGATGAACCGACTGCTTCTTCAGCCACCTGTTCAAGCCACTCTGGGACTTCCTGGTATGCCTGTGACACAGGAAACATACAATGCATTTAATAATTTCCTGTAGATTTATTGAACTCAATGCATTATTGTCTTTGTCAGTTATACCATCTCAGAACAAAGGAGTTCAAAATGAGAGTGAGACTGAGGGAGATGCTAACACACCTCACACGCCCACAACACGCCTAACGGATTGTCCACTTGCATTGTGAGATAAGATAAGATAAGATCTAGTAAGCCATAAAAACAATAAAACAATAGCATCAACGTCAAACGTAAAAAAAAACAAGTTTGTCAACTAAACTCGATATTTTTGACCAAAGTAAAAAGTTTTTGGCAAAAAAAACCTTTCATTTCATAGCAAAACCGAAAAAAACTCAGACTGACAACTAACTAAAGATTAAATAGAGTAGAAATGTGTAACAAAGTTCTACCTGTGACAAGACCTTCACCAAGCTGCGAGCAAGTCGCTCGTCTTTTCCTGGTTGAAAAAATGAAGTCGCTTTTCCCTTGTTGCCAATCCGCCCAGTACGACCAATTCGATGCACATATTCCTCAATATCCTGAGGCAGGTCAAAGTTGATCACATGCTTGACATCTGGGATATCCAGACCTCGCGCTGCCACTGATGTTGCCACTAGCACAGGAGCCCGGCCACTTCTGAAGTCACGCAGGGCTGCTTCACGCTCCTGCTGGGTTCTATCGCTGTAAAAAAAAAAAAAACCAGCTAAATCCATATCTAATCATTCAACGTGCAGACATATTAGACATCACACGTGAGCTATATTTAAACATGGAAAATCTTCAGTAAGTAGCTAAAAAGAACAAGAAATGCTCTCGTACTGTTTCACAAGATTGCCACGTGAGGATCCAATAGATCAGACATACCAACTATTTTCTTTTTGAAAGCCCCCCAAACGCCAGCACTTTTCACTTCTTAGGGCATATGATGCCATGAAAGGGCCTCACTATAACTACGTTTTAGGTAGTTGGTACAGCACTTTTGTAAGTTAAAGCAAACCTCAGAATAGTAATCAAACAACATTCTTTGCATTGGAAGGACTTTGTTTGGAGGGAGCCCAACAAGTTGTGCGATAACAACTGACTGAATAAAAATTCTAAAACCTGTATATAAGTATTTTGCACTGCTGTGCACGTTGTGTTTTGCACTTGCGTCAACCATCGTAGCAGAAGTCTCAGAAAACAAAAGATTAGTTTTTCGGGTTTAAAAGGTCACATTCGAGCACTCTGATTGGCGGATTGATTGGCTCTGTTGTTTTCCATGGTCCATTAGTTGACAGCATGATTATGATTTACAGCAGCGAAAAACAACTTCAATAGGTTTTCAAGTTCAGAGTTTGTGTTACTGAGAGCTGCAGTAACTGAATAAAGCTTACCCGCTGATGCTTGTAGTGGGAAAATTGTTCTGTGAAAGAAGACATGCCAGATAGTCTGCTACTCGTTTCAGCTCCACAAATATCAGAGTGCGGTCTGTACCTGTTTAGGGAAAGGTTTTAATACCATATTATGAAAAGTACAAACAAAATGAAAATAGTGGTGGACAGTCTTCACTTCCTATACCCTTCACTCTAGATTCCAGTCCCCCTCACTTCACCCTGTCTGCATCGTTTTTTAATTCCAGAATAATAAGCAGTGTTGCAAAATTTGTTGCCACAACCTTAGTTAGTGCTACCTTTGTGAGAAAGGTCTGTGAAAACTTAACTTTACCCACAAATTCTACAAGGGTTCATTATTTCGTAAACTGTTACAGTGATCCCGTAGGGTGGGATGTGTTTAGGTGAGCGCCCCAAATACATATACATATGCTTGACAAAATTCACAAAAAAACGTAAAAAATTTATTATTAAGATTCCCGTAACTCAGCTTCCTGTCACTCCTGTAAACTCTGCTTCTTATAACTTATTTCTCCTCCCCAGTTCTGCCCCCTTTCCAAAGAATTATCATATTAAATAGTCACAAATTCTTCTACTTTAAAGGGGGCTCATAAATTGCTTTTAACACAATGAAAATACAGAGCTTTTTGTATTTGTATGCAACTCCTCAGAGTATCTTAAGTTTATAACAACCACACCTATTGTTTATGCTGTAACGCACATGAAAGTACCTGAGTTGAGAAGGATGTTAAAAAGTTTCTCCTGCTTATCATCTCCAGGAACAGAAATGACTGTCTGACTTATGTCCAGATTTGAACCACCAATTGTACCCACAGCCACAAACAGATAATTCTCCTTCAAAAAGTCTGCCGCCAGACGCTGAATCTCATCAGGGAAAGTAGCACTGAACATGAGCGTCTGCCTTTGGGTTTTATCAGGCATCTCACACCTCTCAACTATCTTACGCACATCACTCTCGAATCCCATGTCCAACATGCGGTCTGCCTCATCCAAGACCAGATAGCGCACATTTGCCAGACTCACCTGCAACAAATGACACAATATCTAAAGCTATATATATTAGTTGCATCTTAGCCATGTTGAATTTAATTCAAGCCTTAGGACACATTTTTGCTAATAATATATGTTTTTTTTCCATGAGCACAATTGGAAACAGATTTTAAATTGAATCCTGAAGTTTAGATTTATAAAAACCAACAGGAATACCTGATAACCTCACCCGATAGACAACAATTACAAGTAGTATGTTTAATTGTGTGCTAGAGTGAAGGCTAAGAATCAGTTTAAGACTTAATTATCCCCAACTGACCTGACTCAAATGGGATTTAATGATGGTGTTTAAAGGAGCTACGTCACGGATAACACATCTTGAAAAAAGTGGCAAGTTTTTTCAAGTTTGTCATTCGTAATTCTCCTTAATCTTCCTCAGTCGTAACCATCCTTGTTTAGTTTTGGTTTATTATTACTTCCTTGGTGTTTTTCTACTTTAGGAAACTATTATTTTGAGGCTTCCTTCAATGAGAAAATAATTTTGTTAGATCAGAAAAATGACTGAAAACGCCATGACATAGTTCCTTTAAGGGCTGCGATATTTTTATCAAGTTGCAGTTAATTTTCTTGTAAGTTACTGTGAATCCAACAGTACACAGCACAACAAATGTGCTCAAGCATGATTTTTTTTTATCTGCAAAATGATAGCCACCAGTATAGAGAAACATTTGTCCACACATTACGCCCATCCACAGCTCAGATTTCATCAAACACAGGTACAGTGTAATGTATCAATTCACAGAAAAATAGGTCATTACACTGCACAACAATTTACATGATCTCAAGATAGATTATTACATTCATCTAATACAAAAATTACCAGTATGAAAAAAAAAAACATTTTTCCTCACTAATGATGAACTGTACAGTTGGGCTTTAGTCAGCCACAAACAACATGGAAGTTCACAGAAACAATGTCAGTACATTTATTGCACCACAATTTATGTGTGCTTGAGGTAACAATTTTGCAACATCTGGTGAAACCCAACTAATAGTTGGGCTTTTGCCAGATGCAGGCAAATTTGGTTGGCCACCATCTGTTGACCATTACTGTTTACTGAGGAAGATAATTGCTCAACAAGAGTGTATGCTGAAAGAGGCTCATCTGTACTAACTAAAGGTAAAGAATATAATTATACCAACCCGATTCCTGTCAATAAAGTCAATCAGTCGTCCTGGTGTGGCAATCAAGAAGTGACAGCCTTTTCTTATCTTATCCAGTTGGTGTTGTACACTCACTCCACCATAACATACTGCCGCAGACACCACAGTCCCATGAGAAAACTTTGAAACTTCCTTATGTATCTGTACAGCAAGTTCACGTGTTGGCGCAAGACAGAGTGCTGCTGGAGTTTGGGTTTCCCCAGTCAAGTAGCCACCACTAAGATGACCTTGCTTGATCATGGAGGTCAATACTGGAACTAAATACGCAACCTAAATGAAATTGAAAGGATGCCTCACAATCACTAGAATGTGGTATCTGTTACTTATCTACTCCTGTCCCAAGGGGTACTCAGACGATAAAGAGACACTGCAGTATGAATGAAGACATACATAAAATACCCTGGGCTGAAACTTGACCCATACGATAAATGAAGGCATCAGTTTTCATTTTAAACTAAAAAAACATATTTGGCAAATTTTATCACTTCCCTCCCCCCCACCCCCAGAAGAAAAGAACACATACTTCCCTGGGGTTTGTTACTCCAAGTGGTGTATATGGCTTTCCCTTGTGTTTTGGGTAAGTGGCAAGCCCAACCTGCAGGACTAAAGACTGCCCCTCATCAAATGTCTCCCTACCAAACACCCAACAATGACAAGACTGATCCTTAATCAAGGGTACCCCACCGAGTGTAGCTCTTAACCCACTGACACCTGGCAAGCTTGGAAAAAATGGTACTTTCAAGCACCAAGTGGCCTTGTTTAGCCCTGTTTGATCCAATTTCATCCCAATCCTCGCGAAAAGTGCTTTCTAGCATGAACAGTTGGCGTTTCTTTGGGTTTCAGGATGTTGTCTAGCATTTTAAATTCGAGCATGCGCACAATTCACGCAAAAACTCACACAAAAACTCCCGTCTACGGCTCTCCGAGATTTAGTGCACAATCCCGTTGGTTCCTTCTCATTTCGATTTTCGCTTTTTGCTGTTGAGTTATGATACGACCACAGTGTCTGGTGATGAGAAAAGTTTGGCCTCAAAGCTCGCTTGAAAAGGAAAGAGTTGGCCAAAAGTAGCAGTCGGAGGGAAGTCCATGATTTTCTTTTGTTTTTGAGGTAAAAGTTCCTTGGTTTTCTGGCTGTTACTCAGGTTTACTTGATCCAATCATTGTTGTTCAGGCATCATTTACAAGACCTTTTCGTGTTGCATCGACTGACGATTAAAGCTTTTCAGGGTCACTTAAACTGATGACATCACAAGTGGAACAAGATGCCTGCTCATTCAAGGGTGCATATGGGCACAACTGGCATCAGGGGGTTAAGTTCATTAGACATTTCCATGGACTTCACTTACTCATCAGCAAAGTCATAGTTATTGGTCTCCAAAATATTTATCTGTCTGTCCAGTCGTGGGTGGAATTTTGTCACGCTAGGGCAAATTTTACTGGGACTTTCAAAACTACTGTATCCAAGTCTGTGAGTCTAGGTAATTGATCTGGACTTCTCTGAGAAAAGAAATATACAAACACACACTGTAGCATTTTGTACTCACCGTTTTTCCTGAGCCTGTCTGCGCACAAGCCATCAAGTCTCTCCCAGCCAATGTTATGGGGAGTGCATGCTTCTGAATGGGTGTTGGTTTTGTGAACTGTGCCCTCTTAATATTCATTGCACACTGTTCTAAAATCCCAGCTTCTTCAAAAGAAGAAATTGCTGGAGGAATCTCTTTGCCAGTAACCCTTACTGGGATCTCATCATATTTATCAAAATTTAAACCACTGTGTGGTGCATCCTGAAAAAGCTCATCCACATTGCTGGGGAGTTCAGGTGGAATGTATGTCACTGGAGCCATCTTGTTCTCAGGTCCTGAACAAAACATCAAATTGCAACATTAGAAGGTAAGCTACCAAAAAAGAGAGAATAAAAGCAAAAATCTTTGAATGATTGTGCAGTTGTTTAGCTGCTCAGCCTTCTCAACATGTTTTGAAGTAGGTGCTATTAATAATAACTAGAGAATTAGACCCAAAGGGCGGGTCCCTTGCCTGCTAAAAGAAGGAGAAAAAAATCAGCATGAAGTTAGCCACAAACACTCATTGAAAGATGACTGCTAGCATATTTTGAGAAAGCTTGTTCCAAGCAATGGACACTCAAATTTGTGTGTTGTGTTCATTGCATTGTGTCCTACAACACTTGACACTTTGCTCAACACTGCCTCTATCCACCCTAGCATAACCAAGTATTGCTCAACACTGGCTTTATCCACCCTACCATCACCAAGTATTGCTCAACACTGTCTCTATCCACCCTAGTATAACCAAGCATTGCTCAACACTGCTCTATCCACCCTAGCATAACCAAGTATTGCTCAACACTGCCTCTATCCACCCTACCATCACCAAGTATTGCTCAACACTGCTCTATCCACCCTAGTATAACCAAGTATTGCTCAACACTGCCTCTATCCACCTCAGCATCACCAAGTATTGCTCAACACTGGCTCTATCCACCCTACCATCACCAAGTATTGCTCAACACTGCCTCTACCCACCCTAGCGTCACTGAGTATTGTGGAAACCTAACAAAATGCTGGGAAGACCGTGCCATGGTCTGGTCTCCCTGTGATGAGTGATGGACTGCCACCCCTGTGATGAGTGGTAATTTAATATGATGTCAAGCTTGAAGTCATGATGCTGAGTCCAAATTCCCACATGTGGTAGTAGTAGAGTATTTGTAAAGGAAATGTGAATGTCAGGGTTTCGAATCCCATTGAACTTTTTTTTCTGGCTCTACTTGCAAACGGTTGTTTCCTAACTACTAGGTCTTTTTCTTTCTACAGATGTGACCAATTATAATGGAAGTTTCAATACATCAAATCCCAGATACAAGCAATGGTTAAGAACATACACATGTTTACTTGTGCATGTAATTCCACATAAAATATGATTAATCTTCACAGCACCAGGGTAGGTAGCCATCTAGAGAGGTAGAGGTACATGTCTTGTACCACTCACCTTAAGTTTCTGTATCCATACAAAGTAAACAAGCTATCTTAAGGTCTCTAGCACCCTAGGGGCCACATTGCCTTCATAATAAAAGGAAGTCCAACATTTTCCCAGGCACGGCAAAGTGAATCAAAGAGTATAATGGCTCGTCACACCAAAAAAATCTCATGCCAAAACTATACATGTTGTAGGCATGTCTCACTGTGTAATAATACCATTACTACACATGGGAGTTGTCATGGATTCTTACTGTTCTGATGAAATGATGAATGAGTTCCTCACAGTTAAATGTATTCAACCTCAGCATTTGAAAACAGACACCAGAAAAAGTTCAGACTTGACTGGTCAAACCTGAATTTTTTCAGGTTTGTATTTTCAACTGCTTAAGTTCAATACATTTAACAGTGAGGGTCACATCCATCATTTCTTCTGTACATCCACAGTTCACATAACTATGATTTATTTTATTTAATTATAATTATCCATTCTCACTACTCTGTTCACCAAGTCATGGTCCCAAACATGTATATTACAGCTGCAGGCATTGACCGAACACTGCAAAAACTTAACAAGTTCTTACCTCTTCCCCTACTGTCTTCTTGGTTCGGACACTCCCTAGCAAAATGACCCGCTTCACCACATTTATAACAGTTTCCACCACCTGGGAAATAAAAAAATGAGTTGTAAAATAAATCTAGTTGGGTTAGCTTGAAAAAAGGGAGAAAAAAAAAGCAAATAAAATTTGAAAATGAATATAAATATGTACACAATATTTAACAGCTGACAGGCCTAAAAAGAAGCCTCTTTTTGCTGTATATCTAAAAATGAACACCTGGTGCAAAAACAATAATTATACCTCTTTGAACTAAGAATCAAACATGGCATGATAGGAAACCATACTTTATGGCATAAAGGCATTAATGAAGTTACTGTCAACAGAATTAGGTTTGGCAATGGGATAAATTTGCTTCAAAACAAAATGATCTACTGTACTTTGGCACATAGCAAAGTTTAACTTCATCTTTAGGTGATCTTTCTGCAGTCAAGCGTGGTTTCATTCGCACTATATTGCAAAGAGCTACATGTAAACCAACTCAAATACAACTGCAAAATTTCACAGAACACACCTTCAGACTCGTAAATTCTGGAGGACAATCACACTAACAGTACGTGAGGTAACTGTGCTAAGTGATCATGCTTATAGCTGCAAACAATCAATGGTAACAACTGGAGAAACCTTGCTGCTGAAAATGTGGAACAAGCCACAAATTAAGTCATACCTTTATCTGGAGATGAAGTTGAGGCAACAGCAGGGCAATCCCTTGCAAAGTGTCCTTCTTCTCCACACTTGTGGCAAGTGTTTTCTAAACCTACAAGAAAAAAGCAGTTAATTAACAAACTTGGAAACAGTCATAACAAATTGAAGGTCCAATATTCTATAACTTGACAACCATCCACTCAATAGTAAGCAGTGCTTTCAATGAGCACGGACGACCGACAAAAAGCATCTGCAAATTTGCTCAAAGAAGTCGGCTACTATTTTCCCTAGATTGAAGTAATTAAAGAAGGATTTCTTTCAAACCTTGTTGATACAGTTGGCCACTCTACTCAAACCAGCTGCCTACTATTGAAACCCCTGAGTAACTTAAAATAACTGTGCAATGTTGTACTTTGTGCATCAGTCATGGAGGATGGGAGGTGATACTAGCAGCTTAGTGTCCCAGAAACTGATTACAACTGTACATGTAAGTGCTAGCCTTCTCAAAACTTCTTCATCATTGAGTCCCTTGCATTCCTGTGTATGGGAACATTGAGGTGAAACATGGCTAACATGAATCTACTTCTGATATCCCATGCAGGAGGAATGGATCATACCAGTGCAACCTACCACCACCCCTCCCTGTTATCTTCCTTCCTTGATATAAACAATAATATTTCCTATGTAAGATTACAACCTACCCCCAGAAGATGTACACTCTCTGGACATGTGGCCCACCTCTCCACATTTATAGCAAGTTTTGTCTCCTGAGGTAAGATAAAAAAAATCAAAATTAAACCACAGAAACATTAATGAACAAGGGTAGGTTGGTTATTAGGTCCATTCTTTGTAAAGAAACCTTAATTTCCTAGTTTCCATAAAGAAAGTGTGGTGAGGGGAAGAGATTAGCTGCATGCAAGCTAAACACATGAAATTTGGGAGAACTGTGGCTGCAAAATAATCTAGTTTTGCTGATGCTTTCCACAAATTATCTTGAGTTCTTTTTTTTCCAAACTTCCAGTCACGTTTCATAACTCAATGGAACATTGACAATATTTTGAATTCCATCCATTCCTGCAATTAAGCAAGCAAGTAGTTAATAAACAGAGTTAGCTGACCTCTTCCTCTACGTTCTCCTTGCAACTGGTTGGGACATTCTCTGGCAAAGTGACCAGTTTCACCACATTTATGACAGCTCTGACCACCTGGAAAGACAGAAATTAGTTTTCTAAAAGACAATGCTCAAGTACGTTGTAATAATGTATTACTAATAATTTGCCACCGGACAAAATAAAAATATGAGGAGTATGTACCGTATTTTCTCGATTAAACGTCGGACCCTCAATAAACGACGGGTTCAAATAAACGCCGGGTCTACAGGGCTGAGTTTAAAATAAATGCCCCCTGGCATTTATTCGGGGTCCCGGCGTTTATTTGAGGTCCTGGCATTTATTCAAGATGGGTATATTAAATCAGGATTATGTGTCGTGACTGCATACTAGTTCTCTTTCTACCATTATATTTGAATTTATACACTAATATTTAAAGCGAACTACCTTTTACAAAAGTTACTCCTCACTAAAACGATTGGAACAAATGACGCATCAGGTAGTGTGTCAATCTCTTTTAAATCATGGTAACTTTTCTGTGGGCTTGTACATCAAGCAAGGATCGATCTTGAGGGTCTCTCCAGCATTTCTCCAGCAGTTCCTTGCAATTGAATCGTTCCATAATTTTGCTTTTCTCGGAACTGATGGAGAAGGAACCTCGCCACCACCTTCAAAATTGCTTCCACAGTACGTTTGCTGTTGGGCAGTTACCAATACACTTCCTCCGTGTTTCATGCATGGAGAAACAACATTGAGAAGAGTTCAATCACTGTTTCTGTCAGTTACGTTTTTTTAAATAACTTACCAGATTCACTTAGATGAGACAAAGTTGATGACATTGTTTCACAGTTTTTAAACGTTTTTGTTGAATTTTGGTTCTGGTTCAATAAACTTCCAATACTGAAAAATGCATTTAATAAATAAACGCCGGGCCCTTAATAAACACCATGTCTACGTGGCTACGCCCCCGGCATTTACTCGAGAAAATACGGTTTATACATACATATACATTAACTGTGGCAAGGGTCAATAACAGGGCTCACGCAACAAATGAATATTCACCATCAAATTAACAAAGGGAAACATACAATAATATTTAACAACTATAATCCAAAGCAAGCTCAAACACACTTTATTGTTCTCACATCTAAAACACAAAATATGTGTACAGGTTATTGTGGCTGGTAGGCCAGAAGTTTATCTTTGTAAAAGAAAAACAGACTAGACCTGGTCATTTGATTATCTATCTTTCTTTCTTACCTCTCCCTCCACGATCCTCTTGGCTGGGACATTCTCTAGCAAAGTGACCAACTTCACCACATTTATGACAGCTCTGACCACCTGGAAAGATAGGAGAGAGACCACCATTCAACAATGATTATCTCATCTTATGCTCTTTCTCAGCTGTTACTTTTATAAGACTCTTAATTGTCCAGGATACTTCTTATATGTGCTTGATGAGATGCCACCAAAGACCAAATGACCTGGAAAAGCTATGAAGCTGCCGCCTGTTAACTAAGGCCTCCAGTTACTCAACAGCAGTAGAAAAGATGATACAGAGGGCTCCAGAGGCTCACTGCACATAAGGTAAGAGGATAAACTACATCCTTGGTTGGAGGGCAGATAACAAATAAGAGCAGTTATGTAGGGAATCTCATTTCTATGCCACAAAGAAGTTCTCCAGAATTTGTATTAGATAGCTAATTGGCTTTTCCTACTAATTTTTAGATTCTCCTGGAATATGCTGTTCTTTGTTGGGTCCTTGCAAGGTGTAGTAGTCAACTATTAGAAGTAATACTTTGAGGAATAAAGTTTCTTGTTCTATAAATTAATTATCATTCAGTAACGGACATACATACCAATGGAGGACAAAAGATATGAAATATGCAACTATCTGAACTGCAGATGAAAGATTTACTAAAGCTTCAAAATTTCTCCAAATAAAAGAAGTGTAAAAAACTTAATGCACAAGACCTTTCAATGACCCTACAATACTGGTGCAGTGCTCTACCAAATGAGCTATCCAGCAAGCTGTGAAGATCACAACCATGCAGCTAACAAAATGTACTGTTTACTTTATACAGTGTACATTGATGTGCCATGCAAACAAGCAGACCTGCTATCTAGATTGTGAGATAAATGGTGACCATAAAGACATCAGCCTTAAAGCAGTACATACATGTATAGGTACAGTACCATTGTTACCTTGAGGAACTGCGCTACGTGGTAAGCGTCCAGTGAATGACATCTCTTGCTGTTGTTCATTTGCCCCTCTTGATGTATGAGACCATTGATGTTGTTCAACATTCTGTTCTGTTGGTCTCCATGAAGATGAACTTCCTTGTCCTAAGTGTGTCATGATGAAAACCAAAGTAGTTGAAAGCGTAGCACTGAACGTGGCAGGGTACGCTGACACATTTTTTTTATTTTATCTTATTTGGAATTTGTTTTGTGGTACTGGCATACCATGGTAGCGTGGTAGTATATATGACCGAGCTCACGTTTCGTCGAATGAGTTCAACAATAAAAAACACACTAAATTCACTTGGAAATTGTTTTATAGCGCTTGCGTATCGTGACACCATAAGCGCACAACATTATGATATGAAATCGGACTTTAATATTACCTTCAAGATTAGAATAATCATTGGCCATCTCATTCATATAACTGTTGCCTCTTCCCGGTGCATAGCTTGGAGTTGGTTGACTTATCACCCCACCCCCCCGGCCAGGTCCTCTGGGATTGAAAACAGCCTCCTCTTGTCTGACGCCCATAGCTTGCTGATGGTTAGTTACTTCAGCTGACTTGCCATAATTTTGCTGTCCAAACGGTACTTGAAATGGTTGTTGCTCATTTTGAACACCTACAAAAAAAAGAAAAAAACATCTGCTGGTAACATGCATTTCTCAAAAGTAAAAAGAGCATTTTAAGGCCCAAAAAACTATGACAGATGAACATTTGTAGAATGATATCCCAATCTATCGGGGACTAAGTAGGGTGAAGTGGCACACAAGCCAAGGAGGCCCACATGGCCTGCGCTTATCCCAGTTTCTGTAGCATCAAGCAACTGAGAGTATTGCTACTCCCCCCTGGATGGGATGCTAGTCCATCGCAGGGTTACCCCCAAGAAATATGTTGCCGGTACCCATTTTATACATCTGGGTGGAGAGAGACAATGTGGGGTAATTAAAAGTTTCTTGTCTAAGAAAACAACACAATGGCACGGACTGGGCCTCAAACCACCAACTTTCATATCTGAAGTCCAACGTGCTAACCACTACACCACTGCACCCCACTATCAGGGGATTAAATTACTGTTAATTTCCTGGCAATTTTGAGGGCTTAAGGCTTAATACTAATATCATGACCATTATGTCAAACAAATAGGGGCTTTAATGCATTTAAAAAAACTGTCACCACTTGAACTTTCTGGAGGTTTCAAGAAACATGTCCAGGTAACATCTTAGGGAGTTTTCTTTCTTACCTTTTTTCTCACAACTTTCAATTAATTTAAAAAAACTGTATAATGTGTGCAATTGTAATAAACACACTAAAAAAATATGAACTATCAGACTACCTCCCCTGCCAGGTCCACTGGGGTTAAACATGGCTTCCTCATGTCTGAAGCCATTGCCTTGATAGTTGTTCATCATTTCAGGTCCATTTACAGCTTGCTGGTTGTAATTATTTAGCTGGCCAACATTTCCACTCCTCTGTGGCTGTTCATAGTAATTTTGTGTTTTATATCCTTGAAATGATTGCTCATTTGGATTACCTACCAAAGGAATCCATTTACTCAGTTACTGACAACACATGATACATCCTATGTTACCAAAGGACCCATCCTCACTAAGCTGTCAAAATTTATTGTAGTTTCTACACTGAACCAAAAACCATGACAAAATTTGAATCAAATGAAATACACCTGTACATATTGTTTGGAAACCAAGGACAAATTTACCTGATATATGTTACTATTGCAGTTTGAATTTTAACAAAAAGTTGTTGAGCTCCAAGGACAGACCACAGTGCTTTTGAAGTTTGGCAGGCTTTGACAAAGTTTGGTAGGAAATGAAGATGGTGTTCACAGTTGTAAAACACTAGCCAGCCAGCAAGCTCTCAGGGGGGAGAGGTGGGGGAGGGCAAAGAATGAGAGCTGGCGATTAGGAATTTGAATTCCCCTTCCAGTGCCTGCTGTGGTTCCCTGTTGTCTGAGCTGTCAGATTTTGGCCAATCAGCACAAACCAGAAACGAGCTTCAATGTAAACAAACAAGCACATGAAAGATAAATTTTCTCCTTGAAAAGGTCAGTTTTCACGTGTTATGCAAATTTGATGCACTTTAGCACTGAAATTAACTTCGGGCTATATTCGCTATTTCATACAAATTCTTTTACAGTTGTCATTGGCTTTGAGTTTCAAAGTCTTAATTGAAGGATAAAGTGTGTAAAAGAAAGGTTCGATTTGTTCATACATCGCTCGCGTAATTTACTTTGAGACTCACAGTACGCAAATTCAGTGGACTGTGAGTGTAGGATCTAGTTTGCACAGATTGCGGACCTGCATTCCCATGATTCCTTTGGGCAGGTTTTCACCACGTGCTCGGGTTAAATTTGCACGTAGGCTGTTTCTTTGTGATATTTTGGAGATATTTTTGCCTTTATTTCTAGACGTCCAACTGTATGAGGTACTTAAGCTGTTTTGTATTTGTTTATTTTGCATTTATTTCGATTATTTCATTTCAGTGCTATTTAGTTACCGCTATTTTTGTTTTTGTTTTAGAACCGCACGATTATGTTTATCAGTGTGTTAAACTCAAACAGTTGGAATAAACCATTATCTTTATAAGCTAAACGGAGCTTATAGTGAGCTTAAAATAATCCCAGGAAAAAGCTTGCTATTTTACTCTAATTCTCTTTCTAACATCATAACCTTCAAGTTTTCAGTTCAACAATTTCAGTTTTGATGGCAGGTTTGGCAAAAGCAATTTCAATTCTGAAAATTTTAGCTTAATGTTTGTTTACGTCGCATTTGGCACGACAGCCATTTTTGTTTTGTCTTCCCCATGGCACACACGAAGATTGATGACGTCATCAACAGATTAAATCTCCGCCAATCAGCATTTGCATCAACTTTTTCAACGCAGAAGTTCAAATTCCTGAGACATTGTGCAAGTTCTTGCTTTCTCCCCACCCTCCGCCCCATGAGAGCTTGCTGGCTGGCTAGTAAACCATAATTTTCAACAAAACAAACTTCTGTTAAGTAAATTTGCTTGATGTGTGTGGGCCTGAAATAAGATACAAGTTTATTTGAAACTCTACCTCCCCTGCCAGGTCCTCTTGGGTTGAACACCGCTTCTTCATGTCTGACACCCATACCTTGGTAATGGTTAGCCATGTCAGATCCATTGACGGTTGGCTGGCTGTAATTTTGCTGTCCCATATTTCCGTCTCTTTGAGGTTGTTCATTTTGTGTCCTGTATCCTTGAAATGATGGGCGTTCAATTTGATTACCTGCAAAATAGAAACCAAAATGTTTCAAAACGTTACTTGTCAACAAAAATCAAAATATCATGTCATGTTCTAATACATACATGTACAGGTATGATTGCCGCAAATGCAGTTATATTCAACGATGTCTTCCATTACAATAATTATACATATGTACACTTAGAAACAATAGCTTTATATCCTGTCAATTCCATCTAAAAGCATTACTCCTTTATCTACCAAAAAATGTAAATAAATAGTGAGCATGAGTATTAGCAGCTGTGGACAGCTGTTTCAGCCTTATTAGGTCTCGTGAGCACAGCATAGCTAACACTCAGGCTCAGGCATTGTAAATGGTTTGAACCCAAGAGTCATATCGGTGAAGAGTTGGTGAAGAAATAATCGTCCAGGGGGAGTGTAGTCCTGAGAAAGACTGTTTGTGGTGACATTGACTGACATTTCAACAACCTGAGCAGAAGTCATCATCAGAGTCAGACTCGGAGTTCCCACAAAAAGCAATCAAAGTGAAGATAAAGTCAGACGCTTGAGGTATGTGGCTAGCTTGTAGGCACTATGGCCATTACCCATTGCTCTACCAATCTCTCCTCTGGTACTATGGGAGGATGACGTACCTGTAGATTGGGTTCTAACCTGTAGAAGTTTTAAAATCTTTCCTCTGCCACTCTGGGGGGAGAAGTGGGTCTATTGGATTTTAACTTCTCCTCTGGTACTCTGGGGGGGAAGGGGTGGGTCAGATTTTAACATATAAAGTTTTGGAAATGTCTTCCCTGGTACTCTGGGGCACTCATGTCTAATACTGCCGCACTGACACGGGCCGTCATTTGCAGTTGACAGTCCGCAAGTTTCGCACGGACCATCATCCTTGCTTACGGACCGTTATTTGCGGTTCACAGTCTGTACGTTTCGCACGGACTGTCGTTCTTGCTAAAGGTCCAAATACAGAGCATGCATCTCATTATTACACCACGGCCAACTGCTGTTGACAGTCCGTACATTTCGCACGGATCATCATCCTTGCTTACAGACCATCATTTGGGGTGACAGTCCGTACGTTTCGCACGGTCCGTCATCCTTGCTTACGGCCCGTCATTTACGATTCACGGTCCATTTGTAGAGGTATAAATAGCCAATACAAGTATGATTGAGCCTCATTATTTAACCTTATGTACAAAGCAAGTGAGATACACCAAGAGAAGATGGTAGTATTACTCGTTCTATAAGCGTTGCACAAACTGATGACAGGGTTCTAAAAGTGGGCTCTCCAAGAGACAAACAAAGCAATCAGTATACATGAAAGGGAAGAGAGTAATATGTCGATCACTCCTATGGTTATGTCCTGTTATTTAAGCGTACGTATGAAGCGAGCGAGGTACACGAAATAGAAGACGATAACATGTCTATTAATCGTTCTATAAGCGTTGCACAAACTGATAACAGAGTTCTAAAAGCGAACTGTTATGTCAATTACTCCTTCTATTGAAGCCTTGTGAAACTGTGCAAGGGAAGACAACTTTGATTATGCCTTGTTATTTAATATTCTTTCACGGGTTAAGTAAAACTACTCAAAGCGTGGCAACAATAAGCACTCAGTTTTTGCCATAATAGGCTCCAAACTAAACACCTCCTTTCTTGTTTCCACATATTTTCGGGTGTTTTTAATCCTCGTCATTTTCTAGAAGGCTATGAATAGTGTCATTTGTTTCAGATATCCTTTTCTTTTTACTCTTGCGCACGTAAACTGCCAATACGAATTTGGGTTTCATCAATGAATACCGCCTTTTCATTCCCACAGGTTTGTAGTCTGTTCTTTGTACTCTCTGTCCTTAAAAAAACTTGCACCTCCTACCAATTAATTTGTCTTACCCAACGCGTCATTACCATTGTGCCTCAAAAACTTACACTTCTAATAATCATACATCTGTAACCGCATGGTTTTATTACAGTTTGGGCCACTTTGACTACCTCATCACTTCCAAAAACTTATTCTTCAAAAATAGTACTGCATAAGTTAGCCCATTCTTAGTCTCAGTATTCTTTATCTACTCAGCCGTTTTTCTATCAACAGGAACAATACAACCGGCTGCTTAGGAGACTATCGATTGCGCTCTTTATAAAAATAGAATAACACTGCTGCACGCGACAATTTCATAGATGAATGTTGCTTTCATGCGTATTCTGCCTTTGCTCCTACTCTGTGAACAAGACATTAAAATGCAAACCATTAAGGGTAAGTAAATAATTATACAGAATCCACTAACGAGATGCAAATTAAGGATTGTGAACACTTCTGTACGGACCATATGTGCGGTTCACGGTTAGCCTGTTCCAGGCGTTCAGATAGTGGCGCTTGTAGAACCAGACATAATTATGTAAAACCTATGCTCATGCTATTTCTTTACTGTGTTGTTCTATGTTTTAGCTATGTTCTGTTCACTAATGTCTATGTAATAACTATGTAAGCTGCCACATTACATAGTCCAAAGTAAGTAAAACATATGTTGACATTATGCCAAGGCTATTTGACAATAACATTATTAGCTTTTGAATACATATGTAAATACTACTCAAAATCTTTACATAGTCTTCAGATAGCTATGTATTTACTATGTAATAGAAACTTCTGATTTTCCTTCCAGTCAGCATCCTATGTAATTAACATGCATCAAAGCAAAGTAGCTTTTAAATAGCATGTCAATGTCCAATTTTATCACCAAAAGGTTACATAGCTTTTACATATTGCTATTTATTTTCTTTGCCATATAAATGAAAAATATTTGTTGCCTATGTATTTACTATGTTACATTCTAACAAAGCTTTATCACAAGTAAAAGGTTACATAGCTTTTACATAAACCTTTTTATTTCCTATGTCACTAATATGAAAAATATTTGTAGCCTATGCATTTTCTATGTGACATTCTAACATACCTTTCAAATAGCATGTTGATGGAAAATATCACAGGTAAAAGGTTACATAACTTTGACCTAAAGCTACCTATTTCCTATCAACCTATGTAAAAGCAGTTTCCTAAACAGCTCAAAAAGAAAGAGTATGACGTCTTAATTATTTCCAAAATTTGCTTACCATCAAACACTAATAATTCTTTTGTGCATGCAGGTAGTTTCGCAGAGTGAAGTTTTTTTGCTCACAAGCGGTGGCTGTAGTATCCAAAGACATACCGGTAAATCGATCATTTCAAAGCTATTTTGCTGCACAATCTTCCCTTTTTTCCTGACCGTGTTTTGATGGTTGCTGTAGTCAGTGTTTCACCCTTTTCCTAAAGACTTTAAAATTGATCGCTTTCTTCACTTGAAACGATACTTCGAGGCGTCTTTAGTTCAACTTATTAGCCATAATTCTTTGCCTTGAACCTGGGTAACTCTTGAATGAAACTGTCAAAACAGTTCTCCCATTTGTCCGCCACGTTTCCACAAGTTTCCAGGGAAGCCCGTGAGTTCAGCACATGCATATTTTACGTTTTATTGTCATGTGGGCCTTTTGAACCAATGGAAAAGTGTGAAAATGTCTGTTTCATTTCACGCGGGCGCTTTCGAACTGTTAAGCGTGGGTTTAAGCATGCGTTTAATAAAAGATCACATTTATTTTCATTCTAGGAGACTTGAATTAAAGAATATTTCCAGCAGCCAAGCTCAAGAATATAGTATTCCCAAGGTTGGTTGAGAAAAGGGTAAGTGATGTTTCTCTTAAGTTTGGATTTGCTTGAATTAGTCTGTTTTGTCTGCTCTGTTCGAGTACCAAAGTTCTCTGCAATCAAAGTTTTGTTGGAGTTCAGGAAAGTCGCAATATATAAAGCCTACGTAGGAAAATGTTGTTTGTGTATGTATTTGCCCTGACATTTGCATTTGCCTGTTTGCAGATACATAATTATGTGCTGCGGTCACAAGCAAATTGCATGGGATTGAAGGACATGACATCAGTCAAGAGTCAAAACGATAAGACTTTTGTACTGCTGTATAGTTTCTGTTTCTAGCATGTTGAACTTCACAAACCTTGGGAAATATTGCCTGATATTATTTGCCTACTATCATAAGTATCTACCAAAACTTTTTACTATACAAGGTTGGAAGAAAAATACTATTGTTATTAAAATATTTTTAAAATTTTTGCAAATGTTGTCCTTAGACTTTTGTTACATTCCAATGCTTTTTGAGAACCCATCTTATTGCTAGTAAAAAGCTATTTATTTTCTCTGTTTTTCTTATTTCAAAGCTAGTTTAACACTGTATGTTAGTGCTATGTAGACTGTATTCCATTATTCGTAGATGCTTTTTTAAACCTATTTGTATTGTATGCTTTCTCTATTAATGTGCTATGTGAAACCTATTTTGTAATTGACAAGCTATTTGTCTCCTATGTTTTCCCTACTTCAGTGTTGTTTTAACACTAAGGGGTGTATTTTAGGGCTATAAAGCTCTATGTAAAAACTATGCAAACTATATTTTAAACATGCTGATGCTACTTTTTAACTATGAGTTTTATATTTTTTCTCTATGCTGATGCCATTTATTACCTATGTTTTCCCTTTTTCAAAGCTATTTTACCACTAGAGGGGTGTATTTTGGGGCTGCAAAGCTTTATGTAAAAGCTATGCAGGGATTCATATTAGCAGTTGTCAGGTCGTCTGAGACGACTACGAAGTCCTACAGATGAGTATCAAACATCACACACTCCTCCGGGGGATGAGTAAGTTTTAAGGAGCGAAAATTTTTTCTTCAATTTCTTACTAGTTAGTGTGCCTGTGTTTTGAACGTCCACCAGCCATTCGGTTATTCTGTACTGTCACATTCGTTTTGTTGCACGTATAAGACATCTTATGTGGTACTCTCAGAAGTAAAATGTTTGCAGTCTCAATTTTTTGTTCTCGATTGCTGAAGTACTTCTGCAATATGCAAACACGTAGACTCTCGCTCTTTGGTCGCACGCGAGTTGTGGCACATTGGTGATGCCGACAAGGTTATAGTGTATGATCAAGAGGAAGAGGAGGAAGAGAGTGATGCAGGTGGAGACTTGGATTTCGTTGCAAGGGAGAGGTTTTAGATGACAATGACAGTGGTGTTAAGGATGCAAGTGACATGGACAGTGACGTCGAAGAACGCCAAATTGAAAGTTTGATCAAGAAGTACTCATAATTTAAATGTGGAAAATCACGTTAAACCATGAATGTTTGACATGCAAAGTAGGTCCATCTTTTAAGTCCGTGTGGTTGAAATTGTAAATTGAAAGTGTTGACGGGAGCCTTACTGCGATGCTGCTGCAGTAACAGTGAAAATAAAATGCAACCTTTCTACTTACTTGTTGTTAACTGCATCTAAATTATTACGCAGTTTTGAATGGGCAACTAAGATTTTGTCAGGGCAAGTATCTTTTCTGACATACTTGCCCAGCAGATGAGTTTGAAAAAAAAGCTAATATGGATCCCTGGCTATGCAAGCTATATTTCAAACATATGCTGATACTACTTTTTAACTATGTGTTTTATATTTTTTTTCTATGCCGATGCTATTTATTACCTATGTTTTCCCAACTTCAATGCTTTTTCATCACTATAGTGGCATATTTTACTGCTGTGATGCTTTATGTAAAAGCTATGTGAAGTGTATTTTAAACATATGCACATGCTATTTTAAACCTGTTTCATTACTGTTATTTAAATTCCTCTTAACTACACAGAATTAACATAGGTTCCAAATGACTAGCAAAAACTTGGCATTTTTTATGCAAAAAAATAGCTATGGCATAGAAAGAACATACTTTTTGTAACATAGTTTATACATACTGGTGACATACCCTTGACATAGCTTCATGACATAGCATTTACATAAGTT
>Ga0126336_10000066_pt1 | contig 25039 bp, 26 predicted proteins | sample SidCmetagenome_FD_92530 | JGI IMG/M metagenome (GOLD analysis project Ga0126336, IMG submission 92530) | Coral microbial communities from El Islote,Puerto Morelos, Mexico - Siderastrea C C metagenome | ecosystem: Host-associated > Invertebrates > Cnidaria > Coral | place: El Islote,Puerto... | reverse complement strand
TGCAGCGCTCTAACCAATTGAGCTAACAAGCCAACTGGGAGCTGGTCATTAAATTGGTTCGTAATATACCCGAGAAAGATGAAGATGAAATTATGAATATATGAAATTCATATATTTGAACTGAGGAATGAAGAAATAAATGTAAAGGAGATCCTCGCAGTTATTAACGCAACTTATGCAGTTGCGAAAAGAAAGCCTGAAAAAAAATCAGGCTTGCCAGTTGGCTTGTTATTTCAATTGGTTAGAACGCTGCACCGGTGTCGCAGAGGCCAGGGTTCGAATCCCGGCAAGCCTGATTTTTTTCAGGCTTTCTTTTCGCAACTGCATAAGTTGCGTTAATAACTGCGAGGATCTCCTTTACATTTATTAATTCAATACTCAAATCCAAAAGGTGCAACTTGATACTCACATCCAGATCTCGACAATTCTTGTTGCTGAATGCAGTGCTAGAACAATTCAAGTTTTCATCCACTGGTACCGTGAGCTCATAAGCTCCAAATGGGCTCCTGCATTCCTCTGCTTCATATTGCTCACTTGCGCATGCTCCACCGCTGAGGGGATGACTACACATTGGTTCCCAGCGGTCATCATTTTCTTCCATGCAGAACTGGGAGTTAACTAACAAAGGGTGAGTGAGAAAAGATTAGTAAGCCACGGTGTTTAATAACTCGCAAACTCTGTAGTTCTTATACTCAACAAACGATTCTTTTTTTACACTGCACGGAGGATATGACCATGACAAGGGACCACGTTTGAACGCAAAATAACCAAAATGTATCGTAGCAAGAGATTATCAGGTGAGAGAGTATATCCCCATACAAGCCTTATTCCGTAGGTAATGCCTCTCAGGTTATTTTTAGATCAACTCACAGATCGTGAAGTCCCACGAGGGTTAGGCAATGGCCAATCGTATGACTCTCGCGCAGAGCCACGCGTTCTTCGCTTAACAAAATGGCGGACGACGCGGAGAGTCAAGATCTCGCAATGAGCATACGTTTTGTGGACGAACGCGAATATAACAAAGTTTCTCTCCCAAACACGTCAGGGAGACGTCACCAGAAGAAGAATCACCCTTCCTGGTTTCACTTAGATGACAGATCTGAAGACTATTCGAGTAGTGAAGCCGGAAATTTCTAGTTCCAGTGAGGAAGACGAAGCACAAAGTGTGATCGGAAGTGATGATGAAAGGAGTGACAACGATGCCCACGTTGAGATCGAAAGTGATGGTGAAAGCGATGCTCAAAAAAGCACCAGCGCTTGCCCTGACGAAAGTTCAGACGAGGGAAACACGAGGAAAAAGAAAGCTTCTTCAACAAAGCAAAGGCCGAAGGCTTCGAGCTCAAAAGACGGCCACAAACCAAAGAAAAGTGTCAAACAAAAGTCTTTCTGAAGAAGATTTAGAAGAGTTGTGCGGCATGCTGGAAGAGAAAAGGGAAGAACTTGACAGGACGATAAAAGAGAAGATAGAATCTTCAGCGAATCTGGGATTTTATCCGTAAGGAACGGTCTTAAAAAAAGCCTTGCTGGCAAATGAAAACGAGCACTCACTTTCCGAGTTAACTGGCGACTTCATTGAAATTATCGGGGAAATATTGTTTACCAGAATGTCAACTGCAGACAAAAAAGCTGCCTTGGTCCATGCGATGTCAAAGAAACATTCACGCAACACGCGAGGTAAAATTATCCGCGGAGGACTGGAACATAGTTCTAAATATAGCCTGAGAGGAATTACCTATGGAATAAAGTTTGTATGAGGGATATACTCTCTTACCTAATTATCTCCTAACAACTCTAATAACGAACAATATCCGCTGGACGGAAGTTATCTGTGTCCTGAGAAGTCGGTAATAATAATTGATGACAGCGCAAAACACATGCCCTTTGCAGCATTCAGACTGTTACTTTCAGTAAAGGGCCGTTTTTCCAAAGTTTGACTTCGGGCATGTGCGCAGCTCAAAAGTTTGCATCACGGGAGTGAATGGTCAAAGGATCTGCAGGCTTCTTGTACCATTTGTGACGTTATCAATTTTTACGTCGAAAGGTGCTTTTGATCATCAGCCGATGCAGTGGGATCACGCGTGAATGAGAACGATCAGATGAATTTAGTTCGTCAGGGTAACACACACACACACACAAAACAAGGAGTTTTCCCTTGTAAAAGCAACAAGAATGTGGCCTTTTCACGGACAGCTACCTGCTACTTGTTAACATTTCCACTTTTTTCAAACACTAAAGGCCAAAAAATCCTATAGGAAACTAAAATCGACGGGATTGAGCACAATCGTTCAAATGTTGTTCTTGTTCAAGTTCAAGTGATTTCGGGCATGCGCAAAATTTAAAATTTTGAATTTTGCTTATCCCCAAAATGCACCTTGCGCCCGTTGCTGTCGATTTGGCTGCAGTTTGCTCAAAGGACGAGCAGAAAATCCCATTTGTTGCTTGAAAATATACGTTTTCTTTCTCCAAAAACGCCCGGGAGTGAATGTCTCTGAAAACAACTAACCATTTTTTCTAAGCATAGGCGTCAAAGAATTTCGCCCTGACTTTTATATCTTGTGAATTTCTTTCTTCCATATACAACACAATAATTTGATTGTTTACGAAAAGCTAAGTTATCTTACTGACTCCACTTTGTTCTTTTTGTCGACACCTTGCTTCATCTATAATAGCCAAGCGTTTGAAATTTATCGTCCTGTTATTTCCAAGAGGTTGGCGATATTCTTTGTGATTTCCATCTCCTGCCCGAAAGAAAGATTCGCTAAGATGACGAATTTGAAGATAAATGGTGTCAGGAACACTGTCGGGCTGCTCGGGACCTGCTAACTCAACGTACAGCTGAAAAGAGGAATAAATGGAATGAAAAACAAGCACTATCGGCAAGTACTGAAAAGTAGCCTTCATTCTAAATTGTTATGGTTTTGGTTGACAAATGTCAAAAGCTAGGCCGACCGCATAATAAATAGCACTACAAGATGACTGCTCGATAACTTTCATTTGAACCGTCACACTAGTATTTCATCTACAGACTCAAAAGAGGGTGTGTCAATGGCGTTAACCGTTAGCCGTAAGACGACCAAAATTTAGTCGTTAGGTGTAAACATTGAAATATTTTAACCGTTAGTCGTAAAAAAAGTTACCCGTTAAAATCTTTTGTAGGCACGATTTGTCATTTTGAAAGTATCAAGATCTCTTGTTTGTATGTCTTGTCTCGTGGCTAATGCGGGTAGGACGGCTACATGTTCGGGACTGGTACCGAGGGAAAACCAAAATTGCAATATCTTAAAATAATTACCTGGGTTTTTTTCTTTTTTTTTCTTCCCAGAATGGTCCAAAGACCTTAAATGTGTATCACCACAGTAGAAATTAATTTTTAACTTTTTAAAGCAAGGCAAATTAATTTTTAAGTTTTTTGTTAACCGCAACAGAAAGAAAATAACCGTTGGCCGTAGAAAAGCCAAAATTTGAACCGTTAACTGTGAAAGCCACCACCCCATTGAGACCCTCTCAAAAGTAAAATCAATCTCACATTATAATACACAGCACCCTAGAAAGATACTGGCCAATAATTTTCATTTGAATGGTCACACTTTTAAGACGGATGCTTAAAAGCATCCGTCTAGATTGCCGGCGTTCTCGTTGAGACCTACGGGGGAGACGCGAACCGCTCAAGCTCCTTGGTTCCTTATGAATAAAAAACATAAAGACGTTACGTTCGGTTGGATTGTAAAAAACGTTACGTGTTGCATTAGTATACTTACTTTCAACAAACGAACATTGTAACAGGATGTGCAACTCCCACTGAAGCTGATATTAAATCTGGTGGTACCGCTGTTAACTAGGTCACTAAAAATCTGAAAAAGTAAATTTTTATTTTAGTTGCGTGAGAAAAGGCACTCAAAACGTACTTAAAATGTATTGCGAACAAAAGAGATGTTGTAAATGGTTTGAACCGGGATTCAAATCATTAGTGACGTGTGCTCGTCCGGGTAAGTGTAGTCCTGAGAAGGACTGTTTGTGATGACATTGACTGACGTTTCGACAACCTGAGCGGAAGTCGTCATCAGAGTCAGGTGAACTGTGAATCGTCAGTAGGTGGTAATGAGGGCGTTTTCAATTTACCAAAAGATTCCAGAAATTCCGGTTGGAAAGTAAATAGAACACGACTTTTTCGTGTCGTTCCAGTGGAAAATTTCCGGGGCAACGGAACGTCTGAAAAAGTAGCCCCCTATTTCCGTTGGAAACTTTTCCGATGGAAATTCTTGTTCCATTTACAAGCTTCACCAGTTCCAGGCTATTCGCAGCCATATCTTTAATTTTGGCGCGCAAAATCGCGCGAGAATGGAGCCTGGGAGGGCAGCCTGGGAACAAATGGAACTTTCGTCAAATGGAACACGTTTTCAACTCCATTGAAATTTCCAGCAAAATTTCCGGAATTTTTCGGTAAATGGAAAACGCCCTAAGTCTCTGGTTATTGACTGACTGGTTGACGAAGTCACGATGCAGGCCCGCAACCAGGATTTTATATGGGGGAGTGCGAACGAGGCCAAAGTGGACCAAACTACCGAAATGTTTTTTAATTGTCTGATCCGTTTATTTAGGAAAGTAACAATACATGAGAAATTGTAACGGCAAAGTACACGGTAGGAACTGAATATCACATTTTACGAATAAAATTGTTTAAATTAAGTTACAAACGACTAATTTACGATGTAAAATGATACATCAAAATACTGCGCGACTAATCTAATCTGATCTTTCTGACCAACTGGCAGCTTATTTGCGGAAGAACCAAAAGTCCTTAGAAGTCGTCGAAATCTTCTCGATGACATTTATTTCTTGCTGCTTCACTGGTTCTAAGTGATGCCGCGTTAGATTGCCATCAGTATTCTCAGGTACTAGAGCTTGCACAGTTTCTACAATTTTATTAACAGTACACAATTGTTAAGAAAGCACACATCGGCTTCTCATAGAATATTGACATCAGGAAATGACCATAAGAGACCAGTAGAAACATAAAAGGTATTTTCCCTCTTTGTGACTCGAAACCGTCTATTTTGATGGTTTGGGATGCCTGTGGATTTCCAGAAGGTGCTGCTTTGGATTATCCCTCCCCCCAGTCCCTATCCGAATTGCTTCTCTGTGTTCCCTTACCGGCTCTTTATCAAGCGATGTAATTTTGTTTCATATTGAGAAATAGCGAGTTAATCTCAGAGCATGATACCTGGATCAAGACTGGTGTGCATCATGAAAATAAGCGTGATTTACCTTCTATATCCCGCTGTAAAACTGTAGTTAAATGAGATAGATCTCAAGTCGTGGTCTCAGCGGGCTGTCGTCGCAGACCATGCACTGTCATTGTCAGTGTCCGATGGCTCTTGCTGGGGCACTTTACTGACCCACGTGTCGAGAGACTGGCAAGATTTAGCTGAAGCCTTCCTCTTTCTATAATTTCCTGTTCTCTCCTACCCATAAGGTATTACACACACAAAAAAAATGATTTTGCTTCTTCGGGTGTTCATGCGCTCGTACAAATAGAGAATACTACCCGACGTGTTAGCAAACGCGTCTGACAAAAATCGTGAGATGGATCCCTTGGCAATGGCTCGCTCGTCTAAACACCCGTGTAAAGAGTGTAGCACGTTAATTTCATTATCCATTTAGATAAGTTCGGTCATCTTTGCGCTTATTGAAATGTTCTGAGTGGCGCTGGGGCTACTAGAGTGCAGCTGGTTTTAGTTGCCAATGAGTACATTACTGATATTTCCACTGTTTGGTTTTGTTTAACTGTCATTGTCATGTTTTAAAGATTTCCTAGTATCTTTCAGTTTAACCGAACCGACTGTACTCCTTAGCTTGGACATTGAGAATGAAAACGTGGACTTTTGGGGCCTGTGGGGGGGGGGGTGCGAACGCACCCCGTGCACCCCCTCTGGTTACGGGCCTGTGATGTCATTGTTTGTTCGTCTGTCAGTTAAAAGCCCACCTTTACCCATGCGGCCTTGCGACCGTTTGTTATTGTTTTCAAAAGGTTCTATTGTTTTTTTCGCGATCTAATTGGTTGCCACAATATTCCTGCGAGCGAGAACATCGTTGGTATGTTCAAAACAAATCTGAGCAGCCTTATTGGATCGATTTACTTTGGGAAGTTGCCCCAATGTACGCCCTCAACTTACCAATCTTAAGGTTTCCATGAAAGTCATTCACTCCCCAAAATGTTAGAATTATTTGTAGCTCGCCATGTGAAAGTTTCAAGGACATAGAAAGTGAGAAGGAAGTTTGTTAAGTTTGCATTTCTAAGCGCCAGCAAGCGACTCGGCAAAGGGCTCAAACATTTACTTTGGCATTCGATTATTTTAGCTTGCCAATTGCAATCTTATTGTCTTTTAAGGCAACAGCGATTTTGAAGGTCCTTCCTCGTGATTATAGAGATTGGTCTGAAGGGAAATAAACAGCGTATACGACTCGATAGAAACTTGCTGATTATCGCTCACAAAATAGGAACTGTCCGGTGACTCCCACATTACAATTTTAACCCTCGAAAGCCAGCCATATGTGTGTACTAATTTTCCATCAAATCTACTTGAACTTATGGCTAACTAAGAAACTAATTATTTTAATTAAATCGTACGACGATAGACACAGAGAAAGAAAAAGAAAATCCCGCAAAACCATTCATTTATTACACACTCGCGAGCCGCTCTGTTGCATCGATCGTGCAAATAAAATCAAATCGAACGGATCAAACTTACTTGCCAAGGTCCCGCGTCTGATACAATCAGGAATTCAAACAACATCACAACAAGAGATTCATCAAATCTCCGTTTGTTTGCTTCATAACACAGGTTCTTCTGAGACGAATACTGACAATAGTTTCATCGGGATAACCGTACAGTATCTTCAACTGCGAGGTATCATTTGGCAGGAAACGTATTGGACGAAGTAAAAACGAAAAAAAAAACGTTTGGCCGGCACAGTCACAAAATAATTCTAGGAAACAACAGCCTGGTAATTGAAAAATAAATGCCTGCATGCTTATGGACGATTTTCGGCAAGATGACTCCGGAGGAGACGGATTTTGAAAGAAAACCCGCTCAGATACAATTTCGTGTTACACGGAATTCATAAATCGTAAGCGCAGCGCGCAAGGCCTTTTGGGTGAAAGTGGGCCTTTAAGCCGTGATGTATTGGCTAAAACGTGATAGGTGCTTTTTAAATCCGTCTTTTGCTAGTCCATTGTCCGTTGGTCTATAGATAGTGAAATATTTCGGTTTGTCTATTGTTTGTTTGTCTTGTTGACATCGTCGCTAAGTCGTTTGTAAGGTACCGGTAGTTGTTGGCAACGGTTCGGTGGTGTTTGGTCTAATAGTAAACCAGCTTTCCTCAGCGATTCGTTGATAGTGGACCGTACTGTAGGTAACGCATTTAGCAGAGTCCCAGTCGATTCTGTGATTTGTTTGTAAATGGTGTTCAGCAATGTGATTGTTGATATCACCATTTCTAACTGCCCGTTTGTGCCCAGTTAGTTGTATCTTCAAATTTCTGCCAGTCTCACCGACTTAAGTTGCCTGGCGATCGCAGCATTTGATCTCGTAGACTGCAACCTATCTGTCGCTCGGTTCGTCTGTCTGTCTGTTTGTCTGTCAGTAGTTGAGACGTAGTCTGAACACATGATGTTGTAGGGTTGCAGGATCCGCGTAATAGTTAGACTGCTAGCAGTCCCTTTCTGGACGAGGGGACGCCCGAAATAGCCGTGCGAGCGGAGAAAACAGCAGTCCCTTTCTGGATAATCGAGAGGGCGCCCGACACAGCCGTGCGAGCGGAGAAAACACGTATGCCCACTCCGCACGTTCGCTCAAGGTTTCTGCTTTTTCGCACGCCTATTTCGCGCGCCCTCTCGACTATCCAGAAAGGGACTGCTAGCAGTCTACGTAATAGTTTAAGAAGTCCCTTTGATGTAAGGTATAGCCTTAGTGGTAACAGGTGTTGAGTTAGTGTCCGTAAGGTTACGTCTAAAGAACTTGCAGCCGTAGTTGTTCCTGCTAAAAACGTTGTCTAAGTACTTGATATTGTCCGCTAAGCTGTCAGGTGAATCACAAACTAGTCTGTGCGCTCGTCTTGACAAGTTTCGTATGGCCGTTGCTAGGACCCAAAAAATCAGTCAGTCGGTCCGTTGGTCGGTCGGTCGGTCGGTCAGTCAGACAATCCGGCTTAAATTCATACAAATAGTAAGTCAACCATCTAGTAAGAAACTAAACCTGTTCTTGGTAAAATAAAATCACTCACTCTGGCGAAAAGAGGCGCAACCTAATCACTGCATAACTTCCTCTGAACAATAAGACGCATCTGCTCAAAACTCACCGCCGGATGTCTCTGGTTGTCAAAGCTCCAATTCTGTATACCAGTCGTGTAAATGTTATTAGTGTAACACTTTATAGCCTTAACTTCCAGTCGTTGTATCTTTCGTAACTCCTTTGTCAGATGTATAACACCGTTCAGTTGTCCTCCGACAAACTGAACCCTTCGAAAATCCTCTAAAGGATCCCGGATCTCCCAAAGTGTACGAAACTTCAAAGCCTTGTATAACTCATAGACTTTTTTCATAAAGGAAGTCTCCATTTCTCGGTAAACACTCAGGAGATTTTCCATGAAATTGACCTGCTTTTCGTGCGTTAGAGATGTTCCTGCAAGGATATTGACTAAAATTAATCTCTGCAGAAACCAACGGTGACAAATGTGAGAAAACATGAACTAGTGCTAAACACGGTAAAACATGGACACGCTTAATTAACAAGCGCATTAGAACAAGCAGCCGTTACAAAGCGCGGGAAAAAAAGCAACCGACGCCTAACGTGTTAAAGCTTGCAACTGATGGAAAGTGTTTGGAAACAGGCAACTAGTGCCAGCGCGGAAAGACATGAAAACGTTGGCAAGCGCGAGTCTACTACGATTTAGTTTTACATAGCTATTGACCGACTTTTGGCAAACTCGCAATCTTTATTATTGGCTACCCAGGGGAGGTCTTATGGAGTGATCGATCGCCCGGCTAGGAGGGGCGTGCGTGGAAAATGTAAAAAGGGCAAAAAAATGGGAAATTAAACTATGGCTACTAATATTTTCTGTTGTTGTCGTCAATGGTTTGTTCTAATGCAATCATTCACCTGCCTAAAGACTTTGTCTGACCTCTCGCCTAGTCTTAGCAGTTAGTCTTGAGCCCGGGGGAAGGATACCCCGGATTACATGTGACAGGGAGGTGCGAAAGATTCGGGATTTTTTTGAATTAAAAAAAATTGAAAAGTATTTTTTCGGGTAGTTTGTAAGAATGACTTATAAAACTGAGAAAGCCCAAGGGATTTTTTTTGGGGGGGGGGAGATAATTGTTGCCCTCATTCGCACCTCCCCGTCACTTGAAATACCCCCCCCCCCACCTAGGCCTTGAGCACGTGTTCTAATTGCTAAACATGAATCAGACTAACCGGCTGTGTCAGATAAAGTTTGTAACGACTCCTTGGTTTCTTCCAAAATGGGAATATCAAAGTTATATCCTCCTATTTCGTTGTCCAGGTCCATAACTTTCCCAATGAGGTCGATGCGGGCCGCGCCATAACTAAAAAACTGCTCGATAAGTTGTTTCAGCTTTGCAACATCTTGTGGTCTGGAGTTGATATCCAGCAAGCACACTAACTGCGTAGCAAGCTCTTTCTTGTTCAATTCCAAGTTGGCCTTAAGTTGAAAAAATGGACATTACTAGCTGTGTAACGGCAAGTTTTCACTGCATATAGACGATTTAAGAGACACGTTGAATAACAGTGGCGTTAACCGTTAGCTGTAAAACGACTAAAAATTTAGTCGTCAGGAGAAAAACTGAAAAAATTTTAACCGTTAATAGTAAGAAAAAAATAAACCGTAAACAAGTTTTTGTAGCCACTATTTTGAAAGTGTCAAGATCTCTTGTTAAGAGTGTTTACGTGTCTTGTCTCGTGGCTAATTAGGTTACACATTCTGCCCTGTACCGAAAGAAAAGCAAAATTACAATATTCTTAGAATAATTCCCGTTTCTTTTTTTTTTTTTTTTATTTCAGAATTGGCCCCACCACTTTAATTTGTTTCACCACAATGGAAATTGACTTTTGACTTTTTAAAAAATGGAAATTAATTCGTGGGATTTCTCTAAAACGTAACGGAAAGAAATAACCGTTAGTCGTAAAAGCCACCACCCCATTGAGATCCTCATAAACTCACTACAGGAAATTCCTGAACAACAGTTTCAATCTATCGTTGGAAATGTCATACTTTTGGTTTAATTTTCACAAAAAACTCAATAGTTAACACCAAGTTCTACAGCTTTCATAATACTCCCCTCCTTCTCACGGCAAGCTTACTCGTTAACTGCCAGCGCCAAAGGATCTGAGAACGAGATAACAGCTTACCTTCATCACCTCCGGTACAGATTCAACGTCGACGAGGTCAAAGTTCAAATCACTGGAATCGCTCAGCTCTTGGTAATGGGCGCCAAACGTCAACCACTTTTCAAGACTGTCTAACATATCCTCCAGAGGGCCAAGACACCCTTTATTTATAAACTGCCCTGCTAGACCAATACCTATGGTGATGAAGTCCAAAGGGTTACTAACGGCTGCACTAGCAAATCCCACCGATGCTTGTAGAACAGCCATGAAATCATCGGGATTGAATCGTGTTATTCCGTGTGCCCCGCTCAAAGTCAAATGAACCTTGGTAACAACACTATTCATGCCATTTTCTAACTCCTTGATGGTCTGTTGATGCAAAATAAGCATTTATTTATTAATTTTTTTTTCAATTGTGATCCCCATAACTTGAACAGTGTAATTTCATTGGTTGCACACGTTACAATAAGGACACTCGATTTAGAATTTAAAGGAACTTTAACTGTACAGATTCGCTAATTATCATGTTTATTACCCTAACATAGAGATCCTTTTCGGTGTTTGCTACGGTTCTTGCGTTAATCAATCGTTGTGTCTCTGCCTCAACTTGATCTCTAGCGGCTGTAGACATGTGCAAAGCAACCTGGCATCATGGGAAAGAAAATAACGTTTTATCAGCTTAGTACCCAGCGGTTCTCTTCCCACTCACTCGACTTGGCACTAGAAGTCCTCACGTCACCAAAATGCCATTCGGTGACGTCACGACGTTTCCCGCCAAAATCGAGTGAGCGGGAAGACTGAGAACGCCTGGATACTACGCTGACGTTTTATAACCTGGCTCAAGTATCTCAAGTATGAGAGTTGTCTCAAGTAAAAACGAAAGAGAAATCATAGGCGTAGCTAAAAAGTTTTGTATTCAACTAAAAATTACCGGACGAAAGCAAAATTATAAATAAGCACAAGAGTTTGCTTCAAATTAAAACAGGAACAAATAAGACAGAAGCATAAGAATTTGCACCAAGTGAAAACAAACGGGCTCCCCCCGTGGCATTTGCCTGCAAACGTTTGGGCTTACGCAAACTCTAACTTGTGCTTCTGCTCGTGTTTGCGTATGTTTGCTTTTATGTGATCGGAAGTCCTTTGCTTGCGCTTACATTAGTAGCGCCCTAGTTTCTACTGCATATGTGGAGCTTATACCTGCTGAAAATCGTCATTGTTGGCTATCATTTCCCCGATGCTGTTGTATGAACTTTCGTAGCTTGTTGCCGTAACTCTTATGTCCTCAACAAATCCCTTTAGTGTTTCCCACTTAACTCTTGGAGCAAATAGCTCATTATTTCCAAATAAGTCGTATCCTTCTTTCTTCAGAAAACCTAGTCTTCTTTTTGTTTCTGCAAAGAAAAAAATCATTTTTGATTAATTTCTAACTGTACGGCGGACTTACGAAGCTCACTCTGTCCTTTCGTTTACGTTTGGCATTTAGTTTTCAGGTATCTAATGACGTCTGTTAAAACAATTTTGCAATGCAGCATGGCCTCGGTTAAACAACAACAAATTAAGCATGAATAAGGTACCTTTATAAAGCTCCCTAGCATCCCCTCTGTTTTCAGTTACCAGCTTAATAAATTTTAAAGCGCTCTTTCCTTCGTCATAATTCTTGGCCCAAATAAGATCTTCAGCATGCCTCTTCATAACCATAAGCACTCTCAATGGATAATCTTGTTTTCTTGTCGCATCCAGTTCGGAGGACTCCACGCTGTCATTGTCTACGGCCCCGGGTGCACCTGGAGTGTCTCGCGCTTAAAAGAAATGATGATGATGATGATGATGATTAAACAAAAACATCTGCTGCGCTAATCACCCTTACTTGCAGTCCGAGGGACGCAGCTCGACGAGATCGGGCCGAAAGCATATCATGGCACCTCTGGCAACCGCTATACGGTCCATGTATGATCTCGGAGCACAGCACCACACGGCCAGATGTAATTAGCTGGGAGTCGATTTTAGAAGAGGGAGGAAACCGGAGTACCCAGAGAAAAACCCTCGGAGTCAGATTGAGATCGACTGAACCTCAGCCCACGTACGAACCAAATCAGGATTTGAACCCCGGGTCGCAGAGGGTGGAGGCGTGAATGATGACCACTACGCTATCCTGACTCCCCCTAATGATGATGCTGACAAGGATGATGATGATAATAATAACAATAATAATAATAATAATAATAATAATTATAATTATAATAATTATAATAACTAGACAACTTAACTCATGCACATACAATTTCCTCTTAGAGATGAGCTCCTCGAGAGGATTGTATGGGCAATTGCGCAAGGAAAATTAATAATTTAGCTATTCGCTAAAATGCTCTAATTTTTAAAAAAAATTAAAATAATTCTTTAAAAAATGGTTGACATACCGTCGAAATCTATAATGTAGTAGCCAATAAGTAATTTTCAACAGAAAAATAAATCGCTTAATTAACTACGTACGGCCGTCATTGGAAAACGCACAGTAAATAAGAAAGGCGTGGATGTTGGGCCATCTTATCTCACAGGTACAGTATAGGTCCCTTTTAGGTTGTTTATGAGTAGCTCTTGAACACAAGGGAGAAATCTATTCTTCGAGTGGCTTAGTTCGCTTCCAAAGATATAGCAATTGACATAATGCATCCTCGTAATCATCGTTATCATCATCACCATCACCATCACCACTGATCAACATCATCATCTTCATTATTATTATTATTATTATTATTATTATTATTATTTATTTTTGATTATTATGAACAGTTCTGTTTTCAACTTACTGGTTCCATCGCTGCCGGGGGCTCCTCGATCCCCTTGTTCCCCATGGTCAGTCGCGCCTAACGCCTTGCAACCTGCCCCTAAGCCTCCCACGGCCCCTCTATCTGTGTAGCAGGCCATACCTAACCCACCCAGGCCACCACGTCCACCTGCAAGGTAACAACTATTTGTACATGTGGTGGGATCACACGTTGTCCATTTTGGAAATAGGTGGAGGACATAAATTTCGAAACGCCTACCAAAGTGGTATCGGCCTATGGCCCCGCCCAATTTGGTTGTTAGAGGAATTTTCTGAGTGCAGTCATTTCCACACCAGAAAACATGTATCCCTTTTACATGTGGATTATACACTATCCCTGTGCCATCCAACTTAAAAAACAATTGGATCCGGTTGCTTGCATTTGTATAAATAGTAACAATAAAATTAAACAAGCAACCCTACTTAAACCCTATTCAGTCCGGGAAGCGAAGGGACTCTGCCCATGCGGACTTTGGACGTTGGTATCTTTTTTAATACTTAAGCTAGAGCCACCAAACTTGGTAAAACTTGGCATAGCAAGTCCTTCCTCATCAGTTTTGAGGCTACCAATATGGCAAACACTTTTTTTGCAGGCTGTTTTTTCAGAACTTTGAATTTTCCTCTTTTAAAATAAAATTTTATAACTTTCCTGAAATAAGTTTTACATTATTTGATCGTTTTCCTGTTTTCTTTTTTATTGTTTTTGATACTTTTTGGTCAAGTTTGCTCTTTTGAAAGGTTCTAGAAAAATCAAGAAATCCAAGATGGCGGATCTAAGATGGCCATCGTTTGATAATGTGACGTAACGCTTACGTGATATGACGTCAGCAGTTCATGTTGCGGATCACAAAGGAATTATTTTGACGTACTATCTTTAAATTTCGTTATGATAGCTTTAATATTCTTGGAGTAAAGGAGGGTTGCGGATCCTAGATGACCAAAAAAGCCTGGTCTGATAGGATTAAAATCGCTATTTAAGGTCAGTACCGATCAAATTTCTTGGTTTATTGGATTTTTTGCCGGACTTCCCACCTAAACCTTCCGATTATAGGCCCACTGTTGTAATAACAAGTAGATGTTGTGGTCGCTATCACCTCTTCTGTCTCCTCACTGTCACCTTTTTCAAAACATCAGCAGTGAAATAATGTTAAACTGATTAATAGACTGGTTCAGCTTTTCAATGTTTTGTTTGAACACTGCTGACACAATTATGCATCCAATTACTGACAGAGACGACAAATGCATCTTCAAATAATTTTTTTTTCGGTCAGCACCCATAATAAAAGAAAAGAACACCTTCTTAAAAAGTTCTAAAACCCAGGGCTTAGAATTGGCAACAACCAAAAGAATAACACGGCGATTGCGATAGAGCGACCATAGAGGAGCGCTACTGAAAAAACAAGTACCTTCATTTTCTTTACGTTCTGATCCCGTACCTTTAATTTTTTTCGTTTGCCAAAACACTTACTATTAATTATTTGCTTGCCCTTTAAACGAGACCTATGATACGCGAGTGAATACAGTTTAATATTTTATACCCTGTCCTCCTATTCCATTAGTGCCAGGTCGGGCCCCAGTCCCCCCACAAGAACGTAGCTCCAGCTTTCCTTCTACACGAGTAATAAGGACTGTTAACGGTCCTGAATTCCCTCCGTTTCCTGAAATAAAAATGAAGGCTGGTTTAGGACAGGGAGGAAGCATAAACAAAAAGTAGTAAAAACAACAACGACAAAAGCATAAGCATAGGCATAGGCATAGGCATAGGCATAGGCATAGGTGTAAGCAATAGCATCAGCATAGGCATTAATAGCTCATTAATGCATGAACATATATTGCTTAAATATAAGCATAAGCACAAACATAAGCATATTAGTGTAAGCATAAGCATATGCACAATTATAAGCACAGGCATAAGCGAGGTATAGCATGAGCCTAGGCATATGCATAGTCATAAGCATAAACATAAGCATTTGCATAAGCATTATTAGCATAGGCATGAGCATAAGAATGAGCATAATCATAAGCCTTGGCATAAGCATAAGCAGAAACATACGCGTAGACATAGGCATAGGCAAAAGCATAAGCCAGTGAGCGTAACTGATTAAACAGAAGCACAAGCATAAGCACAGGCATGAGTGTTAGCGTAAGCGTAAACATAAGAATAACAATAAGCACGAGATTAAGCATCGACATAAGGGGGGTGGGGGTCACTTGTGGCGTAAGGATGTGCCTCGCTGAGCTCCGTGTTGGAAAGACTTTTCTATTGTATCTTCGACATAAAAATGTGAACGAAGTTCAAATAAAAAATGGCTTACTTTCGATCAGTTGTATGTTTCTTTGTTTCCCGTGTGGTTCCTGGGACGATCGATGGCTACTTATGGGGCACATGGGAAACATTTAAAATTCGTTCATATTTACGACAGGCCGCAGGGTTCCGTCTTATAGGAATACGAAAAGGAAGAGATTTCGTCGTTGTAGGTTTTTCAAGCTAGATCACTGGATGATTGATAGGTATGTTAATGATATATGGGGATTCGGGTGGGGAGGGAAAAGAGCTGATATTTTGACCGTGGTATTCTTGGGGACAGGGCTAGATACGGTTAATTAATGCAATGCCCCTGAGGTTTATTTGGAGGAATTGGACAAATGGTGGTAAGGGCTATTTTCAAGGGGGTTTGGACATTATACCGATCAAAATAGGTCATTTAAGAGGTGAAACCTCTGGAAGTCTCGATTCAGAGGAACTGAACATTGAAGGGCTCAATGGTACTCAAGGGAACGAATTTGTAGATCCAGAAAAATAATATTTCCTCAAAAAGATGGCTTATCTGAATGTCGGCAACTGAGCATGAAATGAGGCATATATCTCGGGCCTTGGACTTCCTGAGGCTTTTTAAGCCTTTTCTGGCTAAAATAATTCCCAGAGTAAATTACACGCATGATAATAAATTCATTTGGTTATAAAAAGTCTGTCTTTAACTCAGACAAATTATTTCAATCCACGCAATTGAAATACAAAGAGGGAACAAAAACGCTAGAATCGACAATGTCGCATCAAAATATTTAGCGCTGAAAACAAGCTTAGACTTCAACCAAATGTAATTAATTATACAAAGAAAAACTTTTAACCCTGGACATTTAGTAGGGGATCACCCTTCGACAAGTAGTCACGTAAACTGGCAAACGTGATACAGGAAACGCAAATGACATGCTGAAAATGAGGGCTGCTGGAGAATTCAGAGGTTTAATTCTAGTGGCTCACAATTAAACTCCGGCTTTTAAGGGCCGGTCTTTGATAAGCCACAGGTTTTCTTGTTTTAGGTTTAAGATACAATTGTCTTTTCTCCCAAACAAATCCTTATAATTTCGCTGTTTCGCAACGGTCATTCTTGACGTTTGTTGTCTTTGCCAGGCGATTTCGCGCCAAAAACGCGGGATACAGCACAGTGTGCGCGGACGGTCACATGATAGATAACCATTTTTTCGTTGCTCCCTGGGCGCGGTTTTACCGCGCGGAGCTGCGCTATAAATAGCGAACTGAGACTATTCAGCGAAGAAGAAACCGATTCGTCCAAGAGAACTAGCTTCTACGGAGAAATTGATGTTTCCACCTTGACCTTTCCGAGCATTTGGATCTTTCTTTACTGTCAATCCAGCGCGCCTTGAAAGCTTCAGCACGTTTCTCCTGAATTTTTCACAGGTTCAAAATTCCTCGTCGCGAGCTTTTCAATCCACGGTTTACCAACAAACGGTGTTTAGATACTGGATACTTCCCTCGTAAACTTAAAATTTCTCGATGGGCGAAGAACACAGCGCAAAATCACATGTTTTCATCCGTCAATAATATATCCCGCTGCCACATAAATGAGCTCGAGTATTTTTGATGGTAGCCAATCAGAGTTTATTCTAACAATGCCTTCTGTCGGGCAGCCAATTAGAGCGCATTCCAGAAAACAACAGGAAAATGGAAAATGATTAGCCGAACGGCGTTACGCAGACGTCCCTTTTTGCGAGAAGCAAAGGAAATAGGAGACATCTGCACGCAGGCTAGATATCTTTCGTTCCGATCTTTTTAGGGATCTGGAGCTCAAAGAACAAAGTTAACCAGTTTGAGTCAGTACGAATTTTAACCTATAAATCTCTCAGAGCCCTCGCTTCCCCAGTAGAAAATGAGGGTCTAGAAACGGGATTGGTGTGACACATGATGATGTAAAAGGTTTAAAAATCGTATTGGCAATTCAATCTCGTACTTTGCGAGGCGAGGTGGTGTAGTGCTTAGCGCGTCGAGCTTTCGATCGTTTGATCGGAGGGTGGGTAGTTTGGGGCTAGATGGTATTTGCATTTTCGCGTTGCTTTTTTAGACTGAAACTTTATTTTCCCTTGTCTCTCTCTTATCAGGTGTAAATGAACACCAGCAAAAAATTACTGCATAAAGTCACACACGAGCCACTGAAGGCACCTACGGCCAGAGCTTGCCTCGATTGCTCTACCTTAAAACAAGTGGGATTTTGCTACTCCCTCTGGATGGGATGCTAGTCCATTATCCCCATTTATACACTTGGGCGAGAGAGGCAGTCTAATATTAGGAAACAAATATATGATAAGTGAATTGGCGACTCGGGTGTAAATGAAAAGAATGAAATAACGGTTTCAAGTCGAATACTCACAAAAAATTTTAAGTCTTCCCAACGGGAATGGAACCTTGACCTTCGAACCTAATTGTATGGCCTCACTCACCACGAGTCCTCCATAGCTCAGTGGTTAGAGCATCCAACCGACACCTGAAAGGTCATGGGTTCGACTCCCGTTGGGAGGACTCTTTTTTTCTGAGTATTCGACTTGAGAGCGTCATTTCATTTTTTTTTCATAAGGAAACAACACAACTACAGGGACCAAGCCTCGAACTACCGCGCTCGGTTTTGTCCAATGTACTAACCAACTGCAACACCACCGCGCCCCCTGCTGGGCGTGTCTTGCGATGGACTAGCATCCCATCCAGGGGGGAGTAACAATACACCTTGTTGCATCATAGTCCAGAATTATTAATAATAATAATAATAATAATAATAATAATAATAACAAACAGTTCTAAAGCGCCCTATCCTAAATCTCTTAGGCGCTTCACAATAATAGTTTAAAAAGTAAAAGCTATTCAATTACTAGATAGATAAAGTAGGAAAATAATTAAACAAAAACTATGAATAACAATAGCGTTTGAAAAGGTAAGTTTTAAGACTACTATTAAAAGAGCGAAGACTTAAATTACATTTTATGTGTTCTGGAAGATTATTCCAAAGCTTAAGGGCGCAAACTGAAAAAGCACAATCGCTTTTAAATTTTAATCTTGATCGAGGGGATACTAACAAGTTCATGCTTGATGATCGTAACCTCCTTACGGGCTTGTAATTTTGTAACACATTACGAATATAGGTAGGACTTAAATTATTTAAAGCTTTAAAAGTCAAGAGTAGGATTTTGAAAACAATCCTATACTCCACAGGAAGCCAGTGCAGTTCTTTCAGTAAAGGAGTAATGTGGTCGTTTATACGAGCACTTAAAATCAAACGTGACGCACAGTTCTGAACTAATTGAAGTGTATGAATTAAGTATTTCGGAAGTCCATATAGAAGAGAGTTACAGTTGTCTAATCTGCACGTTTCAAAGACATGTACTAACATTTTGGTGCTATCAACTGACAGTTGATAGCACCATTAGTGTTAATTAGTGTTAATTGAGCTCCAGGCCTTATTGGCCATATTAAACCACAGCGCGATTTTAGCTATTCAGTCTGGTACTCATGCATAATCCGATCTCAAGGGATTTATTCTTACCTCCAGTACCAGCATTGCCACCATTGTCACCAGGCGAACCATCGAACCCCTTTAAACCATCCAGATCTGGACATTCGGGCCAATTTGTAGCTGTTTGATCTCTGCATTCCTGTGCTGTTCTGTCTAGTTGCTTGGAATGAAGAAAAATTATATCAAATATAAGTACAGAACGATCCAAATTGAGAAGAGTTTGAGATGGCTTTACACTGATTTACCGTACAATAACCGAAGGGAGAGACCCAATTTTCACATAAATTATATAGGTTTTTGGTAATTTTGTTATGTTCGGGGCCAAGTCATCTGGCGGTAATAGAAATACAAAAAGTGTTTCAGTCTGCACATTTAACCCGATTCATACCAGGGGGCGGTGGGTGGGGGGGCGGATTCCGCTCCCACGGACTTAAAACGTTTATAACTTTTTTAATAAACAAGCTAAAGCCACCAAACTTGGCGACCTTTCCTAAACTTTATCTGCCATCAATTTGGTATAGAAGGCTTGCCCAACAAGTTTGACGTTCCATGGCAACCACTTTTTGACAAGCGGTTGTTCAAAATTGTGAGTTTCCCTCTTTTTAGTAAAAAATTATAACCTTTAAAAGTAAGTTTCACATTTTTAGAACATTTTTTCGTGTTATTTTATTGATTTTAATCACTTCTTGATCAATTTTGGTGCTTTTTGAAGGAAAAATCAAGAAATATAAGATGGTGGATCCAAAATGGCCGCCGTTTCGGAACATGACGTCATCATCTGGTGTTGCGGATCTCAAAGGAAACGGTTTTGGACGTACTATCTATTGTCTAAGTTTCGTTGTCACAGCTGTAACATTCTCAGTTTCAATAGTCTCAGAGTTCCCAGAAGACCAAAATAGCCCGGTCAGAATAGGGCGAAAATCTTAATTCGTTTAAATATTATTTAGAAATAACACCATCAACGTTAATTATTTCTCTTCTTTACTAGCTCGACGACCCTTTCTTGGCTTATAATACTTGGAGCCCACATACTCATTGACATTTCCGCTAGAAAGCGAAGCGAAAGCGAAATATGTCAACTGCTGTAGAGGAAATAAACGAGGGAGGCGTTCTGATAATAAAGATAAGTTAACTGTCTAGACTACGAAGATCAAAAATAATTAATAATAATTAAATAATAATTAAATCTTACCTCTGCCTTAACCCCTATCTGCGAATAAAATACATTTTTCATAGAGAGAACCAAAGTTCATTTTAACACAATTCTTACTTCAATTACCAGCAATATCAAGCAATAACAAACTTAAGGTAATTCTAGCTTGTTTTATGCTGAGAAACGCGTCGCCTCTTTTATGGCCGGAAATAGGTGACATTAGCGTGAAATAGGAAATGCAGAGAGAGACGCAATTTTCTGTATAACCGGGCTAAACAAATGCTCAGCAGTGGTCAGATTTATATCTTTACCGTGAATAACCAGGTACGCTTCACAGGCACTTTCAGCTCACTGGAATTCATCTAAGGTAAGAAACACGCGTTTACGTCTTTTGTGGCCGGAAACTCTTTATATGAAACGTTCGTTCGAGGCCTTTCAAGATGGTCTGAGCTAGTGACAAATCCCAGGATACCTTGTGAGTTAATATTTACTAGGCAAGGAGTCAGCCAAATCGCACCCATCACCCATACGGGCTTTTGTGAACCGAAATTCCAGCGTCGGATATCAAACACATTACTACAACCTTGGATACCACAGGTAGAACCTGCTTAACCGAATTTTAGGGGAAAAAAGGATTAAAATGCCTTAAATGAGAACAGTGATAAATTCTTCGAAGAAGTAAAGTAAAGTAAAGTAAAGTAAAGTGAAAAGTAGATGTCCCCTTTTTCTGTCTTTGATAGTAGTATACGCAACCAATAAAATTGTAAGTAGATCTTATCATAAATTTTTATCTTTTTCAATAACATATGGTAAATAATTATGCAATTCAGCCTGCTGGCTGCCATTTAATTGTTTCTAATAAAACTATCTATCTATTTATCTATCTATCTATCTATCTATCTATCTATCTATCTATCTATCTATCTATCTATCTATCTATCTATCTATCTATCTTTCGAACTGTCAGAATACAGATATTATTCAACATTACATTTAATTGTTCAACATTACCGTTTAAGTAACCAGTCATACCAGAATTAAAAGTTAAGGTTCTTTCGTTGAGTCTCTGACATTATTTCCGCAGGCGAGCTTCGTTTTGCATTTGAAACTTCCGGAGCATGCAAATTTAATAGCGGCCGTGAAAACGCGAACTGAGCGCAGTCGAAACAAAAAACGGTCTCTCTGTGCTCGGATTGAAAAATTGTTTGGAGAGGTAAGTAAAAACCCTATTTCGTGTGGAAAGGTGTAAAAACCTAAAAATTGAAAAATTTTATCGCACTGGCACTTTAACCTGTAACATAGAGACAGAGTTCAATCCCATGATTCGCCGTTTTGAAAGCTTCATCTAGAAACTCACCTCCGCAGTGTTGGGTGGTGCGTCATTTCCATCACCCCCATCTTGACCTTGCTGTCCATCCCCTCCCTGGGTAAAAATTTTAAGGCATCCTTGCACGACATCACCGTAAATTTTAACTGCAGGAAAAGAACAAGAATAAGGTCCAGATTGCACCAGGTTACTGTTCTTAATAGACAGGTTTAGTAAGGTTTGTAGCTAATTTTAATTAAAAGAAAGTATTGAAATTTAGCCAACAAAGTTAAACGAAAGGGGCGCAATGAACCAATCAGCCTCGAGGAAAATACCGGAAAGGACAAAAATTTTGCATTGAAACAATAATTCTCCTATTGCTTCTAAAAGTTCCACTCGAGTTATGATGGCATTTTTGTGGGCAATAAGGCAGTAGAGGTCAGTAGACCGTGGAAAAATGTAGTCTATTTGTTAACTAGATGTTGCCATGGTACACGTTTTGTCAGGCATGTTTTCCAATTGTGAATTAATCGTAACAGTCCTCCAGATATCCTCTATTAAGATTCTTGCCGTTATATTTGCTTGTTCTAGATCATTTTGTCGTCTCTTTGAATTGGTTTACATCTTTCAAGTCAATTCTAGCGATTTTCTGAAAATCCAAGATGGCGGATCCAAAGATGACAGATATACAGACATTTGAAAGTCATGTCCTTATTTCTACGTCATATGACGTCATCGCTGTTGTGAGTGTACTCTTGTGTTAGCATTATTGGACGTTCTGCACACATTACAATCAATTGTAGTCAAAGCTTTTTACCCTTGGCGTGAGTGTTTCAGAGAGAGTGTAGTCTGAAATGTCAGCTGTCTCCTCCCCCTTACCGCGTTACTATACAAGCAACTATAGCCCCCTTTTAATGTGGAGTTCACTGTAGGTCGGTTTCTTACGTGCATTAGTGAGACGTTAACGCTGGCTTTGTATCATTGATTTGGCTTTGTATCAATTGATATTCCAGCCGTCAACCTTAAATCATATGGAGATTGATCTGTTTCAGTTGCCGGACTAAAGCTGTGGAATAAACTTCACTGCTCCATTCTTCTACGGACATTTTCAAGAAACATTTAAAAATTCGTCTTTTGAAGTGAGACAGAATTATATATGAAATAATCATATAGCATATATGCGAACTGCGGGTAAAAAAAATGATGATGACTCTCGCAGTTAAAGATATCAACTTAAGCAGTTGATAAAAACAATCAGTTTGTCAGTATTTAATTTTTGTATTTGCTTTTTCGTGGCCTGTTTTATAATTTTTTAAACTCATGTTTTAGCATTGTGAAGTGACTGGATTTAGCGCTAAATAATGATGATGATGATGATGATGATGATGATGATGATGATGATGATGATGATGATATTGATGATGAATGATTGATTGATTTGCTTGTTTTTAAATTAAACTAAATGGATTTTTTTTCAGTTGATTTCGTAACGTGCCTTCCTTATTTACCTGTTGCTCCATCCAGACCATGTTTGCCATTGGCTCCCGGATCAGAAGCTGCAGCGTCGCTCTCGATGCGGGTCCAGTTCGGCGAAGAAAAATCCAGTTCAGCACCAGCGGACCCGATTATTGAGCGCGCGTACATTTTGAACTCTCGAAGACGATGCAGCTGAATTTTACCCTAGCAAAAGAAGAAGAAGAAGAAAACCTAGAGGTCACGTTAATTATCTTGGGTAGCATCTTCTAGCTAGCTTGAGCAGAAGGGATCGTTCATTGGAATTTGTCAGAATTTTGTCGCTGGTACTTATCACTTTGTAAAAAATACCCTTGTTCAAGTTGTTAAGTAAAAAAAAATAGAAAAAATTCATGTCCCCGCTGAGAATCGAACCCCGCTCGTCGATGTGGCAGGCCGGCATTCCACTTGGCCACAAACGCTGACACTTCTCGAATAAGTTAATTTTACTACTTAATATTTCTTTTCCCATGACAAGATGCCTATCAACATGAAAATGCTGGTGTTTTTCCTGGGAAGATGTGTTCGGACCGCCGCAAAAACCATGGTTATGGACAGAAAAAACCAGAAGGCACCAGCTCTGATATATTTGGCGTCGGGACCGCTGCGAAATGCTGCGAACTCAAGTGTTGTGCCGACCGAGTTCGCAGCAGAACCAACAACAAAGATGAAGTCCTCGACGGTAAATTCGTAACTTGAACTTTTCGCCTTCCACCAAAAAGACAACTGAATATTCTTTTGAACTTTTTTCTTGCCATTAATATTTTGACTTTTGTTAGCTTTGTTAAACCGCGGGTCACCATGCGATTTTGCGCCAAAAACGCGGGATACAGCACAGGGTGTGTGCCACCACCTACTGGTGACCCTGTGGTGCGGACGGACGGACGTACGGACGTATGGACAGACGGTCACGAGACTATTACGTCACTACCAAAATTTCTTGGCTTGATAGGTTGCCAAAATTGGCTTAGCAATGGTGCTCCGCTGGCGCGCCACGCACGTGGGCTCCGCTTTGATCTGCTTTGTTTTACACGTTCCCCCACCTCATATGGTTAGCTTTTTTCTATGACCTTTTCCCCAAGCAGAAAGGCAAACTGACTCTTGCTGTTTCTAAATGGTCACATTTAAAACACGCATATTTTAAATATATTCTTATTAATGTTACAATTTTTAATAAGCCACGTAAATACAGTATGAGGAAAGGTAAACGGTATGAGAACAGTGTTCACTGCGTGTACCATACAGCTACTTCAATTAAGGTTGTCGGGTCAACTCAAGCTTACACGACAAGACTGAAGGGTACTGTGGGTAGTTGCAAATCAGTCTTAGTTTCACGGTTGTCAGAAGTTGCTCGGGAACTTTAAATTTCCTAGCGCAAGTAATAAATGGGCACCATGCGATTATTTTCAGCGGCAACCACGATTCGGCTTCCCATTTTCAGTTGTTCTTGTTATGAAGTGCGAAAATTCATGTTCCATGTTTTTTTCCTCCGTCTAATTTACATACCATGCGCGTGCTCCACATGTACCCACTATTTTTAACGATCATTGTACTGGCTTTATTGTATTGATAAGGTGAAATGGAATTGCACGAAATGTTTTGCGTGATGAAGTTTCTCTAACTGTGAACTTAACTTTAAATGATCGGTTACTATAATCTTATGACGCTCATCGAAATACAATTGCTTTTCTCAGATTGCAAAACTTTTACAATCTAAAAGTTGCAACTTTCTTCAGTATACATTAAGGTTATTTTGTCGGATGTTTGCTCTTCAAGGAGGTCACGACTGGAAAAGGCGACAGTCCTAACTTGTTTTTTTTAAAGCGAAGTAGATGTTTGAGTACGTTGTCATGTTCTGCGAATAAAGCAGGCGGGTTTCTAATTGGTTAACTTACTATACTTGTTTTTGCAGGGTTATTGTTTTAGTAATACATCATTCCACCCCAAAAATTTCGTACGAACCCCCTCTCCCTTCTTCTTTCCCCACCCCCCCCCCACCCCCCCCCTATTTTCCCCCTCTTCCCACCCCCCTCCACC
>Ga0126336_10000065_pt1 | contig 25082 bp, 15 predicted proteins | sample SidCmetagenome_FD_92530 | JGI IMG/M metagenome (GOLD analysis project Ga0126336, IMG submission 92530) | Coral microbial communities from El Islote,Puerto Morelos, Mexico - Siderastrea C C metagenome | ecosystem: Host-associated > Invertebrates > Cnidaria > Coral | place: El Islote,Puerto... | reverse complement strand
TGGGAATGATTTTTTTTTGGGCATTTTCCCTGTCATGGGTTTTTTTTCAGGGTTTTGCCCTTTCGTGAATTTTTTTTTGGTGTTTTCCCCACCCCCCCCCCCCATCACTTTTCTAATGGTCCGTCCCTTACAGCCTACAGTACGTGGATTAAGTGACCGCCTTTCATTGCTTTTGTGATCTTTGTTTCCTGTCAAAATAATACCTATGTTCCTTTAGAACTTTTTGATTCCATTTTCTATTTGCGGATTAGCGTCTGTGTCATTTTTCTTTCTCCGTCGATGACGTCGATAAAATCTCGTACAAACGAGTTCTTTTTCGTCAAAAGAGCCAGAGGTTCAGAGCTTTTACAGAACAAAATGAGATAAAAACAATACAACAATATCAAAAGGCAGGGTCTATTTTTAACGTGTCATGATCCAGTGTTATGTTTGCGATTAGTAGCTTAAAAGGCCACCATTGTTCTGAAGCATTTCTTGGCCTCTCGTTGAGTAGACCTGATGGGGGGGGGGGTCTCCCCGCGGGATTTCAGCTGGGGTCTTGAGGCCCAGATCTTGAAACTCTCTTCTTATTTCAGACCAAAATGTGTGATTTTTCATATCCTATTTTAGACCTTCCCCATTCTCAAAACCCTTACGCATGTACACGGCCAAATCACCTGTGGAGTTGGTGGCTAAGCATATGCACCACTGTTTCGTCAGTGGTTGAAAGGACTTGAAAGTCATCCGTGTTCATTGCCTTTTACTCTAGAAGGTCACTTTGAACCTCAGCTCCACACAAGACATGGGAGCTGGGGTTTATGCTGCGGAAAATAGCTGTGCAGACCAAAGCGTATGGATATTTAGCCGTTTAAACTGATTTTTGATTACTTCGCTCTGAATTAGGGTAAATCAGGTTGCCACTGGGAGATGCATTGTTTGTTTCCCTGCATTTTATCGCATAAAAGTTTATTTTATTCATAGAGACGTGTACCCCATGCCCCTCCCCCCCCCCCTCACACCCCCCAAGATTCCCACTTGTGTACTTTCTGTACCCTGGATAGAGAAAGTACAGAAAATAGACTGTACAATTTCTAGAAATTATTGTTTATAAATTTACCGAAGCTCTACACTGATTTAAATCTACCATTCCATGATTAAACAAATTGACTTGCATTAGTCAATGAAGCAAAACTTTTTCAAAGCGAGGGCATTTGTCTTCAAATGTATTTATAAGGGACTTATTTCTTAAATGCCATTTTTACCCCCTGTACCAAAATCTACTGATACAAATGTTTTACACCAATTCAAAGCACGTGTAGCTCCTTCAAATTATTATCTTTTCTTTCTATACATTTTTCAAGGTAAACAAACCCCTGACATTTTCAGTACCATTGATATTTTCAGTCTTTCTATGACATTGTTTACAGGGTGAAAATAAATCGGAGCATTCCGTCTAAAACAATACAATATTTTGCAATATAGATGCTATCATGCAAGCAGAGCACTTCATTCTCTATTACATTCAATATTAGTTTAACACTTCATATGAACCACTCCCAGCATAACTATAATGCCAGTTTATTAGGTCCCATGATTAGTCACATTCTTGTTTAAGTGGTTTCCATAAGTATTTTCCTTTGTAAAGCTGTGAGCAAGGGTCCGGCGTTTCATTTTCTAAATTTCTTTAAGACTATCCCGTTTTCAGGCAATTTAAAATACCCTTGATTACATTATTTTCGCACAAAGACCCACACTTGACTTGCGTGACCATCCAAAAAGAAATTTGACATCTTGACTTCGAAGCCCTCGTTAACAACATGTTGCAGAAAAGCATCTAACTGCTCCAGCTTAATAGGAATTGTAGCTTGCCCTCCCTCGACAATCCCATCAGCTGTGCTGAAGTTATAGGCGGATCCTTTTGTGACAGAACCTCCTAGCATCCGAATATTAGGCACGAGTTGCTGAAGCATCGCCAATCCACCAGCTAGCACAAGCTTCGTCTTCGAGCTATAGAAGAGACGTAAAATCTCTTGCCCGGTGTTGGTAGATTGATGGGAATTAATAGCTTTCTGGACAGCTTCCTCCAAAGGTTTAATCCCGTAGAACTTGGCTTCGATCTCGAGTTGTTCAAAATCTTGAAAGTCTTCCGGTAAGGTCAACTTTATCGTCCGCAGGAAATTAAGGACGTGTTTGAACAGTGCACCGTCTCGGTCAATGAAGTAGTTTCCTTTCGGGTCTCTTGGCATCTGAATATCTCCACTGAAAAAACCGGCTAGTTTTGAACCAGAAAACTGGGTGATGGTATACAAGGTGGTGGTGTATATATGGCCACCGACATTCAGACTCACAACTTTTGGAGGTTCCGTGGCCATCCCGAGTGCCTTTAGCAAAGTAAATCCTTGATTGAGTGTTAGAAGAGGTGACTGATACTTGTTCGTAAGGTTACCGTAATAAACATCACCTACATGTAGTCACGCGACCTATATAATACTATCAATGTTTACAACGAACTCGAAATCCAAATTGTTGAAAATACTTCCATACCCGAGTTCCATGTATTTCTCTCTATCTGTGTTGTCTTGTCCTGGCTTGCCATCCAGAGAAGTGCTCTGTTGGTCCTATCGTGGTTAAAGGTTTGCATCCACAAAAAGTAACAAATGAATTTTGTTCTCGTCCCGTATATTAGAATTTTTTCCGTTGATGCGATACTGTGTTGACATCGCCTCAACTTGATATCAGTCATATGTTCAAACTATGTCTTAATTCTTATATTAACCCTCACGTTCCCGTTTTGGTGAAATTTAAACAAACCACATTATCGGATGAAAGTACCTCTCAATAGTTTCAGTCACAACATCAAGACTGACTATTCTTGACTTTAGGAGCTAGGGCAAGAGTTAAACGAGCACTTCGTTGAACTTACAAATTTTTAGTGGAGGCAAATAGAAAAAAAATTTCTCATCAAAGTTTAAACCTCTGAGATTTGTTGTTTCTCTCGCGAAAAAAGTATTTATTTTCACATTACTTTGAATTTTTCTAAGGCAACTTCCCTACATGTCACGAACTCAGACGAACTGATAACCGTCTAATCAGACTGCTCAATTAAGAGCTCAATCATAGCGATCCAGGGGCTGCTTATGTTATAAACAATAAATGTATTCTGCCTCGGACAACAAGAATACCGCAGCAATAGTGCCTGAAAAAATTGACCGAAAAAGAGACAAAAGAAGAGTATGACCAAAATTGTTCAATCAAAGTTGATTTCTCGTTCGAACCCATACAAAATAGTATTGAGACATTTCGTTTACCGTGAAATGGCGATCCGAATAAATCAAGAATGCTTTTCTAATTACTTGTTTTAATTGAACAGGTGTGCTGAACTATACTGTTACAATATTCCTGTTTTTTTTTTCTGGAAATTCAACGAGATTCCTTCAAAAATCGAATTTATCAGTTTTCCACTCAATACCCTATAACCAAAAAGATAAGGAATAATTTTATCCCATAACTGCCTGAGCGCATGGTGGGCCTGAGTGCATGGTGGTGGAAAGGCTTTAATAGAAATTACTTGTCACCAATAATATTTAAGTGATATCACATTAATTCGTTAAACTGACACACTCTTTTTCATCAAATAATTCCATTAAGAAACAGTTGCTCAATATTATCAATCCTCCTTTACTCATTAACATTTAAATTGAGACAAAGATTTTCGATTTTTTTTTTCATTTTTCATTTCAAATTTTTGGTAGGCGAATTTCTATGTATTTCTTATAAGTCTGTTTTTGATCCTCCATAAAAGAGTTTCGTTTGTGTTTGCTGCTTCCAGCCTCCCTTCGCATATACCTCAGTGTATCAAGTGAAATCGGTGGTAGTTCCAAAACACTTTTGGTCTGCTGTCTTTGGTCGTGTTCAGACACGTTAGCACTGCTATTTGCCATCATGACTTGAACCAAAGCAGGCGCAACTAGTCTTCGCGGTGTGACCTCTAAGCCTGGGAACTCCACAGTCTGTTTCTCGACAATCGCATTCCGCTGCTCTGTCAAACAGCAATCGGCACATGGGCCTATAACATCGCAATATTCTTTTCCAAATACGCACGAATGGCGGTTGCTTGTACGGAAGTTGATTTGAGCAGCGAGTAATCCACCGCATTTGGAACATTTCGGATTCTGTGGCAAGTTGAGTGGCTTGTTTTGGCTCCTTCCTGTGGAATTCCACGATCCTGGCTCAGTCGGTTTAGGTTTATGTTTATGCCAATATTGAATCCCGCCCGATAATTTATCCGAATACGTCTGAAAACGGACCTTTTCCCTTGCATTCACTTGAGCCGTCTTAGGAACCCAATCTTTGTTCTTCCCCGAGGAAAGATGATCGTCCACTAGTTTTGGAAGAAGAGAACGTTGAAAGCATTCTCTGTGAGGCATAGTTTTAGGTAGATGTCAGTCAATACGTTCCACGTTGTCAGCCATTATTGGATTTGCTTTACTTCAGAAATCACAAAAGCGGCCCCATCAACTTGTTACTCGTCTCATCTGTACAGGGATTCCAGCGATCGCTACTCTCATGGGCCTTCATCCAGCCACCTTTTCCATCAGCTTAATTCGTGATATTCTTGTTTACGATCGTTAGGTGATAATTCACCAAAGTAACCAACTAATTAAAATGCAGTTTCAAAATCGCATTTCGATGTTTTGCAATGAAGTTAATAGCAGAATTGATTAAAAGGTCACGCTTGACAGGCGCTGGATTAAAATACTGTTCATATCTTTTGTTCTTGTAAACAATATCAGTGTCGTCAAAGCTGTGGCCAATAAAATATAGACCGTGCCAGCTGAATACGTTTTTTTTTTCGGGGGAGGGGAGAGCTGGGAGAAGTGGAAAATAACACTGCGGTCCATCTTTGAACGGTTTTCCGTTTTCAACGGACACAGCTACAGCAGCCTGACACTCGTAAAACAACACAGCAAACTGATCCTTACGACGGAGGGAATAAAAACAGAGGCGCAAAGAACAGTATAAACCGGTTTAAAAAATGATATATTTTTTTGTGCCTGCTATTCTATTAAATTGTCACGATCCTAACATACATATTTTAGCCCCCGAACGAGGCTAAAACAAAAAAGTGGCATTTTTTAAAGTTTACTTTGTTTTACTTGACTCTGCCTTTTGACTCTTTTCTCTGCCGTAAGGATCAGTTTGCTGTGTTTTTTTTTATTTTGTTTAGTTCACGTTTTTCTATTGATCCAGATCTTTGTCACAGATCCGGCGACTCTCACTGGTTGTGCGCTGTTTTCCTTTAACACTTGCCAACTCGTTCTCCTACCTGAAACAAGTGCACCTGCTCACAGGATTCTATTCGGTACAAAGGGCTGAAAGCAACTTAAAAATTTTAGCTGTGATACAACATTGACCGCTTCGTCGTTACGGTCACTTCTCCTTGCTCTAAATTAAACTATAGCACATTCTATTAGTAGCAGTCATTTGCTGGAATCATTGCTTTGCAGCTGTAGACCTGGAATAGTAAAATACTGTAGGTCCTGAAACAGTTTCGTTTTCGGCCAAACTGAAAGAAGGCCAGGAGCATCCCGTATATATTCTATAAATTATATCCAAGCTTTGTTTTTTGTTTGCTTGCGTTAAGATTGAGATTAGTTTCCCTTTTAGTGCTTGCCTCTTTCTAATAATCTTTTTGAAAACAAAGTCCTAGTCTCACGGCCTTCGGGATGGGATCTGGACTTCATAGGATCTGGGAACAAGGTTATTGCATTGCTTTCCTAACTTACCCCACTCTGGTTGAGTCCATCATAATCTAATCAAGCATGAGGCGCGTCATGCATTGGAAACCGAACACTCACGCGATAAGATGTCTATGCATGCTTCTTAATGAAAGGTTCATGATTTAAGAACCTTGAAATCTAATATCTAGACGCTCAGGTCATCTGTTGAGATTGTTCGATTTTGCAATTTGGTGGCTGAAAAAAACGTCCTAGCTGCACTGCACGGTGTCCTTAGACTGCCTTAAAGCAAGAATAGGAGTACCTTTAATACTAGCTAAACAAGTCACCATCGGTTTATTCCTTGACGTGTTTTGAACATGGAAAACCCAAACGATTTTGGCAAGTTCAAGTTAAAGCTGATAAATAGCATGAACAATCACAAGTGCAAACGAGCGACGAAGGAAGCAAACTCCATCCGCAGCATGCGCGGGTTGTCCGCTTTAGAGCGTGGTGATGTGAGGGAATCCCGTTATTTGCGGCGGAAAACAGATAATTTCTTGCCGTTTATTCCTCAAAGTAAAAGAGAAGGCGAATTTGACTGTGGCTGGTCATTTTGTGATGAGAATTCTAAAAGTAGAAGTTGGAGAGTTTGCAATAAACAGACTTCGTCATCGACAGTTCAAGCACGACAGCTGATGCCAACAGGTTTCAAGCACTTCTGGCAGCAATACAAACCATCTCTTGCGATTCAACCATCAACAATTTACCAAGATGTCGACGCCTATTCTATTGAGGTCATACGGGAATACAACGAACCACATCTCGTCCTCCCTTCTTTGCGAAACAAACTCACTTGATTGCCCATGTGCTCATGTTTACCAAATAAGACGTTAGGAATACATGTACGACATTGGTCATCCTTAGCGACACTTTATTTTTCAACAATAGCTGATTTGATAAATTGTTTTAAAGAAAAAAATAAGAGCGACATACTTTCATCGCGATATACCGTTGCTTTCTCCGTTACTAAGGAGAAACACTGAGCGAAAAGTGGATTTGCTACAAAAGACCAAAAGCTAAAAGAGGCTGCAAATATATTGTGGTAACGCGCACATGTAACAAATGTAGGTCATAAATACCGCATTTACGGCTGGAATCATTTGCGCATTCTTTGCTGAGTGCAAATGTGGTGTTTACTGCATTATAAACTCGGTTGAACCTCATTTACGCCTCGGTGGGAGTATATTTAAAGTCAAATCAATTCAATGAAGCAAATCCGTTTTTTGGGTCCGGTGCCTAAAACACTGAGATGACAAGGAAGTGGCAGCAAGCCATCAGTGTCGTTCCTGTAAATCTTACTGAACCCGTGTTCTGTAGTGTGACTAGTGTCATAAGTGCTGAATTTACTCCAGAAGTGTCTGAGATTTCAAACCTTATGACTAGTGCAATGACTGGCTATTGTTCTAACATTTCTCACTTCAACATGTCTGCGTGGACAATTTGCAAAAAGAAAAGTATATGTCCCTTTCTTGCGAGCAAAAGGCAACGTGAGATGATTTTATTGGGGAAGCTTCGCTTCCTGATCTCAACTGAGTAGGTATTTACCAGCTTTTAGGATGAAAAATATCTTTCATTCAGGGCTTACCCAATCCAAAACAACAGCTTGACCTCACTTGAATGCAAAGTTAGGAGATTATTCAAAGGGTTGACTCGGCGATGTGTACTATATAGTACATAAATTCACCCAAGAAAGATTTCTGTTTGCAGCACTGCTTGATTTAATTTCGTTTTTGTACAGGTTCTTAATCGACTTTTTCCTACAGCCTAATCGCGGGGAGGGGGCGAGCTCCTCTCCTCCCCCTACCCCCTCCTCCTGGCGGGCCTGGTTGTTATATTTCAGTTCCCCAAAAATATTAGGTTGTGCGACAAACAAGTCTCGGAGTATTTCCGTTGCCGTGATTAAAACCGAGTTCTTCCTCTAATTCCGATTATACCATTTATCATGCCTCTGTTAAGTACGTTATGCAGGTTTGGGTGACTCGTGCAGCTTTCAATGACGGGGTAGGAGAGGCAACACAATTCGTTTAGCTAGGGAAACGAGAACTCACAACAGAACAGTGTCGCCAAAGAATTCCTATCTCTCAGTTTATTGAACAGAGACTCAGTAGGGAAAGATGTTTTCTTTGCATCCCAAGTCCAGACTACAGTTAGTGTAGCCTGTTCCAGGCTCCGAGATCTGGGGAAAGCGCAAAACTGCTTAAGGACTGGCGATAGAGAACCTCTGTCTGTCACTTTGATTTGTTGGGGCACCATAAGCGTAATTGCATCTTCCAGCTGTTTGCAGAAACTAGTAGTCATGTTTCAGAGTCCCTCACTCCACACACATAAGGTCTGGTCCACGACGAGAAAAGTGTGATGTCTCAATCAGGCGAGGTTGGCTATCACTTTCGATTTCTACAGTCGAAGTTTCTTCTGTTTTGTGATTATTTCTATCGTTTCTTGCGAACTTCATTTGTGTACATGTATAAAAAGCATTGGGTATTTTTCACACAGGCGGAGACTGAGAATACAACAGCAAATGATGAAGGTAAGGCTCATTAAATCAAAGCTAATGAAAACACTGCAGAGACAAATTGTGCTTGCCCTGATCACGCCTCACTCCTTCAGGAGTGTTTGCTGCTTAAAGCAGTCGGAACGTTTATTAAAGGACTACTATAACGGCTCGAGCGTTTGAATTTCCGAGCTGCTCAGGAGCTGCTGCTGGATTTACAAAAATGCTAGTTGATCATATCTCGCACTCCAAACGACAAATTTGTCTCTCCGAAAACGATATAGAAATAATCATTCCTCGTGTTTTTACAGTTTGAGGTAACGTTTTCATCGAAGTGTCTCGGGTGATCTAGACCTTCCGGACAGATATTCCGGCGGCCGAAACGGAACATTGCATGCCCCCGATTAAAAGTAGAGCTCCGTTGTGCGTGTAGTTGCTAGTATTCGGGATTTAAAATAAAGATCGAAAGCAGACAGAGTTTCCATCATAAATACTTTAAATTTTTCATTCTCTTTCGTGCATGAAAGGAGTGGTTAACATGTTAGACCTTGGATCGAACGTTCGATTGGAAGATCGAAGGGTGGTGTCAGTGGAACAAGGCCTCACTGGTCTCTGTACCCTGGCACCCAGGCCCCAGTTGTTCAAAAGTTGGATAGCGCTATCCAACTTTCGAACAACTGGGGCCTGGTGTGTTGTTTCCTCAGACAAGAAACGTTACTCCACATCGTCTTTCTCTACGCGGGAGCAAGGTAACCCGGCCTGCAACGAGGACTAAAATCCCACTCAGGGAGGGTAGTGATTCGTAGAAGAGCCTCTCTGAGAGTATGCCCTAGCAAATTTTAATTCTATGATTTACCAGCGTAATCAAACGTTTTGTAGAGCCACGATACTACTCAGGGTTTCTCAGCATATGAAAACGGTTAAACATGTCGAAAAACGTTAGAATAAATCTTTACTGCTTGCGCTTAATTTAAAGTAGCTTAAACAAAATAACTGCAAACTTGGGCAAAATGTGGGAAATTGACGCAAATCTGCCGGTTTTTGCTCAAACGTCGATCAAAAGTTTGTTTTCTATCAAGTCCGCTGTCATTACCATCCAAGGACAAGACCATTTTGTCTGCGGCTTTCACAATGTTGGAAAATATCAACACCCTTCTAGAAGACCACAGATATTCAGCGGGAGTGAAGGGAGGATCGGATAGACATTTTGAGTGAATGTCAGTAAAAATCAAAGGAAATATTAAAATTGTGGACACAGTCAAAAAACTGATTAGCCTCATTTTTTGTCTACTGTACAACGAGCTTGTGTGCCTCAACAGGGTGCCACACAAAAAAGAAACAAGCAAATTGTATTGCGTGGAGCCCGTAATTGCATTTCTCATGATACTGTGCTTGTACTTCTTGGAAGCATACCGACTGTATTAAATTGCAAGGAAGTTCAATTCCTCCACATTGTACCCACATTCCTTCTGGCGCAGCACTTTCAGACGTAAAATCCCTCATTTTCAGAGGCAAACTACCTTCCAAATGTACGCCGAACAATTTTTGAAGCGCAAAACTTTCTCCAGTCAGAACACCCCCCCCCCTTTCCCCCGCAAATAAGCCCACCAAAAAAAGGCTTAGGGACAAATATAAGCCCAGGGCTTATCATCGAAAATTTCACGGTATTTTCCCAACATATCGGCTTTATTGCATACCTATTGAAATACCTTTTTAAGACAAAAAAATTAAACCTTGGTTTTCATTTTACTGAAATCCAACGAGTGACGATGAACCGAAACTCCACAACACGTGCGACGCAATACCATTTGATCGTACGTCTGTGACGGATTTTGGCTGAGGTACATCTAATAGCGCAAACAGTTTATTATTTTTATTACTTTGTTATTTGTTTGATAGTGTAATCTGTAATCACTCTTCGATTGAGTGTCGAAAGTAATTTACGTTTGCTTTGGCTTAACTTTACTTTGCCCTGTGTTTGGTTAGAAAATTGCATGCCACTTTCGATCAACCACCAGTCAGAAATAGAACCGAAACCAATTAATTGTGACTTACACGTTTCCCGCGCTTGACGCCAATTACCGTTACTTGATTTTGCTTTGAGTTCTGAATGAAATGCGCTATTCGAGCCCGTTGCGACTAGTTTAGGGTAATTTCGTTGGTTTTGGTTTCACGACAATCGATTGAAAACCGCTCTAAACCACTTCGCCAATTATTATTTTTTTTGCAGACAACGGCAAAGAAATGTATCAAAATGTAAACACACGTGCAGAACCATGTCCATTAACCTTTTGTTAAAGATTTTCTTGTTGCCATCGCCTTCGTGGTTGGTTATGGTCCCTCCGTTTAACATCTGTATGGCGCGTTACTAGACTGTCTCTTGCCCATGCGAATTCTCTTTCTACATTTTCAAGACGTTTCCAAAGTTCCTTGATGTCTTCATGCAATGCTGCAATTTTCTGATCGTTTGTTTGACAGCAACGAGTGGATTCTGAAACTCTGTGATCAAAGCTGCAGTCCTTCGTGATTGGAGGTGCTATTAAATCTCTTGAATCATTTGTGTCTGAATCTATACTGCTGTAAGTAGCATCCAAATCGCGAGCTAGTTCAGACGCATTTTCGTGTATTGTATATAACCGTGGGTAGAAACCCAGAACCCTGTGTTTCTTGGCTCCTGATTTCACAATCCCCTGATTACAAGCGAAACAATGTGCCAGCCGCTTGAGCATTGCATTTCTATTGTTTTGTTTTTGCGGGCTACGTTCACTAGTAATGTTGTTATGAGGTATAACTCGAGTCACAAGATTTTCTTGCTTATTATCTTCCTGGTCAAAAGTTCGTTTATCTAGACTTCTGTTCCTGTCGGTCTCAAAGTCACAAGCGTGGTCCCAGCTTTTACTTCCTCGAGATTTCTTTACTGTGGGAGATATAGGTAGCATACCTCGAGCGTAGTGTTTCCAGGGAGGTTCGCTGACTTGCTTCGTTTCAATTAACTCCAGGCCACTTCTTTCGACTTTAATTGAAGGCGTTAACATCGTTAAGTGTCCTATTTCTCGCTACGGATTCAGTATAGAACTAAAAAACTTGTTCGGTGAAGTCTGTATCACTGACCTGTCACAGGTAGATAAAATACCATGAATGTGAAGAGATAACCAATCTTTCTTAAGTAAGATAAGACGCAACCGGGCAAACTAACGCACCCACTAACGCAGTGTCAGTTCAAGCTTTATCCGCAGTACACTTGTCGTTAAGAAAAATCGTTGCAGTGGTACTACCAGCTATCTGTAGTCGCTGGATCCGGTTTATTTGCTTGTAGGTCGAACTAAACTCGGAGCAACCGAAGGTTTACATGACAAAATTTTCCAGTCGCACGTCATAAGCGCTGTACACGATCCTTACGGCATTTTGAATATCGTCCGGGCAACTAAGCTTCTTTGCCACAAGAAAGTGTTTCAAAGTTCCCGAATAGCGATCTCTCAAATTCGTTGAAAGTCACTAGCAACCTTGTGAACAACTCTGAGTTAAGCCTTTACTAAGCCAATGCATCCGTTGAAGCAACTTCCTACTGGTGAAGTCATCCCTCGTTGTCATTTATGATTACTGGCTGCTTCTAAACCATGAAAGGTGACTTGAAGCACCATTGAACGTTTCAGTATTTCTAAAGCTTTCTGCTGTTTCAGTCAAAGATCCTAACCGTGTCCATAACCTATGTTGTATTTTATTATATAGAACAAACAAGTGTAAATTACTCATTCCACGGGCGGCTTTCAGTTAGCGTATGTTCCTGATGGTGTTAACACCGCGAAAATTGTTTCGTTATTGTTTGCTTGCTGGTGTTCTTTGGTATTACACGGTTGGTCGATCTCCTTTGTTTTTGATAATCACCTGTTGTTAGACGACTTCTATTGTGTTCTGGATGACGCCAAAGCTAGGCTGTCATTTAAGATAAAGATGATGCCACAAGCCATTAAAATCGGAAGCATTACAAAGTAAGAAAATAGAGTCAAAGCACTAGCGATTTGAAAGACTGCATTATCCATTGTTCTGATCAGTTTTTTTCTTTTTCGAGGCCATTAGAGCGGTTCGCGATTGTTCCGTCAAAAGAGATTTGTTTGCTTTATGGATCTGGGTCTACCGAACTTTATTGGTTGAAAAAACTCGTGCAACCCTACATGCACTTCAATAATCTTACCGATTAATCACTAGTGTAAACATGCGCATTTATTTTCAACAAAACAGGAAAAAAACTGAACTCGACAAAACGAATCGTGACGTGACTCACACTGTACCCTTATGCTTTCTATTGTTACAGGGTTTAACCCTTTAAGCCTAACAGGAAAATGAAATTTCTCTTTACATTATCACTACTTGTTCAAATATTTAAGTGGTGAGAATGAAGAAAGTGATCACCAACGATGGAATGTCTTGACATTTGACAAATTCACCTCACTAGTTCCATAAGAAATCTATGGAGAACAGTAAGGAGAATATGCATTTTTATATCAGGGCTTCAAGGGTAAAGCACAGGTTTACTATCCTCTGTTTGTGTGGTGTCCTGTGCATTTATAATGGCTGTATCGGTTTATGAATCTAGAAAGCGTACAGGCGAAATTTAGGACTTTTAAAACTGCTGAAAATCGAAAAACCTTTAAACTTACTGCCATTCTGTTTTCTGTTGTTTTTCCGTCAGTTTGAAAAGACCGCTTTCGCAAACTTCAAATCGCCAAAGTAAACACAGCAAAACGATAGAAATCAAAATGAGACTAATTTCGAGAGTTTTATTTTCATTTCAGCAGTTTTAAAAAGCTTTCAATTTTCCCGTCAATTTTGCCTTCACTTTTGTTAGCCGTAATAAATACACAACACACCATACAAACAGAGGACGGTTTGCATACGGCGGGAATACGGGAATCGATCACCCCCCGAAAACGCTCCCTAAATCATTCCTTCTTCCCCTCTTTGTTTTACATTACTGGCTACCGGTATCAGTAATAAACACTCACTTTATTGAGGCTTACCTTACAGTTCACGAGCGCTGTTTACTATAAGAACTCAGTGCTAAAGACTGCGAGTAGTCTCTAATTTTGGCGATGGCGATTGTGGGGCAGGAGAAATACACACACGTGCGCGCGCGCGAAATTTCGAGGCGCTCCCCTCGCGTCGCGTCTCCTCGAAATTTCGCGTGCGCGCCTGTGTATTTCGCCCGCAGCACAATCGCCATCGCCAAAATTAGTGACTAATGGCAGTTTACAGTGCGAAAATGATTATAATAATGAATCGCCTTTCTTGTGACGCCTAAGTATGTTGACATTTAATTATACCATGGTAAACGTATGGGGCAGTTTTCAATATACTTTCGCAGAAGCGTATACGTGATATGCTCCTGATTTTCGAAGTTAATTCGTCTTGACCCATGCCACCGACTTAATTGACCAATTAGAAGTAAAACCAAATCAAACGTGAACTTGCTCCCGTACGTTTTCCCGTGGGCCTGATTCCATCCATTCTCCGTTTGCCGTTATTAAAGACACGTAATTGAAAACCGCTCTAAACACTCACTCGTATTACAAACGCATTTCAGAAATGCAAAAGCGGCTCTTACATCGATGTTTCTATTGTAATGCACAGCTTGTGGGGAGCGAATCAGAATGTCGGTTCCATCATGTGTTATTTGAAGGAGGGGAAGGAAAGAGAGGAGCAGTTAGGACCACGCAAGCACCTCGAACGTAGTACTTCGACAAGTCGAAGTCTCGTTTTCCTTGCAACGCACGGATATTTCGCTCTTCTCTTTAGAGGGCGTGGGAGGTTCCCTCCCCTTCCCGCGAAGTCAGTCACACAAGCGCAGCTGAAACGTGACTGTCACTCAGAGTAAGTCACGCCATTAGGGAGTGTTGAAACTCGGCGCATAGTTCGCATTTCAAATGAAGATTCCCTCCTCTTTTTTCCCTTCTTTCCACATGTTACGATCCATAAAAAAGCTCGTCTGCAGTTGTACAAACGCCACGAATAAATGAACGGGTTCATAGCACTGTTCACTAAAATAAGCAGAAATTGCAGGTCACGTGCCCACAACACGAGGTCACATTTAAAAGTTGTACACAAATTGATGACATATATAAAGGCGCACGCGGGAAGATAACATGAAATGAATAACACCAGCATGATCAGCAAAGTTTTCGTAATCTTTTGCTCCCAACGCATTGTGCGTTTCTTGGCGCGATTTTCTTCTGTGCTGTCATGTAAACTGTCCCATTCGCGAACTTGACGACGGAATATCTTATAAATTCGTACGTAGGCAAACAACAAAACTAGAAAGGTCAACACAACAGCTGTGTTGGCAAACAAAAACGCGTAGTGAAAGAAACCCAGGTATAGATACGCGAACGGAAAGCTCAGTGATAGCATCCACACGATAACACACGTTATAAAAGCGCGCATTGTGTTCAGTGTGGCTCTGTATCTGAACGGCGAGGTTATTGCAAGGTAGCGATCCACAGTGAGGGCGGCCAAACTGAGAACTGAAGCAGTACACGATATAAAGAACGGCATATGAACTGACGGAATGAGCGTATCGTAGTCAATCACACCGAGGGCGTTCTTAATATGATAAATTGCCGAGACAGGGTCTGTGACGAGCCCTACCAACAAATCTGCCATCGCAAGGTTTGCCACAAAGTACATGAACGGAGAACGTAGATCTTTGTTCGGATCGATTGTGACAGCCATGACCACGAGTAAATTTCCCGGCACCGTGATCAGGCAAAGTAAAGCTGAAACACCGCCTGTTATAAATGGAAGCACGGCTGGGGCCGAAGAATTGAGACACGGCGTTGTAAAAAACACAGAAGCTTGATCCATTTGGCCGTTCCTTTCTTCAAAAAACCTTGACACTGCAAATACTATTTTTAAACGAATGTCCTCTCGATCCTAGTCCAAACATTGAGAACAATAAAATGTGATCTTGGCTTATCTCCAGGCTATTCATCGAGCACAGTTGTTTAAGCTGGAAGTGCGTAAACAGCAAGGGGCAAACCAGGCCTGACCTCTAAACAGAGATGTATCGACAGGTACGTGACAACTGCTTACAATAGGTATCGATATCACGAAATCGATATCATTTTCGCCGTGCCCCTATTATCTTTATTGCCTCTTTTGAGTCTACATTAGCTTTCGCACGTTCTATACACAAATACTATCAAACCTTCGTGCGGCACAAAGAGCGACCCTCACTTGTGCATGATACCGAATTTCTGATCTTTTCCTTTTTGTTACTACGCTATACGACGGCGCGCATCACTTAATCAAGTTAATAGGCGGGCACAGTACAGGGTCCTGGCGTCCTGGGTCCTGATTTGACTCTAACTGCTGCTGTCTGTACTGTTATATCAACGACAGAAAAAAAAATGACGACTGAAAAAAAGAACTATTTTTTCCTTCTCCACGTACCGGCAACGTAGGACTGACCTCTCATTAGTATTGAGTGCAACGGGCGTGGGTGTAGCCGTTTCCGAGCATAAGCCCGGAAAATCTTATATTTAAACAATAGAGTTCTTCTGTCCTCTTCTGTCGAAGGCACTATCGTGTGATAGGTTGCCCGAGGAAATTTGATGTTCACAACAAATATTAGCCCGAGAACGTAGTTCGAGGGCTTACATGAAGTTTGAACATTAAATTTCCGAGGGAACCTATCACACATGGCCTGAGACAGAAGGACTCTATTGTTTTTTATTGTACAACGCTAAATTTTGAGCGAAAACTGCCAAAAACGGGCACTATGCGCCAATAATAGTACATAATAGGCGCCCGCTGAGGAAAGACAGTATCGTGTCACGTGATCGATTTCGACCAATGGGAGCACGCCAAAATTTAGCATTCTACTGGTGTCTCCTTTTTTTAAATCAAGTAACCTGTGCCTTATCGATCACATTTTATAATATATTACATATATCTTTATTTATTGATATGTATTTAACTAACGTTAGCATTAGATTATTGTTGTTATTTATTTTTCTTTATTTTAGCAAGGCCTGGATGAAAATTACTCTGTGTAATTCTACGTGTAGTTTACCCTGTCCTGACCCTGTCTAACTAAAGTGTTGCTGTTGTTAGAGAAGCGCTCAGATCAGGCGATCTCCTGGTAGTGGCATTTTTTTTTTCCTGTGGCTCTACGCAGCCGGCTCCGGCCCCGTACGTACCTATCCCTTCATTTCGTCTCTTTCTTTACGAAGATTAAGGTATCACACAAATTCAAGATGTTTTCTGTCTTTGGTGAAGGGCCCTCCATGGCAACGAAACGATGTGTTACGTAACCGCTTGGCGAGTCCGTTGTTAGTCAGCGGTACATAATTGGGCCGCAATGACTTGTTGGATATAAAATTGTTGGGGAAGACGTTTTGGTTGTGGCGCGTTTTGTCGTGCTTTTTACCTGTGTATTTCGACAAAGCATTTTAGATGTGAAGAAGTTCCAACGAAGGAGTGAAGTGCCACTTCGTGCTGCAGGTAATAGCTTCTACTTCGTTATATGTAAGTTTTAATCCATGCATTCCCGCAAGCTCTACACGCACGCAATCCAACGATGCTCGCTTTGGCGCTCGAGCAGCAGGCGGGCTGATGTGTTTCACGGCTGACTGTACTGTTCGTTTTTTCTTCGTTTGGCGGAACTCAAAACAGGACAAATTCCCCTTCATAATTTAATAACTACTTTCTGGATACGATTTGTTTCACATTTTTCTGGTAGTTTTGTTTCAACTGCGTAATTTTTGGTGGGGTCGAGCGAGCCATCAATATAAGGAATGAATGAAAACGTGATCCCCCGCGGCCGGCGTGACTACAGTAGAACCCCGGTAACTCGTACTCGGATAACTTGAACTCCCCCGCTGACTCGAACTAAGTTCCATTTCCCTTGGATTTGACCCCACTTTTCAGTCAGTTTTACTCGGTTAATTCGAACTCGGATAACTCGAATTCCCTGCTAACTCGAATTAAATTTCGTTTCCCTTGATCAAAATTTACCCCGATAACTCGAATTCTGGTTCTTGCAACTCACCACGGATGCCCATTGAAATATCCCATTAGCTCTTCTTCTCGTGTAATCGGATTTAAACACTACAGTGCAACGAGCAGATCACGAATGACAGTCATTTCCCGATCTGATGATCTTGAGTGTAACTGAGTTACATTCACAGTACTGAATTAACATAAGAATGCATAATCATGTTACATCTTCTGACAAGATGAATTTAATTTGCACTGTACTGTATACTGAAGTGCTGAAAAATCATTAAACTATCAATTTTAGCATGGCAAATAGAATGTTCAATCGACCCCGCTAACTTGAACTGTTTTTCGTTTCCCTTCAGAGTTTGAGTTACTGGGTTCTTCTGTATTACAAGGTATCATTAATGTTAACATCATATTTTTTCTGTTCTTTAACCTGTTTAAGCCTTTGTCTTCATTTAGCTTATTTTTACACTTAAGCAGGGATCCATATTAGCAGTCGTCAGGTCGTCCGAGACGACTATAAAGTCCTACGGACGAGTATCAAAAATCACAAACTCGTCTGGCGGACGAGTAAGTTTTTTAAAGGAGCAAATTTTTTCTTCAGTTTCTCTCGAGTTAACGTACCTGTGTTTTGAAGTCCACCAGCCATTCGGTTACTCCTTACTCTGTTTCACTGCGGATATGACATCTTATGCGGTACTCTCGGAAGTGAAAATTATGTTTGCAGGCTCAATTTTTTGTTCTGTCAATGCTGAAGTACTGCAGCAATATGCAAACATGAAGACTCTCGCTCTTTGGCCACGCGTGAGTTATGGGGCACTGGTGATGCCGTAGACTGTTGATGCTGTAGAGGTCATAGTGGATGATCAAGAGGAAGAGGAGGAGGAAGAAAGTGATGCAGGTGGAGACTGGATGCATTGACAAGGGAGAGGATTTAGATGAGAATGACAGTGGTGTTGAGGGTGCAAGTGACATGGACCACAATGCTGAAGAATGCCAAATTGAAAGTTTGATCAAGAAGTAAAATGTTAAACAGTGAGCGTTTGACATGCAAAGTAGGTCTATGTTTTTAGTCTGTCTGTGATGGACTAGCATCCCATCCAGGGGGGAGTAGCAATAATCTCAGTTGCTTCATGCTACGGAAACCGGGATAAGCTCCGGCTCTGTGGGCCTCCTTGGCCCAAGTACGACTTTATCCTTTTTCTTTAGTTGAATTTGTGAAGTGAAAGTGTTTGATGGTAGTCTCAATGCAGTGCTGCTGCAGTAACGTGGTGAAAATAAAATGCAATCTTTCCACTTGTTGTTAACTGCAATTTAATCATTATGCAATTTTGAATGGGCACGTAAAATTTTATCAGGGCAAGTATCTTTTGTGACATACTTGCCCGGCTGATGAGTTTGAAAAAAAGCTAATGTGGATCCCTGCTTAAGTGATAATTTGTGAATTTTGTTTGCTCCCAAACTGCCCCAAAGGCTTTGAAAATGTCCTACAGAATTGCAGCTCTGAGCTGGATGGATAGCTCAGTTGGTACAGCACACGCAGTGCTTGGGTAGTCGCAGGGTCATGGGTTTGAATCTTGGTGAAGCTTGAAGTATTTCAGTCTTTGTTTCCGTGACTTGTTAAGTTCCACAAATAATTGCAAGGCCCTTCTATCATATTAAGTCTTTCAACGCTATCTATTTATCTTCCCAAGTTTATGCATATTACATACTCAGTAGGTGATCAGCTCCCAGTTGGCTTGATAGCTCAGCTCAAAGAGCAGTGCACCAGTAATGGCAGGGTTTAGGGGTTTGAATTCCATTTTCACTTGAAGTTTTTCAGGCTCTGTTTTTTACAACTGCTCAAGTTGCATACATTACAACATTTTAAGTCTCACACACAGTTCAAATATATGATCTTTCACTTATGCCTATTCATCTCCGATGTGTATAGCTCAAAATCAAATCAAAAGTAAATAACAGTCAAAAAAAAAATCGAAAATCAAAATCAAATAAATCAATTTATATTCAAAATAAAATAAATCAATTTATATTGTGCAGTCAGCTCAGTCAGTAGAACACTGCAAGGTGATTTTGGAATCCTGTTCAGGCTTGAATTTTTATCAAGCTTTCTTTGTTTAAGGGGGAGGGGGGATGGTTAAAACGTCCCACTTCCTGTACCCTATGATCACAGTTACCGCCTTATTGTTGTTGCCTCCCACCTCTTTGCAGTTTTTCAGTCGAAAGATTTTCCCTACTTCTTCCACTTCCCATCACCTTGGGAATCCTACTTCCCTCCCTCTCTTCTCCTGCCTCTGTACTCCTCCCACTCCCTTTTGTCCTGGGCTTCTGCCCTTTAGTAAAGTGCACCTAATCCCAGAATATTTTTCCGCTGGTGTAAAACTTTGCACCTCTTTATAAAACATTTAGCCATTATTTGCAGTTTTTGGCTTCTTTATGGGCTTCAAAACTTGGGAAAAACTAAGCATCATGTGGTACACGACTGAGTCAGAAGGGGCATGGGTCTATTCCCCCCGTGACATCACAAACTGCTTTGCATACATGTTTACAAAGACTTACCACACTACAAATCAGTTTATGATGTCACACTAGGAATAGCCCCTTACTAGCTCGATTGTGTGACAGGTGATGGCTAGATTTTTGTAACTTTTGCAGCCTGTAAAAGGTCAAGATTTGGTAAAAAAGGGACATTGTGTTTCAAACAGGTGCAAAGATTTATTTTAGTGCAAAAGTATTTTACATTATCACCACTTGTTCAAACATCTAAGTGATAAGAAAAAAGAAAGTGATTGCCTAGGATAAGATGTCTTGATATTAAGGCAAATTCTCCTTACTAGTTCCATAAGAAATGTATGGAGAACAGCAAGAAGAATATGCATTTTAATGTTAAGGGTTAAGTTGCATACATAACCTGAATGCTCTTCCATGATATGTCATATGTTTCAAATCCATCAATTTGTCTTCCATGGGTAAAGTATGAAAACTTTTAGTGACTAGCTCCCAGCTGGCTTGATAGCTCAGTTGGTACTAGCCTGTGTAGCAAGCATTTCTGAGTATAGGGCTTTCCGCAGGTTTGAAGCATTTTTCGCTTTTTGAACATGTGAAAATTGGGGCAAGTGCAAAAAAGTGCAAGAAGGGGGAGGGGAAGGGAAGAAAGGAAACGCTTGTTTGCAAACCCCATGATTTTGAAAAACCCGTTCATCCAGGAACGGAGTCTCCTGATTGGCTTGGCATGGTAGTGTTGGTTGCCAAGTGATAAATCCGTCAATCAAATCTGGGATGTTCATTTGAGCGTGACCCGCATGAACACAATGAACTGGTCACTTTCTGTCTCAGTTGGGGAATTCTAGTAGTGACTTTCCCACACCAGTTCACTATCTCATTTTTACCTGAAGTTCCTCTCCAGCGGGTAAATCGTGGATGTTCAGGTTTTACTCAAGAAGATCATTTTTGTCCAGATCTCAAAGACTTGTGGGATGCTTTCTGCGATGCGTAGGAATCTACACAAACATTATAACCACAAGGACTGTTGCCTGATGGGGTTTGGAGCAGCCATTCACACAAGTTGATAGACTACTTTGGCAGAGTTTGGGAAACAGCAGACTCGCTACCTATCACATTCCGAATAACTTTGAATAATGCCCCTTAATTTCAAATTTTTTGAGTGCAGGAATTGCACAGGCACAAAAATAGGTCCAAGTTTTGAACAACTTTCACTCCAGCCGCTTTGCAAACATCACTGAGAATTGTTCCATAAGAATCCTTTCTTTGCGACGCTTTGAAAAAGTTTTCCAAAGAAACTAAACCCGATTTCCAGGTTCAGCTAAAGTTCCAGATTTCCAAAAATGCCTAGAACAGGCGGAAAAACCTACAGAAACACTTGCTAAGCAGGCTAAGTGGGTACAGAACTGTATTGATAGTCACAACGTCATGGGTTTGAATTTTGTCAAGGCCTGCATATTTTGGCCTTTCTTTCCTAGCAGCAGCTACATTACAGCTTTAAGGAATGGATAATACATGTGTGTTGATGTCTTGATCTTCTTTCTAACAGGTGTCCAGCGAGGAGCAAATGCTGTAAGTAACAGGGAGACTAGGAAGTGGATAAAAACGTTATCTTGCCTGAGGATACTCAAATTATGGAAATCAACTGAAGAAACTGAAGAATTGTGCGCTTACAAAGGCATTATGAAATTGACATTTGCTAAAGAAGGTATGTATGTGAAATCAACTACCTGGTACTGTTATTCTTCCTGTGAACTCTTAACAATTTTATGGCCTCCATGGGATTGGTTTGTACAGTGTACATGGACATTGTACCATTCATCTAGTAGTGGTTCAGACATTGGGACAGGGAGCAGTGTGTACGAGATCAAATGCTAGGACGTTTTGGGCCAGTCTTATTGGTGAGACAGGCAGAAATTTTAAACATTTACATCCTGTAGCTGAACACTATCAAGCAGCTTGAATTGGTGACATCAAATATCACATTGCTGAGCACAATTTGGACACTAATTATGGAATTTGTTAAACTGAGAAGTTTTATTTTCATTATTCTTAGGAAAATAAGGGCTCAAGTTAACAAAATCTTCAGAAATGGACTATAAAAAGTCCCATCAATGCCCGGGGGTACCTGGATATACTTGTAAAAGTGAATGGAAAGTGTGAAATAATGACAAGGTACGCACAAGCTGCAACTTAACCTAAAATATGTTAACTGTAGAATGTGTGTCACTGTGATGATCACATCTTTATTTAATTTCACTAAGGTATTAATGGATAATTCTAATTCACAAAAATACCATGCCTTTTTTTCAAACATTTCCAAGTTGTTAAAATCTTACCACCCCCAAAATACAAGTAATAAGCAAAATACCAATATCCTTTGTACCTCTCCAGTCCATCACTTGTAACTGTTGAGTATCTGTCTGGGGATCTATTAGTATATGGCTTGTTGATTAACCTGATGAGACCAATCCCTTATATCCACTGGTATTACAAAATACTTGCTCATGTAATAATGGTCTACTGTCTCAGTCTTAAAATATTACCCAACGACATCTTTAGTGTGTCAATGTGAATCCTTAATTTGGTTTCTATCAACTAATCTAGACCACCTTCGACACGTCCCACCTGAACACTCCATACACTGTCGTACACTAATTAGAAATGATTCATAATTCAAATTCTTTTGAATATGAGTACACAAAACCAAATATTTTGTAATATTATTATGCAGTATATCTGGAGCCTTACCATATATTATTGTACTTTTAAATCTTCTTGATCTGAACTTCAACTAATCTACATGTACATTTGCTGTTATTGGCTTGGAGGAAAAAATCAACATAATCACTAACACTCCAGCACTTTAAAGGAGGAGGTCACTCCAGAAAGTGTATATTTTTTGTACTCACCAATAAAAAGAACACACTGAGTTGAGTTACTGACCGTTGTTGGAGCTTCCATAGTGCAGCCAATCCCAATAAAGTTCCTCTCCAAAGAAGCAAAAAATCAGTCATTGGGCGCTGCCATTTTGGATAGCACTTAGGACCCTGGCTGTGTATTTGTGACGTCATTCCGTCCAAATTGAAATTGGTGCGAAGCTTGAATGCAGCTGGCCAAGTGCAGTGCTTTTCGGCTGCTCTCATTTTTTTTTTTTCGGTGCTGTTGTGAACTGAAAAGGGAGCTTATGGATACACGGAAGAGAAAAAATCGAATTTTTCTCGATTTTGACAAAACATCATAATTTATGTACTAGAGGGAAAAAAAAGAGCTATCGAATGGTAAAAGTTTTAGGTTGAGATCTTATTTAGTTCAAGAGATATAAACCTTAAATTATGTACTAGAGGAAAAAGAAAGAGCTATCGAATGGTAAAAGTTTTAGGTTGAGATCTTATTTAGTTCAAGAGATATAAACCCAGAAAGTATAAGAAAGTATAAGATTGATGACAGGTGAAGTCAAACAACTTTCGTCAGTTCGTTAACGATTGCAACATGCTAAATGTTGCACGCAATGTTTGTTGTACTTTTTTGCAAACTTGCAAAATTGCAGTGCTCTCCACCAACTCAGTGTCTTTCGAGTTGGTGTTTTTAAAAAACTGTTTTGTTACTCAACTGTTAAATTTATTATGTCAAAACAAAATTTATCTGATATCACTCAGGAAAAAAGAAAATGAAACATAATGCAAATCATTGATCAAGTTTCAATTGGACTGGACAACGCGAGACAAAGGTTCCTTCGACGATCAATTTGCCCATAACATAACAGAAGGGGCTAGTTTAAGAAAAAATACCAAAGAACGACCACAAAAAGAACACAGAATCGACTGCAGAGCTTCAGATAGCGATCATGCGTTTTTTTCAAAACGGATAAGCGAAGCAGCCGCAGGTTTGTGATGACAACAGGGCATTTATTGTGGTAGGACAATATGCATCAATATGTTAACTTTGCATTCGTGTACGAATTAAACAGAGGGAGAATTCTTTTATGGTTGTCTGTTTTATTCATCCCGCAAATGTCTATTGCCATTTGTAACCTCAAATAAAGAAACTACTTGAAGGCATTTCCGTAGCTTGAACTTGAACAAATTAACTTAATACGCACATCAAAATACTAACTCCATTTTCTGAGGTCATTCTTTCTCCCCACTTTGTTTACCTTTTCTGTCTCTGCTACAACAATTCAGTCCACTAGTTGAAGCTCCCTCCATCGAGGTCAGTGATACAGAAAAATAAATCTCAGTTTACGAGCAAAAGTAGATCGATGATCAGTGCGACAAGCAGACACGTGCTGCAGAATACTCACTTTACGCGCACATTCTGCCGACAATTGATGATAGGTCTATTTAGCTGATTGCATGTGATTAGATCCAAGTCGTGAATCGGAAACGCCATTGTGTAAACAATCCCTAATTCCCGGAAATCTAAAAATCGTTTTTCTCGAATTCAATTTTGAGTGCACAAGTGAAGTTTGGAGAGTTTATTCTCGCGAAGTATGCGACAAATTTATGTGAAAATTGGCAGGGAGCTTGCAGATATGCTGAATTTAAGACGGGTGTCTTGGAATTTTTGTCTTTGCTTTAGTGTTTGAGCTATGGCCTTTCTTTTTAAAAGGTTGCAAAAACTACAATTCTGACCTTAGAAAATTTATAAAAATGCAGAAGCGCTAAAACCGAAATCTGAGGCACCGTTTTTTGGTTCAATATCTGTATAATAAATTCCACCGGAAATGAGAAGTGTCGAGGTTAAAGCGTCTGTAATTAAACTTTGCACGTAAAATGTCTTCTCTCAAAAAGATAAGGTGTAACTTTATTTCCAAGAAGATTTAAGCAAAAGTGGCGCAAAATATGAGATATTTGCTTATTAAGGTTTAAGGAAATGTATAGATTGTCGGTAATTGTGCGAATATTTGACGCGCTAAGGGCGAATAAACAAAACCACTTTTTTTACTTCTGTGTATCCTTAACTCATTTCAGACAATGTAAAAAGGCAAATTCAGACCACGATTCAGGTTTTATTTAATATCTCGACAGGTATTTACAGCAATGTGGTCTGCGATATCTCATTTGAAAGGGGATAAAATGGGCTTCTCAGAAAAAAATATATCTCATCATAAAAACACAAACTATTTCTGAAAAAAAATCTTACTTAACATATTTGAGGAAAAAAGTAAATTTTTCCAAAATGATGATATAATTGTATTTAGATGCTAAAAAGAAAAATGTTCCATATCATATCAGCAAAACGTCCTGAAAATTTGGCTGAAAAAGAACAAAACTGAAATTAGTTATGATTTTTTATCTCAAGCACTCTAGGAATTTGACCTATTAGCA
>Ga0126336_10000064_pt1 | contig 25091 bp, 22 predicted proteins | sample SidCmetagenome_FD_92530 | JGI IMG/M metagenome (GOLD analysis project Ga0126336, IMG submission 92530) | Coral microbial communities from El Islote,Puerto Morelos, Mexico - Siderastrea C C metagenome | ecosystem: Host-associated > Invertebrates > Cnidaria > Coral | place: El Islote,Puerto... | reverse complement strand
CGAACTTTGAAAAGCTCTCGCGTCGCTCTCAATCATTTGCCCAAAGAAATTTTTGCAGCAATCCTGAGAACATCTTTTCTTAATTCAACAGCCAGAAGCTGAATCGATTTGAAGGTTTAACACATGGTGAAAAATAATTTAAATCACGAAGTACTTTTCCTGATGAGAAATGTATCCTTTCAAAATTAAATTATTTCAAACACAAAGAACAATGCAGTTTTTACCAAAATCGTTTTTGAAGCTCTTGAGAGATTGCAAAAGTAAAATTGAGTGTTTAAAAGACGACAGAGGGATTTGTTTTTGCACGTGAACGCCTCAAATTGTTGTTTTTATTTACTGCTTCAAATGGCGACTTTAACGGAAGTTCGTTATTTGCATTTTTCTTTGAAATAAAAGGATATTTTGCCCAAAAAAGTATCCAGTGATTTTAATTATACCCTAGGCTATCTAATATTAAAATATGAAAGAAATCGAATTTTCCACCCTTGCCGCGGAATTTTGATTTTGTCTGATTTTTACAGACAGACGCTCTTAATTGGAGAAATGTTTAAGAATTATTACAGCTTTTACAGAAAGTAAAACAAACAAGGAAACAAACAAAGTAATTGTAAGATTGACGCAACAAACGACTGTTCTTCTTTTACCTTCCAGAAGGGGCTCACGAAAACATTCACAAACTCATTTTCCCATCTCCTCCTTCCATCTTTGGTAGACCACATTGAGGATCCACTATCATCAAGCAATCCTTAACAATGAAAACAAACAAACAAACAAGCAAAAGGGAGAAAAAGGAAAAAACAAATCAAACGTTATCGATATTTGTTGAAACGGATACATTTAGACTTTATTATAAAGAGAATATTTGATGTCGAATAGGATTTTTATGTTTTTCCCTACTGTTATTATTTTTTTATTATGTTGCCTTAGTTACAAGCAGTTTCTTAGTCAAGCGTAGAGATTGTTATGTAATGATGACTGTTATGTAACCATGCAAGACACGTGGCAGGCCTAGCTTTGAAGGTGTTAGATTTTCATTGCATTGACCCCCCCCCCTTCACCTATTGTCCGGGTTATAACGCGTGACCTGGCTACCAGGCAGTCATTTATTCTGGACATCTTTGCTGGTTGATTGTTTCTTTTGAAATGCAGCCCAGCAATGTATCAGCTTCCTGTGTGGGACGGGGGGGGGGGGGGGGCATAAACAACACAAAGGAACCGTATGCCTAGCTGTTGTATGCTGTTAACGCTATTTCTTACGTAAATGTACATCAGCTAACGCTGCGCTTAAAGCTTATTCCACTAAAATAGATCTGATGCCAACAAAAAAAGGAAAAGAAAAACACCTTCTCTCATCTTGCAGAGACAAACTAAAATTCAAAATGACCAGTATTTCTTTAGATTTGATTACGTGCCAACAAAAACGTAAAAGACGACTCCTTATTGGACTCAGCTCTTGCATCAGAGACAAAGGACCTTAAAACACTTAAAAGCATGCATGTAAAGTGAATGTTGTATATACTGTTGATGAGACTTACTAATTGCTGCACGATCCACAATATCGGATAACACAAGATGAATCGCCAGTATAACTTCATCCTCGCTCCTTCCCAGACTAGTTGATAAATTCCTTACATCATTGACAAGATGTCCCCAGAGGAAGCCACACACTTCAACCGCTTGGACCTCGGGCAAAAACAGTTGACTTAGGACCTTTCGGTGAGAAACAAATATGACATTGTCAGTGTTGGTTTACGTCAGCGTCTGTAGTTTTGTCCTACAAGCAAAGCCTTTTAATTGCGGCCGCCTGTATTACAATATGACTCAGAAATGGTAGTTTTTTCTAAACGCTTGTCTTATGGACACGCAGCTTACTTCAAGGTTAAACTGTATTATTTGTAATATTTGGTGATATTCAGTTTTAGGTTTGTTACCTCTGGTTGATGGGAGCATCCTGCCAGTAAAGCCGAATGTAAAATTACCCTCAGTAAGCTGACCATTGCAGGGGAAAGATCTCTTTCTGCAACTGTTTTCTGGGGAGCTCCTAAGACATGTCCTTTGTTAGAACGGTCGCTTCTACCAAAAAAATAAGGAAATCAAATAAATATATATTTTTTATCTGACGTAGCCATGACCATTTTGGCTTAGTGGAACAGTACAATATTTGATATGAGGGAAGTGAGTTCTATTTAGCTTATCCAACTCAAACATTTCGTAATGTTTCGTTACACCAAATTACAAATTACCTGGTTGCAAGTCTGTTGGTTTGAACTAAATGGTGTTTTAGCCCTCCAATCTCTACCGGCTCTTGGCATTCAGGACAATCACGCTGCTGGTCTGGTCTTCCGCACTGTAAGAAAAGACCGAAGCAAATAAACCACATGAAATAAGGGTCGTACTGAGTCGACCTGCGCTCAGTCAGTTAAATCTGGTACAGTGATTGTACACAGGAACTAGGCCCGATAAAATGCTTTCTAGAAAGTATGGAAACGCAGTTTTAACATTAAATGACCCTTAAATGTAAAAGTCCCGTAAGCAATGTATACTCCATTGTACAGAATAAATTCTTTTTGGACTGGCCGATAGAGAAATTTTTAATCTGATACGGTTTTTATTAAGTTGCTTTGCGGAACATCGTCTTGTTGCAACAAGATCTGCCTAACGTTTTTTGATAACGTCGCCGTTGTTATAGTAGGGTCATATCAATCAGATGTATGAAGACTGATCACTTATAGGGTGGGCCATGTAGACGTTTACATGTACAGGCTAAAAAGACACTTAAAAGTAGAATTAAGCAAATCGTAATGTTTAGAGTGTACTTACGTCACCTACGAAGTATCTATGGCCAGCTGGACACTCTAAACAAAAACAAACAAGACAAATCAGGGAACAACAGGGATACTGAAAACATATGACAATCTGCTTTGCCCAGTAACTGGGCTTTGTGGTGTAAGTGGGCCCAAGTTTACTTTTACGAATATTAGTAAGAAATGAGATTGTGTAACCTAGCAAGGTTCCAAGGCTAACACCCTGTATATCGGTGGTCAGTATATTACTTAGAAACACTGCACTTTGAAGTGATATATAAGTTTCAATCACGGCCAACTTTACACTTACCATACCATTTACCACCCTCCGTCATGGCCGAAAGAGCTTCATGAAAGCTATCTTCAGGCATAGTGGGAAAAAAGGAACCCTGTAACATAAAGAAGGTCCTTTAGTCTCAGTTATAAGATAATGTAGATGCGCGAGATGGACGGAGATTTTATAAACAATGTAGCCATGTCAGTATAAAATAAATAAATTTCACCAAAAGAAGCCATGCCATATGAGGATTTTAGGCTTGCGTAGTTACATTTCTTACATTTGTCAATGTAATTAGTTCTTGTAATAGTTCAGTAATATGTATATTTTTATTCAGACTTTTTGAAAGTATCTTAAAAGCTCCCAGTTAGCCTCTCGAGATAAGATTCAACATTTAAACTACATGCATGACAAGGAGCAGTAAAAGGGATCACAAAAGAAAGTGATAGTACGATTCCACGGTGTTTCTTTTTATATTCCTCTTTGTTGTTGTTAAAAAACAAGATATAAATTACATCAGAAATTCTCTTCCAACACAATTAGTAGAAACGGCGTCGTACCCCACGTGTATGCTACAAAAGAGAAAAAAATGAACTGCTGTATCGTGAAATATTGCTATAGATAACTTTGATCACTGCTGTATTTGTCAATTGTTTACATAGTTTCACACTTTCGAGGCCTTCCATCGTCCAAATTTGGCAATTTCGTTTTAAGGAAAGAAACCCATATTTGTGGTTGATATGAAAAAAGCAATATGATCACGGAAATGGCACAACTTCCATTTGCCGGACTTGAGACAGATTTGTTCAACACTTTGGCACCGATGTTATGAAACCTCAGCATTACTCCGTTCGTCCTACCAGGATTTGTCGTGGAGAAAGTAGAATCGCATTTAAAGGTTCCAACAACTCATCGAAATCGATGCACTGAAGGAGCGAAGACACATGAACCAAGATCTCAGGTAAAGCCTTTTCGATCTCACTCTGGTTGTCATCGACCGGAAAGAACGGAAAAGTCACTTCTTGGGAATTCTCCAAAAGAACAGATGCCAAACTTCGAGCCTATGACGACAAACGTATCACGTGTTAATAGGAAAAATGACAACAACACACAAAAAAATAGAATAAAGAAGTAAACAAATATGAAATCAAAGAGGTTTATTTTTTTGTTATCCAATCAAATCAAAGAAAATGTAACTTCTGTGCCACAGAAAGTGCAAGCATCTTGATTTCACTTTAACATGTAACTTCTTGCTCGGCACGCAGTTAAGAATAAAACACATTTTTTGTTTACTTGATCAATCATTTTGCTAAACGGATTACCCTCGTTTACAATGAGAGGTAGAAAGTAAGATGCAGAAATAGAATAATGCTCCACGCTATTATACGAGAAATACCACTTAAGTAGCAAGATGCATTAAGTTATAAACTTGCTCATTTTTCTGGTGGAAGGAAGAATGGCAGCCTTTTTTATCCTAACCAGTTAAGCCTCTCCTATACCTGAAGACCTTTGTCAGATAACATAAAATTAATGAGGAAACGGTGTTTCGACTTACACTTCGAGATAGGAACTTGCTACCTCTCAGAATGACATCTTTAATCATTGAGTATGTCTGAAGAGTATAAAAGAGCACATAAACATAAAAGAATCAACAAATAAAGAAACCGAATCAACTCAAGATGTAACTTACGCCGGGGTGAATTTGTTGGTTCTGTGCCATTCTTTTTGGCAGAGTGACTTCTCGGTACAAAGCCAAAAGTAACATCACATCTTTGGCGTGTCCTGGAATATCACCCAAGGCCTGAAAACATTGAAAAAAAGCATGACAGTAAACCACGCAACCCTTATGTGCCAAGTTACTTCCACCGTAATGGGCATTTTTTCTGAAATTGCCTTCGTCATCCGTTCATGCTTAAAGAGGTAAGAACACCTATTACACGTTTATTCTCTTTCTTCTTGAACCACATTTTTCACAAATAAAAGTGAGATACCACTCATCTTACGATGAACTCTTTCCTGCAAGATGTCCTACAATTGTGATTATCACCCCGTGAGAAATGTAAGTAAAAACTACAAAAGTGTCCAGTTTAGATCATCAACTGTCTTCTTTTCATTTCTTTGCCTTGATTTTATCTTTTTCAACTCAGTATTTTGGGGGTCAATTCGAAAAAAAACTAATATGGCTTTCCTTCCAAACACTTGTTTGATATTGCACAGTGAAAGATATAAGTGCTAGTGTTCTACAAAATGAACGAGAACATTTGATTTAAAAGAGGGAAACCTTACCTCTAACGAAGCAATGAGCTCATCGATGTTTTCACTAAGGATTGCTCCTGCTAAGGAATCTCTTACTTTCCGGTAAAGTTCTCCGTACACTAAGAACCTGTCTAGTGTCATTCTTTCATCCTGTCAAAGACGGAAAGAAAGTTTAGCGTTTAAAAATGAACTTGATTTTCTGAGCAAGGATTGACATTTTTCACCCCTGTGCACTTGGCCGTTTTCATAATTCAGAATTCTTTACGTCATTTATTGACCTACGTTGAAAACATAGGTCTTAGCTGGACTGTAGTTTGCGCTTTCTATGTTTGTTTGTATGTATGTATGTAGGTAGGTAGGTAGGTAGGTAGGTAGGTAGGTAGGTAGGTAGGTAGGTAGGTAGGTAGGTAGGTAGGTAGGTAGGTATGTATGTATGTATGTATGTATGTATGTATGATCCAGGGGGGAGTCCCATGTGAGACTGGGCGGGGTTGCTCTTCATTCGACCTGTACAAGATGCCATTCTAAAACAGACGGAGAACGCGAGACGACGAGCATCCATGCACCTTTCACATGGGAGTGCATCCCCCGGGGAATTTATGTGGCACTATGTGGCACCAATCATATTGAGGTTACTAAGCTAAGAGTACATTCTACCAATGAAAGAGCTGGTTAGAATCCGCTTACTAAAGCTGAAGGTCAGACAAGGTTAAGCTTACCGGACATGTTGAATGTACATATGGGGACGGAAAGGATCAGCGCAAATGTGCTTTTCTCCTTTTTCCTTTCGAATATTATATTTTGAGCAAAGGCTTGGTGTAGTGGAATTGATGGTAATTTCCAAAAGCTATTGTAAGGGCAGGTAAAATTGAACTTTGTCGTGGCCAAAGGTGGAACGTGACAAAAACAACCTTGTTCCAAAGATAGACCTGTTGACGAGAAACTGTAATTTAATTTGTTCTTTTATGATTTGTGTTATGAAACAGCTGTTTTGGTTACGTATCTTTGAGGATGATGTTGGTTGAAAAGATTGTAACTGTGCTTGATATGGATAATTTTGACTGCACTTTGCAAGGTTTTTGAAACGGCTTTGTTTGATAATTTGAAATTTATAGCGACGTGTTTAAGATTGCAATTTGCATAAATTAGTTTGTTCATTCAAGCGTGTCTGTAGGGTTTTAAACCTGTTTTCTCTTCCCATATTACGGTTAAGGTTTAGTTTCCGGTGTTGTGTCCATGATTTATATCAGTCATATCCACAGATTTTCCAGCCGACATGGAAATGATTTCTTTCTTGGTTTTATCATATACAGGAACATATGGTTTTTGAAATTTATAGCGACGTGTTTAAGATAGCAATTTGCATAAATTAGTTTGTTCATTCAAGCGTGTCTGGAGATTCTTCCCTTAATGCGGTTAAGTTTAAGTTTACGATGTTGTGTCCATGATTTATATCAGTCATATCCACAGATTTTCCAGCCGACGTAGAAATGATTTCTTTCTTGGTTTTATCATACACAGGAACATGGCAAGAAAATTTGTTTGAAAAACGACTCTTGCCTTCTTTCGGTCTTCAATTTTCATAAAACAAGTGTGTGCAACTGGGAGTGCCAATGGCTGTCCTCTCCTCAAATTATTATCTAATACATTTGTTTTTTTCACCTCTTGTGCTATTGTCAGTTTGACGTTTTAGCCTGTAGCCTATTACCCTGATAGTTACTCTTTCTCCAATTTTGGTCCAACTGGGTTTTTAGCAGGATTTTGTTTTGCATTCCGAAGAGTATTGCTGAGTAAACGAAAAAGCTGTTTTAGGCCCAGTTCAGACGCCATACCTCTCATGTGCCGTACCAAATACATTTCGCTCCTAGGTCGTATCAAGTGGCAAGCTTTGCCGTACCCTGAGATTTTGGCTTGCCCAATTGAGATCTGTCGAAAAAACTCATTTGGACACCGTACAACTGCCAAAACCCACGTACTACGTGATACGGCACATGAGAGGTACGGCGTCTGAACTGAGCCTTATGCACTCAGTGTGCTATAGTGGAGGGGGAAGTATTTGTGTTGTTTTGTTCTCAGAGTATGTCTTAAAAATCGCAAATAAGCTAGGGTGAGACTTGTCATTTCAACATAGGTCAAGCACGCAATGCGTGCCTATGTTTCTATTCAAGCTATTAGCTCCAAACTTTGCAGAATTATCATTTTTTAAGGACTTTACAGGTTGACAGAGTTCGTTTTAATGAATCAGTTAAAAGTAACAACTCGTTCACCGCTTCTTTACTAGTTTCTAAAGTAACAGATGGAGTGCGAGTGGATGGATTTGAATTCATCGATACCTCGCTATTGTTGAGTGGACTGAGGTGCTCGTTGCATAACGCTTTTACCGGCCGGGAACAGGTTATCTGCCAAGCAAGATGCTCTATGAGCCTTAAACATGGTGACGGCCTATTTTTTCTTCATCGTGTAAACTTAAAGAGAAATCGATTTTAGAAAAAATTGTTAAACTGTCCTCTGGAGTACAGACTAGTGGGATCTTTATACTCATTTAGGATGTTATGTTATTGGGGTGGGGGGGGGGGCAGCCCTCAGCTAGATGAGTGGTTTACTTTCTGTCGTAAAAATCATTCGAAAGAGGTAGAAACTGAATTAAAGTATTACAGTACACAGAGAAGAAAAGCTAAACAAGTTCTCACCACCCTTTGTTGGAATTCGGCGGGAACAATCCAAGAAAGCCCTTTATATTGGGATGTTAATGCAATTGAGTGTACTCCGTAACGCTTCACCAGCTGTTTGAGCAAAAATAGACCAGGACGCCTGGATCCACCGGAAGTGCAAAATGCCTTAACTGTGGACAGCAGGTAATCCAGGGCCCCACGTGTCTCATGATTGCTCCACCGTTCGTCAACACTGACAACCCTCATGTACAAGAACTCTGCAGCCATTTCTAAAGTGTAGCGTGCCTTTGCTATTGCTTCTAGGGAAGCCACTTGCAGTTCATCAGAATGTGAACTTGTGAAGTCTTTTTCCAGGATCGCCCGTGCGTCTTGGCACAATTTGTTGACGATTCCGATACTTACATGAAGTTCGAGATCTGAATTTTTGGCAAATCTACTAGCACAAGTATTCTATAAGTACGGGAAAAATGCAAACAAAAAATAAAAATAAACAAAAAAACCTGTAATCCTTTGTACAAACTATTGGTAAGGTACCGTGTGCGCTTACTAACACCAATTGAAAGAAGAAACTTAAAATAAATGGAATACATCACGGCCGTGATTTATCCCCCAAACGGTGTTTTTTAACTCTGTTTGTGGATCAAAAGGCTCATATTCCAAGAAGAGATTGTTCTTCCATTGCTTTTGCTTAGTTCTGTATTCAAAACAAAAACAAGAATTACGAGATGCTAACACCCAGAGGCAAGATCCTTTGTCAGGTATCCCCGATGAAGGGGTGTCTAATAAAAACATCAGCAAGACCTTTTCCCTACCTCCATACACTGCACAGCGAGTAAACAAACGTTCACAACATGAGGCACCTCTGAAGACAATCCCTGAGCTTTGTAAAGAAAGCGCTCGAGATGTTTCTTGGCCTTCTCGTCACTATGTCAAAACCATCGAGAATATTTCATTAGAAGATGTATCAACACGGGAGGCAACAAACTAATTAACAAACGCTGTTACTTAGCAAATAAAAAACAAAAAGGAAGTGTCGAGAGCACGAAAGACGTGTCGGGTGAACAGGGGCCGCAAGCGCCGGCATGCTTTTCCCTATTTCCCAATTTATTTTTCCACTATATTTTGGTAGAGCTGTAATTTTAATCGAGAAATTTCTTTTCTGGTTTCCGAAAGAAAGTAAGATCTACAAACATCTGAAAAATGCACGTGCGGAAAAAAATGCCTTCATTTCAGCGTGCAATGAAAACACAAGTCGGCTGTATTATCATTAGCAAATAGATCAGTTTTGCCAGCTAGGAATGACCACGAACCCAAATTTGAAAGATTAATAGTCGTCCAGTCAATACAGATATAAGTAACGGGACCAACCAACCCAAACTTCCTCTGAACTTGAAATTTATAGGAGAGGGTTGCAGGGGAGGAGGGGTGGGGGTTAGTGAGGAAGGTGGGCGGGGGACTCCAGATCATTACTGGTCGAAAAAAAAATTACACAAGGCCAGCTGCATGGTTCACCAAGAAACAAAAAAGACAAAATTATTGTGACCAGTTCACAATCGGTCGTCAGTCATAGCCTCTGTTATACAAGTGAGCTCTCAATGGGCAGCATCCACAATTACTAATTGGTGAACTCTTTACAATGGCAAATGGCAGTTCAGGAAAGACCCACCTCGAATTAATGAGCTGTTGTAAGAGGAATGATCTGACCACAGGACTTCTGTCCATTGCAAACCTGGGGAATGGTGAAAATTGCTTTGTTTCACCTAACTCTGTTCCCACAACGTAACGCATGAGCGTTTCGAACACAGCTGGATCCAGATGGCGAATGTCGTCTCCGAAACAAAATACTGACACTATCTCCATGAAGAATGCGTTACACCGTTGAAGAAATTTCTCTTGATATTCAGGTTTGTCACTAAGAAAAAAAAGACGTTATTGTAGCAGCAAAATTGGTCATGAATCAATTGCCAGTTTGGATAATGTGCTAAGAACGTGCGAATTTTATTTATTTATTTTTTATTTTTACTTATTATTTTTTTTGTTGCAGTTAACGGTTAGACCAATTGCACGTTGTCAGTTTAAAATATAGCCGTTCATTGATGATCAGTCGGTCACTAAACCTTCGTCGAAGAGGTGGAAAGTACGCTCGTTAAATTTACAAAGGTGTAACAGCTTTTAGAAAGTTATAGTCTAGTTTGATTTGTGACCGTTTTAATGGACGTATAGGATTAACAAAAAAGGTGGATAAAAAACCAGTCATATGCATAGTGAAAATTAATTGTACTTTAAATAAAGGAAATATATTCATGACTTATTAAGAACAACATGTGTTCAGTGCGACAGAATGTATCTTTCTCTTTTTACACCGATGGCGTCATCAGTGACGTCAATCAATGGTTCATTGCGTGTAAGTGAGCGAAGGATAGATTTTGTTTCTATCACAACCGGAGATGCATCTTAAGTGAATCTTATTTCAAAGCGAAACTTACTAATCCTCTTTCAACGTCCCCCCGCCCCCCCTCAAAAAAGGGATTGACATTACTTACTCCTGCAATCGTTGAAATGATTCCTCACTGCAGCTCAATAAAAATCGTTCAATAACAGTGAGAGACTCTTTCTTTGAAAAGTCCGTTTCGTCACCCAAGGCCTAAACATAAATCAAAGTATTAGTGCCGAATGTGACATAGAGGTATGGTGACACAGTGAACTGCTCAAAGGATTGACAGCGTGCCATACTCAATTTAATTTATTAAATTTTTCTCTAGATTTCAATGACACCAAGATAACCATAAAGGAGACCTACTTGTTACAAATTTGAGTGCAATAATTCTTTCCTATTCTGGCCTTTCCATATTACAGTTTTCAAGGTCGCTGTGGTCAGGAGAAAAGGACAAACCCTCGAAACAACATTGACTGATGGTATGGGAACGAAAGAAGGAAAGCAACTTTATGGTGATCATGTAAGCTTGTCTTTTTTTTGGTGGGGGGGGGGGGGAGGTTGGGATGTGCTTCTGCCGGCTTCGCTGGTCAAGTTCGTAGGACGCAGAGATGCCACAGTCTGGTTCACTGCCAGTTATTTTTAGAATTCCTTTAAAAGGCTAAAAGAAATGATACAATCGAAGGAAACCCGAAAACTAACGGTTCAGTTTTGTTTAAGATTATCTCACCAGTTTTCTGATGTGCTGCGGGTGGCTAGGGTGGAAATGGATTGCAACTTGAAAAATGTTAGACTTATGTTTTCAAGCCCTCCCTCGTTTTTTGGACGAGTCCAGTCACCAGAAACTGATTTGTTCTTCCTTTGAGAAAATCATTCGATTTCTTTCTCTTGATGTTCTAGGCACATTCCAGTAACGAGAAAAAAAGGTGTTTAGTTTGAATTTAAGCATATTTTTCACCCAAAACGCGAGATCCCCGTGACATGGCCCCTTTATGTAAACTATGTTTACGGCTATTACTATGACCTTCCAAAGTCTTAAAATCGTCTGCACATCCTCGGGATTAGCGTCAACATCAGATGGGTAAACGTGCTCAATGAAAATCCTCACTGCACTAAGGCGTTGCCACATATACCTAAAAAAAGAAACGGAAGGGAATCCAAATCTAAGAAATGACCGAAAAACTCTCTAGATCAGTTCGTCTCAAAAGATCCGTACGTAAGTAATTGATATTGACGACTTGCAAACAGCGAAAGGTGTTCGTCGATAAATCCTTATACTAGTCTCTTAAAACCTACGTAAGAAGTACATTTAACCAACAAAACTACACCAAGGCAGCAAGAAAGCAAGTAAATTATATGTTAACCTGCACTGGGTAACGATGCTCTCAGTTTTTGCTCCAACGCGTGCCTTGTCTCCAGAAGACCCTTTGCCAATTATTGTTTCCACCGCCATTTTTACGGACAACACAACGTCACACCATGCCTGCCTTTGTGAAATTGCCTTGAAATCTTCGGCCTGGGGCTCCATGCGTTCCAAGCACATTTGCAGGGCAATAGCATCTACGGTCTGTAAAAGTACCCGGCCAGTTTTTTTTTAATGAGTATTATGTCATTGCTTGGTATAAATCTATATAAAAAACATGGAACAAATATGCCTTTTCTTATAACCGAACGGTTATATAAGCGAACGGTTATAAGCGTTTGCAGACCAATCTCTTTTTGGCGTCGGCTATATGTTTTTGCTTATGTTTTTTAAACTGGCCTTATCTGGATACACTGTGCACTTTTGAACAGAGCCAGTTTACAGTGGTCTTCTCTTCTAAAAATCGTCTCCGACTGTATAGTTATAGGCTGCTTTCAGCGATAGCTTGTTGTTGAGATACAGGGACAAAAAAAGTTAATGTCTTACCATCTCGTTTTCATCCCATGAAAACCTGTTAATAAGATCTGACAAAATATCAGGTTTAGCTTGAAGGAGCAGTGACAAACAGTTGAGTCGCTGCTGTATCCGGGAATGTGCCGTATGAACCGCTGGTAGGTCCATTGCAAAGCCGTCATCTGACAACTCGGAGACATGAATTTCCTTAGCAGCGGCTGCAATTGCTCTCTGGACAATCTAGAGGGAAAAAATTAAAACTTGACCTTGACGTTGAAATAGGTAGATACGTGTTCTTTAGGTGTTATAAGAAGAAGTTGCGCTTTAAGGTCAGAAAGAGATGCATCGAATTCTTAATTCTTTAAAGTAAAAAACGTAAATTAACTAGTTAGTGAACGGTTACCTCAAGTTCGTCGCCATCTTGAGGTTTGTATGTCATATGGGTTAAGTCGTGCAAATAGCGAGCAACCACTGCTTCTCCACCTTCTGTGATGGCCTCGGAAAGAATAACTTTCACTTCTGAGTTATTTAGCAGCCTCCGCAAACATTCGGTAACAGACTCAGGAGAGTATGCTGAAAATTGAAAATAAGCATCAAAGTATGCACCTATCTAGGAAAGGGAGCAGAGGAAAAACAACACCTACTACCCATCTGGAGGGCGATTTCGATAGACAATCCAGTTATTATCTGGACCATGCAACAGGTAATTAACAGGCCACGAAAACATCCAAATCCTTGTTTAAACGATTACTCTTATTTCAATTTTAACACCGCTGTGGGAGTTTATAAATGAAGTATCATAGTAGCTAACTGAACATCTTGATTCCCAAAACAGGTTTTTTTTCACGAGCTTTACTTCGCCAACAGACAATAATAACTGAGAACAACAGAGCACTTGGTGGGACTAGATGTTGGCATACAATTACTGGTTGCCGAGTGCACGGTTGCTTATAATATCTTCATTTCACCTTCCAATTTAAACCTAATTCCCTTTGAACACAAGATTGAAAATTTTCTGCTTTGATGTTCATCTCACCTGCAACACTCCTCGCATCTCGATGCAGTTCATCCATCCGCTCTTTAAGGAGCCACGAAAAGGGAAAACTGCTTTGAAATGAATGTGATCGATATCCCGAGTTGAGGACTGGTACCTTGCTGCGCACCACTAAAGCATCGCCTTCTTGGAAAATAAAGTCGGTGTAATCAAGGTAAGTGAGGGAAGTATCTCGAAAGATTTTTAACCACAGGTTAGCCACCCAGGAGTCTTCACTGGCTGCCAGTTCAAGATTACCATCACGATCAACATATGCAATGACCTCCGCCAGAACGGGAGCCACCACTGATAGGAAACGGCGCCACAGAGCTTTCTTAAATGTGCCTGTTTCTTGCAGTTTACCAGACAAGGCTTCTGATTCAAGCCACTCGTTTCCCTCATTTCTTGTTCGTTGATCTTTTTGTCGCAACAGCTGACAGAGACGTTCTGCTAGCACCACTTCAAAACGTCCGTCATCTGTTAATAAAGAAACGTGTCACATATCATACATTTGTGTATGATATGTGACAATGTTAAAACATCGTCGCAAGAGTACATGCTATTCGCTCTGCTTTTTCGCTGCTCGCCCCAACTTAACGCCTGGAACAGGTTATGTTCAATTTATTTTTTGAGTCAAACCTATATCAGTGAGCATAGTTACATAACTTTCTTGTTTACTTTTACCTGACCCTGGGTTCACGTTTCTTTGCCGTTGTCGGTGGTCTAGAGTCGGCAGCATGAGCTTTTAAAAATTAATTTCAGAGGCGCCCTCCCTCCCAGTCTTCCTTGGCGCCACCCTTAGCGCTGCTATTCGCTGCTCCGCGCAATTTTAACGCCTGAAACAGGCTATTCCTGGTTAGGGATAATGCGCTTTTGAACAACCGCTCTCGCCTACTTAGGGGGAGGAGGCGGCTGACATTTTAGATAAGATTATAGACATTAAGTAAGGGGAAATCTAATGGTCACAATTCATTCGAGGAGAGTAATTCAACCTAGAAAGCAAAGGTTGCAGTTTTGTTAAAGAAGCAAAGTAATGGATTTTTTAGGTCAATGCCGTGTTAAAGTCAAATGCAGGTAGCTTGCTCATACATGAATTGCTCATTAACTACCAAAGAAACAATACTAAGTAGACTTAACAGTGGTTTTCAAATGAGTGTCCTAAAACCAAAGCCAAAGTGATTATTCTAACCAATCACAGCAGGAGCAATACACAACAAAATGAACCAGTCAGAAATCGAAGTAAATACAGTCGAACCTCCGCTCGGGACACCTCTTGGCGATTTCTCCACTAAAACTTCTTAATTTTAACCTCCCGCAAGCGGACACCTCTAGTAAGTGGAAGTGGACACCTTTTTCAGTTATGACCGATTTTCTAGATGATAAAGAGAAGAATTTGAAAACGTCTGGCTGACGTTTTTAAAATGGAACCAATTTTTACCCTGACCATTTAAAGCCAAGGACACTTTCTAATAATTTTCTTGCACTAGAAGAGCCTTTTTAACAGAATTACCGACTTGCTTTTGTCCTCTTTTGATGTAAACGTTTGTTTGCCTCTACAAAGTGATACTAAACGTAGATGACAGTGTTATTTTGAGGAGTAGAGTAGGTAACACAGAAGTGTATAATACCTTCACCAGTTGGCGTCTTTGAGGAGAGTAACGTTAGCAGCAGCTCAACTCTTCTGAGGGCTCTTCCGAGAGTACTTTCATCATCTTCAATTCTGCTGGCAGCTTCTTGTACACAACTAGTAAGAACCTGACGTACTGTGAAATTTTTTTCTGTCTTCTTTACCACACTCTCGAATATTCTACTCACAGAACGACCAGTCAGAGCTTCGATTGCCGGGATCTCCTCAGTCGGCGGACAGAGCTCGTCAATGTGAACTGACAACCATCCTTCACCTTGAACACTAATGAAATCAGGACACCCCCCGGCCACTCTGGGTAACTGTACAATCATCAAGATGTGGCTGTAGCCAATGGACTCCTCATCCAGCTCATTCTCCATTTCTCGACACGCTTCTATGAGCAAATGACGAGAACATGCAACCAAGTCCAGGGTCTGATCTGTATAATCGCACTGCACTATCAACAAGCTTTCCCTGCCACCAAGTTTTGCAAAAAAATCCCTGCTATGTAGAAAGAAAATAAACCAATTTTCATTTTCACCAAATTAAAATAGTAGCCCCCCGATTAGCCAAAAAAATAGAAAAAAGAGGTCAGTTACCGTCTCAAGTTTTTGTACGAAAGACCCAAACTATGGAGCCAACCACACATACCCAGTCAGATCTAATTCAGAAATACCATGCCAATAGCTAGAACGATACGACTCAACAATTAATGAAGCCACAAGAAAAATAATACAACAAAACTAAAAACTTTAAAAGCTCTCAGCTACTACAAAGTTATATAAAGCTTACTCAATGCAGTTACAGAATTGTTGTTCAGTTTGGAACTGCTGCAATGAGACACATTTCACGCAGCCTTCAGAAAATCCGGTGGCCTCTGCTATCAGCGGAATGTCGCGGTCAGACAGCAAGCGTGAATGTGTTGATATCTGTTGGGGGAAAAAGCAGAACAAAATACCTTTCAAAAGATGCAGTATCGAAGCATTTTTAGCTAAAAGTAATTAAGTGCCAACAATCTTGGAAAACCCCTACTTGAATGTCTGTTCCTTCAGGTTACTTGCTTACCTGGCTTCTAAGACCAGTGTTCTCTTTACTAGGCGGTACCGGTAAAATTTGCCGCTTTCAGCCTCGCATGTTACCGGTTAACCGGAACCACATACCAAGGCCTGGATTAGAGACATCCAGATCCAACAGTTTGGGATCGTGAAAGATTTATTATCGGATTGAATTATGAAAAGATTCGTCTGTCGTACTACGTACCACGTAAGTCTTGTCTTACGGTAGTAACTTTTCTCATTGTCCATGCGTTTGTACAATGTTAGAGGAAGTCTTATCATCCCGACATTTCTAAGTTTGTTAGATAATAGTCTCATCTTCTCTACGTTTCTCCGCACGTTTCTACCTTAGGAAGAATTATTGTTAGTCGTATCTCTTTAACGTTTCTCCCCATGCTAGTATTAGTCTCCTCGACATCTTCCCGGCGTGCGACAGTGTTGTAAAGTCTTATCATCTCGACTGTCGCCATTTCTCCGTACGTTAGAACATTCGAAAAATATTATTGTTATGTTCTCCACGTTTGTCCGTGTGCTAGTATATTCGTAATTAAGATGTTGTTATTTGTATTTCCTTAACATTTCTCCGTACGTCTATATCCGTATGTTGGTTTGTTCAGGTTTGTTCGCAAGGTGCTTTTAGTATTGTCTTCTCCCCGAAGTTCTTCGTTAGTGCCTTTGTAAGGAGTATGTCTCATCTTCTAGGAGTTTCTCAGCACGTTTTTTAATAGGTTGCTGTAAGCTTTTTCCTCTCGAAGTTTATCTGTATGTTAATACGTTCCTTGTAACAGGAATCGCAAACGTCAACCGTTTTGAGGGGTTTCGAGACGTGTGTGAGCCTATTGTCATGCCCGCAACATTACGGGTCTCATGACGACAATTCCACAGGGTAGAAAAAGATTCTCAACAGAGCTGCTTTACCGGTCTAAAAAACTGACCTACGTGTTACCCTGAAGACTAGGGAGAACACTGTAAGATAATATACTACCCTAATACTACCAGATATTGTGTTTGGTAATCGATCATGTTCACCGTGTCATCTTCGATTCCTGAGCCCATTCTAAATCTACCATGAATATTCATCTCTTATATTTGATGTATTTTGCTTTAACCATTAACTATTATACTATTTACATTACTTTACAATCAAAGGTAGATCGAGATTAAATAGAGAAATAGTTGTTTCAAAGAAAATGGTTTGCCATCTTTTTCGGGCAAGGTCGCTTGTTAGCTAGTCGCTTCTCGGGCAGAGCACATGCTTGCTATGATATTCAGAGGTTGTCTGTGTAATAATTAAATAATCCCTAAACGATATCATGACTGGCTTATTTTAATTATCTTACTTGAGCCCTTAGTGCTGATCCCCTGAGATCGTTCAGAGCTTTAACTAAAAAGTTAGCCAAACTTGAGTGTTCCTGCTCACGGAAGTATGTTGTCCACCACATGTCTGCGTCTGCGCTCAGACGGGAGTCACGAAGACGAGTCACCGAATCAGGAGTTGCACATTGAAGTAAACGTTCCTGACAACATTTCAGCACCTTAGAGGAAAGCAAAAGCACGTTGCGGATTTCCATAAAACCATATGGCTGCCATAAGTGCTAAGCGCAGTACTCCTAAAGACCAGTCGCTAACAAACTATGTAAAATCAACAGATGTCTAACAACTATCAGAATTTAACTATCAGACAAGGCTCCATCTAAACAAGCTTTTACACTTTCCGTAGACTTCCTGTTCATATTCTTTTCATATTTATATTAAGACGTTTTAGCCTATTTATATTGTAAATGATTACCTAATGTGATGGAAGAAATAAGGAGGAAAGTTTAAAGATAAATCAATTCAACTGTAGTTTTCAACATTAGCTGTTAGCGTCATTCTATCATTACATTTAATGGCTCCTTAATGCACTGATACTTTTGCCTATTTTTCCCGTGATTATGTCTTAATGTGTTAAAAAACGAATATCAAGAAAGTAGATACATGTTCAGTTTTTTTACGTACATTGTTTTGTAAACCCATGAACATCTTAAGTGCAAGAACCTCCTACTAAAAATAATTAATATTATAGTGGTAGTTTTCTTTGTTAGACAACTCACCTTTTCTTCCCAAGACTGTCTTTCCCCATCTGTCAAATTTGCGCCGTTGTTTTGAAGCTCAGCACCAACTTGCAAAACCACAGCTGGGGCGGAATCTTCGTGGTAACCGACAAAAGCATCTCCTTTTGTAAAGGGTCTGCAAAAGTGAAAATAACGTACAGGAGTAAAGGAGGAAGTCACAGTGCGACAACCAGTCAAAATTTGAGACAAAGTTTTCAAATTAGCCAACCTGTAGTCGGGTTCAAATCAATGGAATAAATACAAATTCTAATTGACTAGTTAAAGTTCTGAACTGCGCGATGTATTGAGAACCTTCGATATCATAAAATCCGGCCCGCCTGTGAACAAGGATGGGCGTGAACCTGTGTGGCCTTAAGTAGGACCTGATAATATTATTGATAAAAAAAATAGCGTGATTGCTATTAAAAAGTGAGAAAATACGACCGTTAACGTGGCTTTCACAGATCATCAATGCCAAAACATTTAGACACGTTACCCGTCAACCGTCAACCGGCAAAAAAGGGTAATGTGTACTGTCAACCGTCAACGGAAGCAGTTTTTCCTAGTCGTCAAACGGTCGCAAATCAACGATTTCAGGTCCGGTTCAGCAACTCTTGTAGCTCTCAAAGAATGTTTTTAAGTGGCTAAACAGTGAGCACATCATTACAGGTGAAGTTGAACGGCATAACTTTCACTTGCCATTTAAGGAATGATAACTGCAAAAAACACCCCCTTCCCCTTAAAACACAACAGTACACACTAAATTCAAAATCGTGGACGTATAAAAATACTCCCCCCATTAAGACCCTCCTGTAAGTGCTAAATTAAAGGTTAAAACTTTCAGTCAGCTGACTACAATAATTACCTGAAAGGAAACATTAAGAAGGTTTAAAGAACCAAGTTAAGTTATTAACTTCGAATGCAAACTGAGAGAGAATCTAAGCTCGTTTGAAAGAAAATACTTCACATATTGTCTGAAATTGAGAAAGCTGTATTTAAACGCTGCAGTTTAGTCATTCAACTGATAGATATTTAGCTAGATATTTATTTTAATTATTGTAACAGCTTGATTGTCATTTGAGATAACGTTAGGTAAAGATAGAATGCATGTCTTTAAACCTCTTTCTTTCATGGGGTGGAAGAAAGACTTTTGCGAAGTCTTCAACCCACGCACTTAATTTCTTTGTCACTTGTTTCTGCGGTTCTGTGAGGCCAGACGACATTTCAAGGAAGTGCTTCTCCATGCGGTTAATAAGTGGAATAGGAAACTTGTTGTAAACCACATCTTTTTTAGCCATGACAATTAGCCTGTTAAAAAAAGTTACAACAATCAATTTAAATCAATTTACCAAAGTTTATCAACACATGCACCACGTATGTGCAGTGTGACATCAGTAATATCGGCGTTATTTACGTGAACTTCCCCACCCACCACAATTAAGAACTTACAGGTCCAATCAGTGTCGTGTTGTCTGTTTGTATGCTCATCACAAAACAAAGCAAGGTGAGAGAACCTACGAACTATGCTAAATGCAAGAAGGATTTGATGTAAACAGCTCGCGATCATTTATAATATAAGTTGTTTACTTCACGGTGGAAGGACTTGAATGTATTGTTACACCCACTGTCTAAAGACAACGGCTGAAAAAACAGGAACAACAACAATGACATCAAGGAAAATTACCTGTCAATAAAACCTAAAGTTCCTTTTGTGAAGGATGGCAAAGTTTCTGTGCCAGTAGATTCATTGCAGCTACATTAGCCAACTAACAATTATCTTAAACACAAGTTACGAGTCCCAGACCGGAGTCCATTGAACCCATAATCCACCCACCATTATGACCACGGGCTACAAGAAGATTCGTGGCTAGGTCATTAACTACATGTAGGCTTACGCTTCCTTTATACTGCTAAAATGTGAAACGTCGAAGAAAGCTTGAATTGTCCTCAGTTGTGTCAGATGAAAAGAGAGATAAAATTTATCGAATTACCTGAAATTTTTGTGAACGCGGCACTTCACTCGGTGGTTGCCAAGTCCAAGATCGACATATTTCTCTCCACCAAATGTGACGTAATACTACAGAAAAGTAATAACATAGCTCACTTCAGGTGTCAGAAATAAGTTAGACACTGTGGTAATAATTATAATTATTTTACGCTATATTTAGGCCCTCTCAGGCTGGATACGAAAATGAGAAACTGACCTGATTTAGGGCATCGTAGAGGCTTTCGTAGAGGTTTTCAAGATTCAACAAAATCACTGTTCTGCCTGTTTCCATACAAATCTTGATGCGGTTTATGTTCCGGCAAACCTGAGTATCAAAATTGTCGAAACATCAACAACAAAACCTTTACAGCTACCGCATATTTTGTTTTATTATAATTATTTTTTTAAAGCAAAAGTGGCTATTTTGAATGCTGCTTCCTGGAAAGAAAATAAGGGACTTAAAAATCCTGCTTTTAATTATAAAAGACTTTTTTGACACAAAGTGAAGAAAGTTCGATCTTCCAATTAGTCGCTGGTAATAAGCAATTAAGAATAAGGAGTTCTTTACCTGGGTGAACAACTGATCCTTTGGGAAACTGCTGCCGAAGATAACATACGGCTCTTCCGAATTTTGTTCTTTCAAAAGTTGTTTAACTCTTGGTAGGGCAGCAAAGTTCTCTGTCAGAATAAGAAGGTAGCGTCCTTCCCTGAAAGAGTGATTTATGTTGCTTTTATTTTAAGCTTTTTAAATGGTTGCTTGTGTTTGACAAGAGGGTAGACGGAGCTCGAAAGACGTAGTATATGAGTACAGTGACGTGCAGACGTGTTCTGGATATCGAGTCTCGTCACCAACTGTCCTTATTATAGCGGCCAAAAATTGTTCCAAGTGTTTGCTCTTAATTAAAATAAAACTGACGACAGGACCGCACCGTTCTTACAATCTGTTCAAAATCCATCAAGCTGATCTTTATTTTTAAACTAAGGTCATTGAGGAGTACTCACCCCATATAACTTTTACAATCCAGGCTTTCCCGAATAAGATTTAAGCTGTCAAGCCCCATGTGATCCTCTTCATTCTGCCGATAAGGACATAGAATAAGCGCACAGTAAGGTCTAGTCGGGTTGCACATTCTCCCTTGCCATTGACTACTGTGTCTACATTATATATTTATATATTAAGGCATGCATCCAGTGTTATGTACGAAAGGAGACAGGTTTACTAAAAATTAAATACTTCGCTAGCGGTATTTTCAAAGCCGCTCTCGAAAGAAGCAAATAAACTCGCTTCGTGAGCTAACTACGCACTGTTCTCCGGGTTTCATGTGATACTTCAAAACCGAGTGCAAGAGTTTCATCTTTATTCCAAACTTAACGCGAGGAAACAAGAAAATAAATTGTTTTTGTTATAATTTATTAATCGTCTCACTGAAAATTTTCTTTTTCAGTGGAAACTTTTAGTGTAAGATGCACTCATGCTACACGCGTTCCGGGTAATCCAGTTCAGTTCCATATTTCTTTCTTTGTTTTTGTGTGTAAAGCCGCAGCAAAATTTATACATTTTCACTTGCCTACTTTCATTTTGTAGGGTTAGGCACGCAACAAAACCTATTTCCTCCAAGGAGCTGTCACATGGGGGTTTTTATTGCTTAAAGATCGGACTAGGAGAAGACAGTTGAAAAGGGGCCAAGAAAACCTGTTCAATTACCCAATCAAGGCTATCTTGAAAGAACTGTCTTGTGTTAAACATGTGTTATCATGTTATCATGTTAGCATCGCCTCTAAACACATGCGGTTTTTGATTCGCGTTTAGTAAGGTTCTAAACTCGTCCACATGAGCAGATTAGGGTGTCCTACGTGCCTACTAGCACCATAAATGATTAATTAATGAGCTGGAGAAGTCATTTGCAGTTGACACTAAAACGCCATTAAGGCTTCATGCTCAAAGTATTCTAACCTGCAGATACTCGGGTGGAAAATGAAGGTGCATCATGATAATAGTAACGGGGTTAAAATCTTCCTCCACCAAGCCACTAAAGTTTCGTTTAGTGGCGTGTTCAAGTTCTTTCCAGTTTGGAGCGCGCTTCTTTTCTTTTGCAATGTGGAAGACCATCTTTACAAGACTAAGGGATAACAAAAAGCATTCATTCATGGGCAGTAAAGTTTATATGCAGAACCTATATGGCAATGATTCACTTTATCGAACCTAGTGGTTTACTTGTAGAAGACTGATTAGCCAATAATTTGCAGTTCTGGATAAGAATATAACAAATTTTCACAACAAATTAAGGAACACAAAGTACTCACGGTCGTTGAACTTTTAAAATAATGGCACTTGTACCTGTAGAAGTCCCTCAGTCCAAAGAACTCGTCCTTTTTTCCTTCCTGCAGCCTTTTTAGATTTTTCTGTCTGTTGTAAAGATCAACGTAAGCAGCGACTAACGGAGACATCAGATGTTCCAACAGCAGCAGGGTCTCTGGATCACCTCCACAAATTCCTCTAAAAAGATAACATGTTAGTTATGTGAATTGAAAAAGTCCGCCAGGGTTGCTTCCAAGCCAGTGGATCACATTTGACTACGCCTGATTCTAATTAACCTCTTTCTCCTAACTGCTATATGTGTAGAACATTTGCTCGATTTCAGTTCTCGGACAAACTTTCGAGGAGCTAAATGAGATTCGTTTAAGGATACATCGATGTATTCTAAAATATTAAATGTGTAGGTTAGAGAAGCCAATTGTACATCTTTGTACAACAAAATAAATTTCGTGTTTGGTAATGGTACTTTAGGACACATATTACAAAAAAAAAATTGCAAAATATCACTCTCACTCCTGAAAGCCTTCTATCAGATTACCTGGTAGTTTCTTCCAGCTCATTTTCGCTTGGTTCATTTCGAGAAAGCATTATTCCACGGTTCATCTTTGCAGGATCCAGCGCCCAGTTCGACAGGCCAATGAACGCGACGCGGGAAAAGCTGTCCCCAGTCTCGACGACATAGTCATCGTTTCTATCGCTGTCTTCCAAAAGAGGATGTAAAGTTTTCAGGGGCATTTTAGGAGAATCCTCTGCCAGTCCTACTTCATCAAGCACCACTACAGAGGCAAACCTATCTGAAATCGTCTCTCTGTTTTTGCGATCTTGAAGCTCACTGGATTGCCGGAATGTTGCCTCTATTCCTTCGGGAGTAGACTGGGGGCTACACTGATAGCACACCAGCTGAATCTGTACGTGAGCGAAACACATTCATCAGGTTCTCGTGTTCATGTACTTCGGTTTCAGTGAATCATGGCAAAACGTCATGAGTAGTTACCTTCGTAGAGCGAAGGGAAAAATCACTGAAAACGGGATGTATTTTGAGTTGGCGACAGCCTCCATTTAATTTAACAAAAAAAAAGGGACAAATCTGACGCTAAGTACTAATTGGTTTCCTCAAGCTTTGTTTTCAACGAACCATGCCATTTACGGCGAATAAGTGGCTCCATTACTACCTACATGTTATGCACGGTTAGTAAAACTATATATTGCTTTTTTTGTAGGTGAGATGAAATGCGTACCTAACAGTACGTGGTTGTTCTCACGTTCAACTCTATTTAAAAATTACTCGAACCAGGCATTCCCTGGATTGTGTTTTTGTCCTTTTCGAATATCCTGCACTAAATAATAAGTAAAGACGGGTCCACCAAAAAGTCAGCTTCAATGTTATCCTAACTTTTCGATGGAATCATAGCTAAGACTAACCTGTTTAAAAGTCTTAAAAAGATCAGATGGTGACTTATCTCCTTGCATGTTATCAGCCACTACAGCCTTGGCCAGGGATTTAGAGCTGCCTGGTTTACCAACCACAAACAGTGGAATCCTGAGCTCAATGCACACCACCATCATGAAAACGTTCTCACTAAGGGCTTCATTACAGGCGATGTTAGGACCAAGCTTGAGTTGCTTCATCACAGCTTGTTGACAACTTTAAAAAAAGAAACAAAGAATTAAAGCGCCAAAAAAAAAATTGGATCAGTTGAACACGCAGGTTGGACAGTTAAGTATAATTGACGTCCAACACTTGAGCTGGTAGATGCCTAACGCCTGATTGATAGTCGTTAAAAAGAACACGAGTGCTCTTACTTTTGCATCCCACTCTGCTTCGCCTCCACCAACAAAGGCAACTCGTATCATTTCGACATGCCATTCTTGAACAACGTGTTCTTGAAAAAAAAAATAACATTCTGCAAAAATACGTTGGCCGTCGTTTTCTAAATAAAGAGCTCGAGTGGCCTTGTACTGTGACAAAATATAAGTTTTCAAGTATTTTTCAGTGCATTCCAAAGCAGCTTTGATTCACTCACCGAGAGATCTCTCTTTCTATCCTTTCGGGTCCACCGGGAAGCAAACACGGATGTCTGAATGCTTTTGCCACTTCCTCTCGGAATTCATCTCGTTTTTGTAATCGCGCTTGGTAACAAACTCCTAGTGCAAGAATTAGTGACCAGGTAATTCGGTCGATGTCATCACTGAGTGTTCCCTGAAGAAGATAAAGTCAATATCCATGGTAACCATACACTAGATCATAAATTAGGTCTTTTATTGACTAACAACTTACCTTAGCTTGGCCAACTCACTTTTATGCAATCGAACGGCCGATGCATATCTTGACACTAACCGTTCTAACGATTGACTAGTACGTTTAAGGGTTGATTTATCTGACCACAATGGTTGAAAAGCTAAAGATAAACCATTTTCATTGATTGCAAATTTTTGCTTAGCTAAAGGAATCGGTAAAAGAACTAAATCCTGTAAAGCGACCCGTACAAATGAAATTGACAACTTAACTGCTTATTACATTACAATTCCTAATATAGGTATATTTAACAATTATTCTGCGAGGGCGCGCTGGATATCGAATGATAGATAACCAACGAGGCGCGTAGCGCCGAGTTGGTTATAATCATTTGATATCCAGCAAGCCCGAGTGGAATAATTGT
>Ga0126336_10000063_pt1 | contig 25336 bp, 24 predicted proteins | sample SidCmetagenome_FD_92530 | JGI IMG/M metagenome (GOLD analysis project Ga0126336, IMG submission 92530) | Coral microbial communities from El Islote,Puerto Morelos, Mexico - Siderastrea C C metagenome | ecosystem: Host-associated > Invertebrates > Cnidaria > Coral | place: El Islote,Puerto... | reverse complement strand
TCATAATTTTTATATTGCCTACTTTGGAGATAGTTTCTGAACGACAAAAAAGTGCTCGCGACACACCGCTCGGACACCTCAACCGAGCGGTACCGTTTTCAAAAATCCGGGTATATATATATACATATATGAAATTACACCAAGGGTATCGTCATGTACTATATTTAGAATGAACAACAACGCAACACACGATTCGCATTCATTTAACAGTTTATTGGAAAACTCCAAAACGGGTTTTGCCTTAAAGAAAAAAGAAATACCTAGCTATTTAAAAATACGCACCTCCAGAGAAAAAAAGGACGGTTTTTTTCTCCCTATTTGGAATATTGTGCTGTTTTATGTTTTGAAAAAGGTAACAGGGAAAGATGGTACAACAAATATAAAGAAGCCCATAAAAATAAAAGACTTACAAAATAATACGCCACTGACACAACATAACTTTCAAAACTAACCAGATATACTCGATGTGGAAATCAGGCGTATTTTAACCACAGTACCAGACAGGGTTTTGGGCCACGATTCCTACAACGACGTACACTGGGTGCTAATATCTTTATATCATCTTTGACTACGAGCTGTCCTTGTTTTCAGTCAGTGACAGTCGAAAGAGAAACAAAAACACGAGCGCTCACAAGATCGTCTGCCGCACGTCAAGTCGACATGAGGGATAATGTGAAAAAGAAATTCTTTCCAAATTTTTAGACCCACTTCCTATATACTCTGTGTACACTGTTAGGGTTTCCTTCCATCTTCAAATCGTTCTGAGCGATGCTATATCAGGATTATTAGTTGGAAAATGGCCCAAACATTGGGGTGGATAGGTTTGCACCACAGTCCAAAATGGTTTTTGCCATTTGCAAATTTGAAGGATTTTCTAAGCATTGATTGTTCTTAAATAAAATGTCAGTTTAATTTGTGTTTTAGAAATCCTACCAAACCGCTTTAATTCTCAGATTGCCAGGAATATAAAGGCAAGTTATCTCGGCATGACTTCCTTAGCCGGATTTTATCTGGTTTCGAAATCTCTGTTACGAAAAGGACTTGAATTTCTTCTCTCCACTGCCTCAGAGTACAGAACAACCAAAGGAGCTAGGTATGGCTCTCTTCCCAAGCCGAGCGTCGAACATCAACACAGGTGGTGTTTTCCCGCGTGGTTGTCTTTTTTTTCTCTCTCGACTATCCCTGAGCTACAAGAGAGACAGCTAGTAATTTCCTTATGTCTCCACTTAATAAAAATAAGACTATGACAATTTATGGTTGTTAAACAATCCTGTCCCATTATGGTACCACATTTCATGTGAGATACTTTTAGGGCTTATTACGTCCCACGTGACTTTAAATTACACCTCATAACCAAACAAACACCGTAGTTAAAAAGATGAATCCCACGACCTCTGCTAAGTGGAAAACGACCAAAGGAAATAAAATGGATGTCACAAGCAGTAGTTCACAATCACTACAAGCTTTTGAACGGATTTTTACGAACCAGCATAAACACTCCACACAAAACTTGACTCAAGAAGTGAACATTCAGCAACTGTAACATCCACTCTATTTACACGAGCCATTTCAAACTAAGCACCTGGATTAATTTTACCACGAAGCAAGTCAAGTGAGTTGAACTTGGTCTTTTAGATAGACTGCACTTTTCAACTATCTTTTAAGCGAACTGTAGAAGGTACGTGGTACGAAACAAGCGCTTTTTTCTAATGATATTTCCGAAACTGTACATCTAAAATTGTGACAAATTGTCACCTTGCCTTACTGGATGTTACCTTAGTTACAGTTTGCAGCTTTGTCACACGACTGTCACGTTATTTTACAGTATGTTACATTTTTAACGCATACCAATTGTCACGCCATGACACAAGTTGCTACCTACATTCAACAAAATTGTCACGCAATCACGTTACCTTACTGGATGCCTACTCTTCTCTCTAAACCTGTTATTCATTAGTCAATACAAAATAAAAACTTTTAAACTACACATTTACCAAACAAATATCAACATTCTACCCTTCGCAGTGTCACGCATTTTCTTTCAGAAGACGAGTTGCGTGACGAACAAGATAATACTCCAAAGGGACTATGCTAAGAAAGAATCAACTTTGACAAACAAGAAGAAAAAAGAATTTGATATCAGTTAAAAGTTAAGATTAGAGTGCAACTTGAAAACACGTTTTCACAATTGTTTACTTGCTCGCACAAGCGAAGTGACCGTTTGAAAATAAAATTCTTTGCATCTGAATGGCGATGAAGGAAATCTTAACCGCACTCAAGTAATGAAAGCGGTACTTTCCTGTGGCTCTGTTTATTATGCAAGCCGGCACTAACTTTTGAGTCTGTGGATGATATCTTGAAGTTTGGCCATTCACATGAAAGCTTATGAACAGTACTCCCCTATGTACTGTTGTTTATTCATTATTTTTCCAAATTTAGTTAACAACTTAAAAGTGAAAGATGAAAAACCTTATTTACACCTTCTACACCTTATTCGACGCATAAGAAATGCTCTCTCGCATCTATCTAGCACTTTGATTGGTGCATCTCATTCAACACATGCACAACGCTTTTTTCAAATCTATCTACAAATCTGATGGGTGCATCTGGATTGGACGCATGCGCCATGATCTCTCACATATCCATCTAGTAACTTGATTGGTTGATTGAAAATCATACGTTAACTTCGCCGGGCAAATAATCTGACATTCTCACGTACGTGACTCCGGCGTTTTCATCTAGAACAACAGCAGAGCGTTCTTCTTCCAGTGTTCTCGGGTTGGGCACGTCTTCGGCTACACCATCGGTCTGATTCTTGGCAAAGTTAATAAATACCTGAAATAGGAAATAAAAAATACATTGTAAATTGTTTGGACCAAGGGTACGCAGTAGCCGGTATTACAAAGCTAGTGTGATCGTTCAGCTGCCAGTGGCACAGGGTGCAGAGGAGTCAATATTTGACCGTAATTCCAGTTACTTTCACAGCGTAAATAGATCTCGATTTGACGCTTTGTTTGGTCACGTTCATACTTTGTTAACAAGGTGAATTTGCACGGTGATATTAACTAAACTAAGTGGCCGTCAGATGTGACTCTTGTGTGCACTGTGAAAGTAGTGCATTCGACGAGGGTTGCATGAGACATTTTCGGTAGCCGTGGATTACCAAACGTTGCTGTCGTGAAATGACTGTTTTATTTTTGGGTCGTGAGTGGTGATTTTCCACAAAATTTATCCGTACAATGAGACGAGAGATTTTATGTTGTCGTTAACTGAGATTTTGAAACCATTACCGGCCCAGCATTTTGTGAGCATCAAAGAACTGACATGACATCCCTTTATTTTCAGTGGAGAGTGATCATTCATCACAAATGAACGTTACAAGAAAATACTTTTCGGTACAACTGTTCGCATTTCAAGCTCTCTCACTGGGTAATTTAAGAACAATTATCGATTATGAACTTCTTCACCCTTAAAAGGTAACCTGAAGACTTCAGCAGAACGTTTTCATAAAGTTTCAACAAACCTGATCAAGTGTTGTCTGTGTAACAGAGTAATCTTCAATGTCGAAAATCTTGCGGTTGGCTTCAAGGTGACCAAAGACTTTGGAAAGAGCAAGTCCTTGAGAGGGGAATTGATACTGCATCTGGTTGCAGTGTTGATCCTTAAACGAATCAAAAGTAAGGGAATCAGTGATAAGAATACAATGCTGGGAGAAACGCTTATGGTAGGACGATAAGAACAGAAGAGCATGGTTTTCGAAGTGGTGAAAGCAATTGCCTCCCACCAATGTCTTGGGCTCGGATCACGGACTTGGCTCCCGGGGAAAGCTTGGCTTCCCCAGTTGGAAGCTCCCCTATACCAGCTATATACGTATGTGTGCCAAAAGGGTGTGGTTTTTAAGTTTTTTTCGGGGGGGGGGAGGGGGTATGAAATCGGGAATAGATTTTACCAAATTTGATCGGAAACGACGAATGTTCTGCTTGCTAGTCTGAAATAAGGTGGAGATTTTGGCTTAAAAAGGAGAAGGCATTTAACGGTAAAGTATGAAAATGGGGTATGGAAAAACGAAAACCTTTGGTCTAGAAAGAGTAAGGGTTTAACTGTTTAAAGAGGCGGGCCGCACATCCCCACTTTCCAAGAGGAGGACCCCTGCCCCCCTGCTCCCCTGCCCCCTGTCCCCCTCCCCCCTTCCCTCCCCGGGATTGCGTCACGAGTGGTCGAGTTTCCTGTTGGTTTCGCGTTGCCAACATTTTCAAATTCAAATTTGATCTGAGATATAGCCGACTTGCAAGAAAACCACCTACGACGCGGGTGTTTGTCTTGTGTCGTTTAAGTGAAATGGATTTACCTTGAGGACTGCACCAGGAAACAGGCTTTTAATTAACTCTGATACAGCGTCTAAATTAGGAGTTTCTCCTCCGATTCGCAGCGTCACCGTGTAACCATCACCATATCTGGAAAATACAAAAATACATAAGCAAAATTCAACAAGGCAGCGAATTAAAGTAACGGTAAGAGATGCCTAAGGCTATGGCAACTGAAAGCCACTGCTGATAGTTTATGATCTCAAGCCAATCCACGAATGAAAGTGACCAAGGAATTGCTTCTCAAATCTCACGAAAACGGTTTGGACCCAAAGACTATTGCAACCTGATTGCTAACTGAATAATTTCTCGAGCCCGAAATGTCTGCTGGAAGTTTGGAGAAACTTACTCCAAGTCAGACCAAAACGCTACTCTGGTTTGCCTCCAACGCAGACATTCTCTGGTCTCGTCACACGCTCCTCTCCCAGGAACGAATGGATTGCGTGACAAATGGATTCATTGCAGGGACGAATGGATTGAGTGACAAATGGATTGTGTGACGAGGGAATGGATTGCAGGGATGAATGGATTGCGTGAAGAGTCCTAGAACGTCTACACTCTGGTATGACTCTCTAGTCTCTCGAACGCCCGGTTCTAGATCACAACTTATATCAACTGAAGGTTCTTTTCCATACATTTTACATTAATGGGCTGAAGAACATCGTTCGTTATACCCGGGTCTTCGTTATATAGGGGTTCGTTATGTCGGGGTCCTACTGTGCTGTTTTACAAGTAAATATTCGTTGATGAACCCGAAGCAGATTCCCACAAGAGGATACATTCTTTGACAAATTACAACACCACAAAGACTTACTTGGTTTTTAGATGCTGTGGACTGCCGAGACATTTAAACTGTCCATTCACCATAATAGCCACACGATTACACAGGGACTCGCATTCTTCCATGCTGAAACAAAATGAAGAAGGTATAAGGAGCATTCTCATCTTACAACTTGTACCACCCTGGGTGCCAGAAGCTATTATTTTTCTGCTTACAAGAACCTTGATGCGGCAGAGCCGTAATGACGAGGAACGAAGTTTCTTGTCAAAAATCAAACACGAGAAACACAAAATTAACATTTATTTACAAGCTTTATCTTTATCACGCCCTCTGGTCTCCAGGCAACTTGTTCTGCTGACAAAAAGCTTGCATGTTCGTGTATCTTTCTTTTACGAACTTACCTGTGTGAGGTTAAAATAACTGTACGTCCTTCCTTTACAATGCCAATAATGATGTTCCACAAAAACCGGCGAGCTTTAGGGTCCATACCTGTGGTGGGTTCGTCCTGAAATGAAAACAAGGGGCATTCTAATGGAGAAAAAGTTTTAAATCGGAACGAAAGGTGTACTTATGTAGCCTCAAGTTAAGGTTACCTCTACATAACATACAAAAGGAAGATATAGCGTTATGTTTGTAAGAACTATCGGTTCACTGTTACCTCTAAGCGCGACCACGAGATGAAAAACATCAACTAATTTTAACACCACGTCTTGTCATTGAATATTTTAAGACTGACTCTGCATTAGGACCTTCGAGAACCGGATTCAACATTTCCATACAACACCTTTTAACACTGTTGAATTTTGCGTGCTGACCACGTTTGACCACCCTGTTGAATGACATTCAATGACGATGATTCAACTCTTCTCTTGTTCCCAGCTGGGAACAAAGTTACTAATTATTAATGTGTATGCATGAGTGTTAGATAATCTCCTCCGGCCACAGGCCTTTAAAGAAAAAATTACAAATGAGTACCAGGAACAAAGAAAAATCTTTGCCCCCGTTGGGAAGTTGAATATGCTTGGCCACCTCGTTTAACATCGTACAACAAGGTTGTATTCAACAATGTTGAATGATTTTGTATCTGGTTGACCGAGGCCCAACAAATCGGCAGATAAACAAATTAAAAAACAACGCCCGTTCTGATTTAGTAGGCTGAGGTTACAGGAAACCAGTTGTTTAGAAATCTTTGATCGCTTTATGTTTTTGCACGTCATACCAATGGTCACAACGTAGTAAAGTACTCTAACCGTCTATTTGACGCTTAGCTATGAGAAAAGAACAAGTAAAGTAGAGAGAAGCTTTACCAGGAAAATAATAGGTGGATTGCCGACCAGTGCAATGGCTGTGGACAGCTTTCTCTTGTTTCCCCCACTGTACCCCCCTGCGCACTTGTCTCGGTACTCCGTCAGATTCATTCGCAGAATGAGACTGTCGACAACCTGGAAACAAACACAGCATTCATGAATTTAGACACCTTTCACGCTTAAGAGTGGTGAAGTATAAAACGGTAAAAATATCTTAAAATATAAAATTCTATTTTTGAGATAGCGAAAGAAAGACAGTACTGGTCGAGAGCTTTCACTTGAAGGGTCACATTTTAGAGTATTATCTACAGACTCAAACGTTAGAACCACCTTGTACAACTTGACAAACAGCACTACAGGAAAGAACTGCTCAATAGCTTTCATATGAATGGCCACACTTTAGGACTTCATCCACAAACTCAAAACTTCGAACCACCTTGTACAGGGTAATAAACAGTACCGTGGGAAAGTACTGCTCAGTAGCTTTCATTTGAATGGTCACACTTTAGAACTTCATCCACAAACTCAAAAGTTCGAACCACCTTGTACAGGGTAATAAACAGTACCGCGGGAAAGTACTGCTCAGTAGCTTTCATTTGAATGGTCACACTTTAGGATTTCATCCATAAACTCAAACGTTCGAACCACCTTGTACAGGGTAATAAACAGTACCGCGGAAAAGTACTGCTCAGTAGCTTTCATTTGAATGGCCACACTTTAGGATTTCATCCACATGTCTACAGTATAACGAAAACACCACAGGAAAGTTGCCCGATAGCCTCAATTTAAGTGGTTTAATACCACAGACTCCAAAGTCAGCGCAACACATCTTTACTTACGAATGAATCTGGGTATGTTGAAAGAGTTCCATAATGAAAGGTCTAAGGGAGGTGACTAAGTGAGGTGGGCATAAGGCGAGGTTGGACTTACGGCACGTTATTTCATTTTATGTCCTTTATAGCAAACTTGTCAGACCTGTTTGATATCTTTTTCAGGTACTCCTCTGAGCCGTGCGTACAACCGAAGGTGTTCAGCGGCTGTTAGCAGGTTGTCAAGCCCGTCAAATTGAGGACAGTAGCCCATGGACTGGTGCGCGCTGTGGATACTGGTTAAAATACTGAAATGGGAAACAAACAGGAAAGAAATAAATATAGTAGAAAAACCCAGGTATACATAGTTTACATACACTCTGGAAATTTCTAACATTGTACACATAAGTTTGGCTTTGGTTTCCTCGGCTCTTATATGAACTTCGCATGCTCCAAAAATGGCAACCTTGCACTACTTCGAGGTCTTGTCCAAGCTTTTTAGGGTTATCATGTTAGGTTCACTTCACCACAGGGCCATAAGAAAATCACTGCTTACGCAATTGATTTGCGTGTCACAGCCAACTAAATTGGCTAGAAAAGACGACGAGGATTAAAACACAACCTCGTCCCCAAGGCCTCCTCATTCAGAATGGCGGATCGGAGAAACCCCTGGCCAAGGCTGCTGAAATACTCCAAGAATCGTGGATTATTTTGTCACGTGACACATGATAAAATGGCTTTTTCGGAGGTTGTTTCCATCTTCTGGCGGCCCTGTTTGTTTTCTTGCAAACTGACACTGTTGTTCAAACGAAACGAAGACATTTCATCGTGTTAACGTGACAAATCCTCACAAATTTTTGGAGCCACTTTGGCAGCCTTGGCCAGGGGTTTCTCCGATCCGCCAGTTTGAACGAGGAGAAGGCCCTGGGGATGAGGTTGGGTAAAAACATTGTTTACTTTACCTGTGGCCATCAACAAAGCCTTCGCCTTGAGTCACTGAAATGTCTCCTGTCAGCATTTTGAACGTTGTTGTTTTACCAGCTCCGTTTACTCCTAACAGGCCAAAGCACTACAACAGAGACCCAGACGTGTTAACAATGTTCACAGGATGAACTATTATCCTCCACCGAACTACGTTCGAAATTTTACAAATTTCCTCTAGTTTTCTGTGGTATGGCCTCTTATTTCCCACGATTTTCGTCATCTAGCCGTCAAAATGTTGCGGACTCCCAAGGCGTAGCCGTTTGCGAAAACCTTTAACAAACGGTTTCCGACTTTTGTTTGAAATTTCAAAGTTCGCTACCATCTTGTCAATTTCGTTAAGTAGTTGTCAATCAAAACCTGAACTTCGAAACGAAGTTGGGAAGTTGTCAACGTCGACGCCAAGGGAGCTTGTAAAATGTGAGTCCTCTTGCAGCACAGAGGAAAGCTACCCAAGTTTTGTTTGGAAGAAAATCGTAGAAAAATGGTTAAATCGCATTGAAAAGTATGGTTTGCGGCAGTTCGATGATTCAATTTAACGCTATGGTGCAGTCGTTTCCTATTATGCTGTTTGCTCCCTGGGGGGGGGGGAATACTCTGTAAAATTTTGGGTGGGGTATGCCGCTGGCACTCCGTGACCTTTACCCTATATCAGACCATGCTTAAACACCAAAAATCCCTACCCTTTCCTAGACTCGCTGATTGTCAAGACTGAATCCTTTAAACAACTGATAAATTTTCTGATAAATGATAACCTATTCTAGACCAAATCTCTCTGATTTACATACCTTATTCCCAATAATAAACCGCTTGAAAGCCATGGCCTTCACAGCGACACATACCCATATAGCCTATGCATGGGAGTACCACGGCTGCGTTTGCTCCCCAATAAATATTACAAAACGAGAATCCTCTTTTCCCGTAACTCACCTCGCCTTTAGGGACCCCAACACAAAGTCGATTCACAGCCACGTTTCTCTTTCTTCCAGATTTGTACACCTAAGAAATGAATTAGTCAGAATCAAACAATGTGCAAATCGTGTTCGCAGCTTGCATAGGTAGCGGTATTGTTCTTGCAAAGGCAGAGGGGCTGTCTATGCTAAGGGGGCAATATACCTGAATTTTTAGCAAACAGGATAAGATTTAAGAGAGAAATAAAAGAGGGATTAAATTTTTGTACACCCCCCACCCCCCACCCCCCCCCCCTACAGTCCACCCGCACGCAAGTGCACTTGGGGTGGTTTGTAAACTGTTTTGGTGTCCATCTATTAATTATTAACTTTAAATTTTAATTTTAAATCACCTTTCATTCTTTACAATTTTCTTAAAACTCATCAATTTCTCTCCCCCTTCTCTTTCTTTACGTTCACTTTAAAAATCGCGAAAAGAATTTTCTCAGCTTCATGGGAGCTCGCACCATGATCCTATCATAGCATTTTTGGATTGAATGAAATCTCATGGAGATATTTAAGAAAAAAGGTTAAAACGTTGGAGGAAAAAATGCATCTACGTATATTGCCCACCTCAATACGAACAGATAACTCGAAGGTTAATAACTACCTTAGTCAGGTTATTCAGTCGTAAAATGTCACTGGTGCCTCCTCCTCTTTCAATGCGGTGTCTCTCTCGTTGGACATCATCATCTTCGTCCTCGATTGGTTTGAGTGACACGTCAATTCGCCTGATGAGAACAACACAAGCCACTAGTAAACAAGCGAGCAAACAAAATGAATCGTATACGAAAATAGGTCCTTTCAAACCCACGTGATCATGCCAACCTTTATATAACAAGGGTTGGGAAAAAATCCCAGAAATCAAATAGAATCAGACCAACCTCTTTGGGATAAAGAAGCGGTACTCGATCAGCACAGTAATGAAGAAAAACAAAAACCCTTGGATGATCATCATAAAGATATTCCGGCCAGTGATGTCCCAACTGAATGGATCTCTGACCAGGTTTTGGCCTGGAAAAGAAAAAGAAAAACAGCCAGTGACAAGACTCTTTTCTCACGGAGGTAAAAAAATGCAAAAAGATAAACACTGTCATTAATAATAATAATAATAATAATAATAATAATAATAATAATAATAATGTGTAAATCTTTTGGCTTCGCATTTTAAAACTCAATGCCGATTTTTGCTGACGTCATTGTTTACATCTTGAAAATTGAAATTCATCCGATAAACAACGATAATAACTAGAAAGAGCTTATAACATTTAGTTAACATGCGAAGTTTGAAAGAAAAAGGACGGAAACCTGTTTCAAATGATGCTTTCAAAATTTACAACATTTACAGACGTTTGTATGGCTGGGTGGCAACTGTTGACACCCAGCCACACAAACGTTCGTAAATTTGACCTTTTTCAAAACGGAATATCTCCTTCAATTTTCAACATTAACCCCTCATATTTGCTATTTTTACTAACTGTGCCAGTCTTTTTTTAATTGTTCGCGTTTTCATTTGCCTAGCTAATTATAAAATTTTCGATAATTTATGATAATACTTAGGTCAGAGAGCGCCGACGTAAACAAGGATCCGGTTTAATAACAGATGATAAACACAGCATTTTATGGTGTTCGATAGGTCGTTCCACAATGTACGAGAACAATACGAGAAAACGCGTTGGTCTAGCCTGTTCCAGGCTCCGAGATAGTGGGGAAAGCGTGAATTGAGAAAAAGAGCGCGAAAAAAAGCGAAGGGGCTTTCCGCCACCGCCCCCATTTTTCCAGATCCCGCGCGTCTTATTTTCGCGTTCCCTTTCTAATTTTCGTGCCGTCCCAACTATCTGAGAGCCTGGAACAGGCTAGCGTTGGTCATGTGTTACAGAGTTTACAGTTGAAGTATTAAGAAGGGAGCGAGGCGAAGAGAGTAGATTACGTGCTGGGCGATATTTTTGTAAGACGGTCGATTGTTAAGCTGGAGCTAGTCCACAAGGAGTCTTGAATGTGATGAGGAGAACCAAAAAATAAAAACTTGTCAGTACTCACCAAACCTGTCGAAAACGTCCATGAACTGATTCTTGGCGAGATCGAGTAATCCACGTCCCAGACAGTAGTTAGGGAAAATCAGAAAGATTTGCTTCAACAAGTTGTTGATATCAACAAGCTCCTGTAATAAAACAAATAATGTCATCAATGCATATCTGTCACAGAAGGTACAAGTCAAGCCTTCGCTTGTTTAGTGAAGTTCGAACTTCTAATTTTGTGCGTGATTGAAAACTTAAGGCATGACTATTTAAAAGAAACTCGCTGAGTGGTACTTCCCTGTGATGATGTTTATTATAAGCTGTACAAAAGGTGATTCTAAGTTTTAGGTCTTTAAATGACATCTTGAAATGTGTCCACTCGAATGAAAGCTACTGATCTGTACTCTCCTGTGAGCTGTTTTTGTTTGTTTGTTTGTTTGTTTGCTTGTTTTTTTTTTTTTAATGATGGATAAGGTGGTTCTAATTTTTAGGTCTGTGGAAGACATCCTATAAAGTGTGACCATTCAAGTCAGAGCTCTTGAGCAGTTCTTTCCTGTGGTACTGTGTATTGTGCTGTATGAGGTGGTTCTAACTTTTGAGTCTGTGGACGAAACCCTGACGTGTGGCCATTCAAGTAAAAGCTACTGAGCAGTACGTTCCTTCTAAACTTATGATGAAATCCTCAGTTCTTTCCTGATATGCTGTTGATTATATTGTAAATTGTGGTTCTAACCGTTAAGTCTTTGGATGATATCCTGAAGTGTGACCGTTCAAATTAAAGCTACTGAGCAGTACTTTCCTGTGGTGATGTTTATTATGCTGTACAAGGTGGTTCTAACTTTTGAGTTTGTGGATGAAATCGTTAAGTGTGACCATTCAAATGAATGCTACTGAGCAGTACTTTCCTGTGGTGCTGTTTATTATGTTACATAAGTTAGTTCTACCTTTTGAGTCTTTGGATGAAATCTTTAAGTGTGACCATTCAATTGAAAGCTCCAAAACTATGGCGAAAACAAAAGCTTTATCCCATTCTCCTACCTGATCATCATAGAAGAACTCCAGGATGAACGTGGCAAGCGTGGTGTTGACTCCAATGAACAAGTTGGCGCATATCAGGACAATATAAGCCGTGCTCGACTCGGAGAAAATAAACGATGCTGGATACATCAGAGGTGTGATGGACCACCTAAGAAAATAGATGAGACATAATACAAGTTTGTAGACCTTTTCACGTTTTTGCAAAAATCGCGCTCCGTAAAGGGAACAAATTTGAACTTGTCTTAAGGACGGTGCCTCCTTTTGTTACTGCGCATACGTTTTGCGTATCTCGGGATATTCGGGTTTCTTGAGGAATTTGCCCCTAATACAACAATATTCTTGCGACTACGTGGAAAAAGAAGATCTTAGCAAGGACTATCAGAATCCAAAAAGAGAATCTGGGGTAACCACACATTTTTCGGAGATAATTGAGCTTAAATTTGGAAAGAAATTGACATACATTCTTTGTATTTTAACGCTTTTTTAAAATTATGGTTGCTTAATTATCTCTGAAAAATGCGTGGTTACCCACATTTTTCTTTTTGGATTCCAATAACCCTTGCTAAAATCTACTTTTTCCCCACAGTCGTAACCTTTTCAAAAATACATTTGTATTAGAAGGCACCGTCCTTAAACACCCGTGCGAACTCAACAACGAGCGCTTTTCGTTCGCATTTTAGAGAAAAACGTTCTGCTATTCTATCAAACGGCTAACAAAACCACTGAAAGAGATTCCCATTTTAAAAACAAAGAAAGAAAAACAGAGAAAGAAAGAGAAATTAGTAGCATTAATTTGGAGAATTCCTGCTGAACCACGAGTTTTGACTTACCCGTAGAGGAAAAGGAGAAGGAACGTTGGAGGAAAGTTCATAGCGGACGTGTAGCAATCTTCACCAAAAGCCAAGAAAATGATAATGCAGCACACCGCTGGAATGATGTAATTTGTCTGTAGGAATAATAATATTAAAAAAAACTTTATTCCAGTGTCGAATGTATATAGCCGAGGGAAAATCTCGGTACTAATAGGGGACACCTAAACTAGTTAAAAGATAGAAAACCTAAAGATATACGGGAATCTACGTTTAAATTATAGAAATATAATGTACTAAAAAAATGACTTCATTGGGTGTATACACCAACAAAATAGCCACCAAGTTTTCAGTATTGCGTGTAACGGAGTTAGCCATTTTTGGTTCACTTTTGAATTTAGGCATTATGAGCTGTTAAGGGTAACAGACAAGGGAGCCAAACGAGGTCCTAAATTGACAGTCATCTCTAAGCCTGTACTTACCAAGTCCCACACATAAGTAGACAGCCAGTAGATGTACGGACGAACACCGCTGACTAGGTGAAGATGCTTAGCTTTGCACTCTCGTTCTCCAACCAAGTACACGACAAAACTGGCGGGAACAAAGGACAACGCGAACACCACGCAGATAGCCACAAGGACGTCTACGATTCGGTTGTAACTGAAACAAAAAAACCGCGCGCCATGACGTTAAAATCATACTACTTTGTGTAGGGAAATTTAAAAAAGACATTCAACTTACAAGGTCTGGTCGGTGAGCTGTTCTTTGGTGAAGTTCATTGGGTGGTTTATTGTGGCTATACCTACATGAAAAAAAAAGCAACAACTAACAATGAGCAAAAAGACTTTTGACGAGATGCCTTAATACAAACACACCGGGACTATAGTTTTAGAATCGAATGAAGTTTGTAGTTGTAAATAAAAGTGAGACTAAAACACCAAAGAAGAGCCCAGGAACAAAGTGGATGGTGAATGAGGCCAATATTCAGTATGAATGGCCGACATTAAACCTCTCAAAATACCATGCCTTTATCCATACCGAAACCACATCCTAAATATATATGCAACATTCTCAATACCCTGCAAAAATACTGCTCAAAACTTTGAACGCTCCTAAAGTTCACCAGAGCAGCGAGTTAAAAAACTCCAAAATCCTCCGCACCAGGACCTCCCTACACTTTTAAACCGGAGCACCCATCTTGGTGAGCGCTGGAAGATGGGCGCTGCAGGGGCTTAAGCCACCTGCCCTCAACACTTTCAAGAGGGGACTCAATAATCCTCTCCCCTACTTCCACACCAGAAATACCACTTCCTCCACATCCTATCATTTCGCCCTCCACCACATTTCCCTCACAATCCTACCACTTCGCCCTTTTTTCGATTTCGCCCTCCCCCACACTTGCGTATCAAGAAAACATTTCCACTAGTAGTTCAGAGTACGTTAGCCACTTCTAAGTTAAGCTGCCTCTATAATCCTCAATTTTTAAATTTTCACCACTTGTTCCTTCAACTCTAAGAAAAAGAATGGCCCTCAGAAGTGTGACCAAATTCAGCCTAGAACCCAGGCGTTCCCTTCCTACTCAGTCGACTTGGTGGGAAATGTGACGTCACCGAATGGCATACCTCATGTGACTCATTCGGTGACATCATAACATTTCGCATTTAGTGTGAGCAAGAGGAGATCACCTGGGCACCAGGATATGACCAAATCTATTCAAGTGAGCAGTGATAACGCCACGGAATATCTCACCAAACTGAGACGCATTTAATCCTTTTTCAGCAGCCTTGCTTCTAAGAATCACGTTGTTGAGAACATTTAGGAAAGTCGGGGCTGCGTGATATCCTTTGGTGTTGAACCAGGCCTGTTAGAGAGCGAAAAAGAAAAAAAAATGAAACCTTGCTTCCAGAGAAAAAAATTATCATTTTGTTGAATCTGTGGATGAAATTCTCATGTGTGACGACTCAGATGAAAACTATTGATCAGCACTTTTTGGTCGTACACCTTAAAGGAGCTATGACAAGGTATTTTCATTCATTTTTCTTATCTGACAAAATTACTTTCACATAGAAGGAAATCTGAAAATAATAGTTTCCTAACGTAGAAAAACACCAAAGAAGTAATCATAAACCAAAACTAAACAAGGATGGTTACGACTGAGGGAGATTAAGACGGATTACGAATGACGAACTTGAAAATTCAAGATGCATTATCCGTGACGTAGCTCCTTTATGATACTGTACAAGGTGGTTCTAATTTTGAGTCTGTGGATGAAATCCTAACGTGTGACCATTCAAATGAAAGCTACTGAGCAGTACTTTCCTGTGGTACTGTTTATTATGCTGTACAAGGTGGTTCTAATTTTGAGTCTGTGGGTGAAATCCTAAAGCGTTCAAATGAAAGCTGCTGAGCTGTACCTTTTTGTCACGCTGTTTGTTTTGATGTACAACGGGGCTCTCACTTTGAATAAACTGTTTAGCGTGACCATTCAATGTCTGGGATACAGATATACCCTCTTACTTTTGCGTTGTGTTCCTTGAGTATTCTCTTGTTGGAAGACAAATTTGACCGACTAAAGGTTCTCACAAGATTCTTGTAGTTATCTCCGAAAGTAACAGCTCCATATCTAGGAAGAAAATTGAAAACATGAGGTAATAATATACTTATTCAGATACTGTAAAGCTCCAAAAGAAACGATTCTCACTACGTGTGGATTTAATTATTGTTATTTCCTGGTAGCTAGACTATGCAAGATACATGAGTTAATCTATTGAAATAAAATCATATCAAATGTGAAAACAAACTCAATTTCACGAGAAAGGTATTTGTAAGGTGTTTTTTCTCATAAAATTTGCAGTTAACAATACTTTTCACACCCTGTTTTTATCTGTTGTAGAGCCTTGATATCTTAGACGTTAGCAGACAGTTAAGTCAATCTTCGCCACGCGTCCAAAATTACGCATCAGTTTGAAAGAAGAATTACACCTAACACTAGTCTAATTTTTTAGTGTTCGATGCAAAACTCGAGGAATTTTCATGGAAATCCGGAATCTTGCAACGAATTCTCAACCATTCTTCTCTTTATTCTCTTTATTTTCTTACTAAAAAACACGATAAAATACACCTTAGTCCAAAATGGCGGAAAATACATTATTCTTTTGTCTCCATGTTAATTGGCCCTTGTTGCCCCGTTTTAAGCCAAATATTCCTTTGAATTCTGCAGATGGGATCGAGGCAACAAGGGCCAATTAACAATGAGACACAAAAGAGTAATTTATATTCCGCCATTTTGGAATAAGGTGCATAGGGCAACAGAGAAAACACTACACTACGCCTCCACAGTTAGATCTTGGTAGAAGCAAATGTTAACAGAAATAAAGTTATTGCAACAAAGGTCAACGAATAACATGTCATACCTTTTCCTGATAAAGTTCCCGTAAGTTTTCAGAAGATAGTCCGTCATGTTGCGTCCAGTCAAGTTCTGTAACTTGTCACCCGTGAACGAGTCCCATTCTGAGGGCCTGGGTCCTCCAGCGACCGCGGGACACTGGGCCGTTCCAGTTTTCTGACAGTCGCACTGGACTGTACTGATGGGTTCTTTAGGAGGGCTGCTGAATGCGATTGGTTTTCGTTTACAGGACTGTTCCAGGCAAGCCGTACCTACCGAGTGAGAAATATTAACAAAGAGCTCTTAGGTCAGTACGACTATAGGTGAAAAGGGGTTTAGTTTTCAAAGAAGCTTTTTACCACATCCTATCAATTTCTCGTTTTCTGATTGGTCGAGAGCCGTGGGAGATGAGAGTCCATACCACGGCTCGCGTCATCAAGTATACTCGTACCGCTTAAAAAACTATAATTTTTCTGTGGTAAAAAACAAATTTCCTCCCGTTTCCCGTGGTATGGCCTCTTATTTCCCAGGATTTTCGTCATCTAGCCGTCAAAATAAGTTGCGGACTCCCTCGGCTATGCCTCGCGAGTCCACAACATTTTAACGGCTAGATGACGAAAATCGTGGAAATGAGAGGCCATACCACGGAAAACTGGAGGAAATTTGTTAAGTGGTGCTGCGTCGGTGGGAAGTGAAACACGAAATTTTGGATTTATCAACTTAATTGACAAGGTAAATTGGCCACCGTAAAGAGATTCAAAAGCTGACTTTTCAAGTGTTAGCCCTTCATCTCTTCTGACGAAGCGGATGTTTCGAAGGACTCGAAACCGCAGCTTATCAATTTCTTTACGGTGGTCAAATTACCTTATCAACTGACTTGATACGGTAAATTGATTTCAATATGATTACAGTCGACTCTAATCTTGCTGGGTATCCAACAGACAATCTGGAACTTTAAATCATCATCATTATCGTCATCATCATCATCATCATAATCATAATCATCATCATCATCATCATCATCATCATCATCATCATCATCATCATCATCATATCATCATCATCATCATCATCATCATCATCACCAACTTCATTTTAACACAAGATCTATCATTACAAAATGGTCTTCTTAGGATTCGTGTCAAAAAGAAACCTACACTAAATACAGATAAGTAATCCTAAATATAAATTAATACATACTGTTTAAGAACAAACTACTGTAAAACTACTAAATATATTTAGTTAATTAATGGCTCAAGAATATTCTTTGTCGTGTAGCATCGGTTTAAATTGGTTTAATTTGATTGGTGTCTTATTTCTACAGGAATCTTGTCCCATAGGAAAAACCCCCTATAATACAGGCTGGCTTTTGCAGCCTGCATTTGCAGTCTTTGCAGAACTGTATTATATAAACTATGCTGATCAAATAAAAAAAAGCTCCCCTACCGACTCCAGGGTACTGCACCAACATATCTGACATATCATGAGGCAAAACTGATCGCGGATCATCGACAGCAAAACCCAGGTAATGTTCATGAGGATCCACGTCCAGGAACATTTTCGTGTTGAGTTCCAGGGCGGGCATTTCAATAGTAGGTCTGATCTTAGACACTGCCATGGCAACGCACACGAAAATAGCAGGCAACAGGATCTAAGAAATCAGGATAAGAGACTTTTATCACAAATAGTCAAAGGCCATCTCCTTTGGCCCCACTAGGGTGAGAGCCAAAACTGTTCATGGGGAGAGAGAGGGGGGGGGGGCTCTTAACAGGCAATTAAATCGAACTCACGTCTTGGTAAACAAGATACTCCTAGATAAAATTAACTCCAATAAATACTAAACGTTTTAGGAATAGTTTTATCCCTAGGTTAGCTTTTAAACACAATTTATCAGTCTTATATGCAAAGACTTCTAGTTATTTTTTGGGGGTTGTATTTTTGTATTATCAGTATACTGTAACTTTTGAAATGTATTTTATCAATTGAATTAAGACGCATTACGCATCATTAGGAACTATGAAATAAGAGGACGTACTGATACCACGACATATAAGTCAAAAAGCCTCAACAGAATCAAAGCGGGCGTTCGTAAAAGCATTGTTGGTTAAGGCTTCAACGCAAACCCGTGACATTTCAATTCTGGTGTAGATGCTCTAACTTTGAGCTACGAAGGCAATCAGATTCGAGATTATTGACCTTGGTTTGGGGTATTGCGTGGTCAACGGTGGGGGGGGGGGGATCTACCTTACCTGTGAAAGGAAACCCTTCCGGTTTCTTCTGGCACTGTGGAATCGTTTCACCAGCAGTGCCCAGAACTGTCCTTTTATAAGCGCCAGACCACCCAACTTTCTGTCCTTATCATAACTGCCATCTGTGCTTTCAAATACTGGGGACATCTCTCCTAATTCTTGATCTGAAAGACAACGTGATTGATAGTCCATTAAAAGGTAAAAACTGAAAATGAATCAGTGGTGAAAAAAAAGCTGGTTTTTTTCCCCATCAAATGCTCTCCTTCGATGAAGCACTCATGGCATCCCTCGACCCCCCCCCCCCTCCAATTTGCCCCAAGGTTATTGCCAAGAACAACTACTTTATCGAAGTTAAAAAGGCAAAACAAGGCACATCACATGGGGACACGTGGTTTCACATTTCCCACGCTTCCTGGTTAGCACCAATGTCACAATTTCTGCATTTGGCCCCAAACGCACATTTTCCCACCTTCATTACCGTTTGAACATTTTCCCGCCCATGGCACCGGTCGCACGTTTTCCCACGTGCAGCAACAGCAACACAGTTTCCAGTGATTGGCATTGTTTGTATGTTTTCAAAACAACTCAGTTACAACTGCCAAAAAGAAATCCACTTCTCGGGAGTCTGTTAAGAGGATGACAAAACAATGTGACTATGCATGATACCAATGTTACCACCTTGATTGACTGCGGCAGTGCCCTTCGTAAGTCACTGTTAGATAAAATAACTAGACCTGACCAAGACCAAATTGCTAACGCCAGTTTGCAGAGCTATTCGTCACATACAGCTAAAAGTCAGATTGATTGAACCGTCAGTGTGCCGAACTGATCGTCATCACAGTTTTATCCCCCCAGCTGTCATGGAGTATGACGTTGAACATACAGTCAGGGCTGCCATTAAGGGCCACATTTGATACGACAAATTATGCTTGATGGGATCCCAGCGCTATGGTTGGTCTTAGACTTGGTCTCTTGTTGGTATAATTTACTCAGAACACAACTACTTTATTACGGGTTTGAAGTTACTGTTTTCAGCATCAGCAGACTCAGTGACAGCCATGAACTCGGTTTTTAAACTGCAAACTTGGTTAATTTAACATGGCATAATTATAATAATCATTAGCACTATCATTATTATCGGTATCACTGTTGTTATTACTATCATTATTATTATTATTATTATTATTATTATTATTATTACCATTATTATTATTACTATTATTATTATTATTATTATTATTATTATTTTACTTTATATTATTTTTATCTTTACTTACAGTTCTGATCGGTTACCGCGTTATTAGCGTTCGCTGATTGGCCGATGTGATCAGTCATTACTTGATGACGACCGTTGAGTGTCTTACCCTCGTCAATTTCTTGGCTTGTGTCAGCCAACAGTTGGTCTCTGTCAGAACCGTCGCTTACTCTTGAACTACGGCTCAACTGACTGCGAAAACTGGCGCGGCGTTTGGGCATCTCCGCCGCAAGCACGTCTAGAGATTCCACCCAAAAAAAAAAACAAAAACAAAAACAAAACAAAACGTGTGTAAGACAATATAATGAACAGAAAATGGATGAAGTTTGAGGTGTCAGAGGCAAAATCATGAACGTCTGTATGTTCTAAGTTCTGAGGAATGATGGTTTTACTATCGTTTCTTGGGTGACTTAGTGGAGCATGAAACGATTTCAAACATTTAGAGAGACAACTAAGAACCACAACAATACCAGCAGTAAAAAAGAATTAGTCATACCTTCTTCTTCAGCATCTGCCACTTCTGCAACTTTTAAGAAAACCTACCAATAGAACACAAATACATAGGTCAGGGCCAGATACCACGCAGCTCTTAACAACCTCTAATTTCATTGGACCTTGGTATCACGCAGCTCTATTGTTTTCAGGACTAGGGTCCATTCTTCTGTTGTTTGTTCTATTGTTTTCTCAGCAAAACAGAGAAGACCTTGTAAGAGCTGCGTACCGCCATCAGGACAGGTGAGAAATACATGTAGCTGGTTATTTCAACTCTGGGCGGCCCGAATGAAAATCCGGTTGTCCGATTTTCAGTGCTCTACAAATTACTATAACAATAATACCTCTTCTAGGGTGGTGTCCGACACGCCGTAACTTCCGATGTGCAGTTTATCCAGGTTTCTATCCAACTCTTCGAATAGATCCTGGAAGCGTCCTTCTCTGGCCATTTCCGCCGGAAGTACGTACGTCAACTCGGACCCGACGTTCTCCACCAACTGTGCCGCGGGGATGTAGGACTTGATGAATGATGTAACTGCTGGTTCACTGCAGTATACTTCGGTGAGTTGAAGGTCTGAGGATGAGTTCATTGGCACCGAATTGAGGCTGCCTTGCTCTGAGGCATCAAGTGAATCCATTCCTACACCTAAAAAAAATAACAGAATTTGAACATTTAATTTTTCTCTTAAAAAAAAAGGCGTTTAAATTAAGAAATGAAGGACAAATTACAGCTTTTGTTTATAAAGTTAGGAAAATATTGTCAGTTAAGCAAACACCACTACAGGAAAATACTGTTCATGACTTTCTCTTAAATAGTCAAACCAACCAACTAACACTTGTCCCACACTTTGTACAGCATAATAAATAGTACCAAATGAAAGAACTGCTCAGTAGCTTCATTTGAATGGTCACACTTTAGGATTTCATCCACAGACTCAAAAGCTAGACCACCTTGTACAGAATAATAAAAAGAATAGGAAAGGTCTTCTTCGTAGCTTTCATTTGAATGGCACGCTTTCGGATTACAGCCACTTTGCACGGCATAATGAGCAATACCAAAGGAAAGTACTGCTCAGTAACTTATATTTAGGAGGTCAAGGTCTCATGACTGAATAATCGCTTTCTATATTACCTTCATCAACAGAGCTTCCCAATGAAGTAGCAGCATCCGGAACCATGGCCCCCAAATGAACGTCCTTCAGAGTACGAGCTGTGCCAGGCCTCTCTTCAGGGGCCCTTTTAGTGAGTGTCACGTAGTACCCATTGCCATAATGTCCCTTGAGGAACAATGACGTTCCACAGCACTGAAGCTTTCCTTGCGAGATAATGGCGATTCTGTCACCCAGGATATCAGCTTCGTCCATGTGATGGGTGGACAGCAGCACAGTACGACCTGGAACACAATCAATTAGTTGAACGATTTTTTTCCTCTCTTCTTTAAAGGAATTGCGATAGTAGCATGTCCAATCTACATTGAGATGGCGTCAGCCTTCTAAAAGTATGAGCATGACCTAAGGGCCGGGTCGCACTGGCGTAAAAAACTGTTTCTTTTACCAAAAAATCTGTCACCACATAGGTTTTGCTGGTGCGACCTATATGTGAAACGTTTTGAAAAATTGGTGGAATGCACCAAATTTTCAACGATACCGCCACTTGAAATTGCCACGCTCTAACCCTCGCCAAAATGTCACAAAACGTCAACAAACTTTTTAAGCTGTCAAATAAGACGTGAAAAGCAATTTAATAGTACGGTTTGCTTGTAAAAACATTGAAACAGTCTCTCGCAATTGATATGTTGAATCATAACAAAGACCCTGTTCGATTCCTAGTTCGCCGTTTAATTATCTTGCACACGTCCAGAGATGTTCCAGGCATTTCAACCAGCCTTTTCATAATTTAGCCTCCTTCAGCTTGCTCAGCAGCATAGCCGGAGCTCCAGTGATTCTGTAGAAAACCCGTTAGCAGTGTATTTATAATTGCTGTACAAAACACTGACTTCTGGGAGTCAATTTTGCGTAGAAATATGGCTAAAAATGGAGAAATAAGCAGCAGAGTCGATTTTTGTCGCGTCAGCCGTCAATTTTTACGGACACTTCGTTCGTGTATGTGTATGCGACCCTAGCACGACAAACTAAATTTTACGGGAACCAGAAATTTGAGAAAAATTTTGTTGTGACAAAATCAATTTTACTCTCTAGTGCGACCGGGCCCTAAGTAAGCAAACCACTGAGAGATGGCATGATATTTAAGCGACCTAACCCTCCTTGATGGTGTGACAGTGGCGTGACCTTATCCCTTTCAGATGATGTGACAACTCAGTAAACAAACCACTGCTAGAAAACATGAGAGTAAAATGACTTAGCCCTTCTTAGTTGTGTGACACAAGCTTGCCCGATCCCTTTCAAACTTGTGTGACAAATGAACAAGCAACACACCTAAAGATGGTGTGACAGCATTGTGAGATAATCTCTTTAGGATGGTGTAACAGTTTCATGATCACCTCATTGACAAATTGTGACAGTAGCGTGACCTAACCATTTTGATATGATGAGACCATAGCGCGACCTGACCCTTTAAGATAATGTGACAACTGTATAAGCAGAACCTCTGTAAGATGTTGTTAGATTCTATTATAATAGCATGACAAACCCTCTTAAAAGGCTTGACAGAAAGGTCTAATATGCTTCCAGCTTCTACCTGCTTTGTAGTGAAGAAGTAAGTCCCAGATTGCTCTTCGTGCGTATGGGTCCACACCAGCCGTGGGCTCATCCAGGATGACAACTTTGGAGCCTGCTACAAAGGCCAGCGCCACAGAGAGCTTTCGTTTCATGCCCCCAGAAAGGTTCATGGCTAATTCATCACGTTTGTTTTCTAAGCCAACGTCCTTTAAGAACCTAAAGGAAGCATAAAAATTAAATTCATCACCGTTAACTAATTTTAGTATACACCTTATTGCAAAACGTTTTTAGATAACAAGCATAAACCATGAAAGATACGACCGTAGCTCACACACTGTGTACATTCTTTTAATACCGCAAGTTGCCTGAATCTACTGCAAGAATTATCTGGGAGCAAAAACTATTTAGAAACAATCTTTGTCATTGCTGTATACTCCTAGCAGAAAAACTTACTTCTCAATTTCTTCCGGGATCTCCGACTTGGTAAGGCCCTTCAAAGAGGCATAAAACCACAAATGTTCCTTGACAGTCAGACGGCCGAACAGTACATTGTACTGTGGGCAGATTCCGAGGCTCTTCCGGACCAAATCAATGTCTGTTCGGATGTCGTAACCATTGATGATAGCGGTACCCGATGTTGGAGGAAACAGGCCCGTCAAAACCGACATTGTGGTGGTTTTACCGGCGCCATTATGACCAAGGAACGAGGTGATTTGGCCCTGATACAAGTTAAGATTTAGCCCATCTACCGCGAGTTTGTTACCATCTTTGTAAATCTGAAAAGAAAAGAAAACACTTGTTAGTCTACATCAATCGTGCAAATATGGCGTGTTCACTGAATAAATAATCGCCAGCTCATAAAAAGCACTTTTATTTAACACATATCTGAAAAAGGCAAGTGGAGTTGATTTATACTGTACTAACCAGTTTTACTCCATCTGCCCCTAGACGCACGAATAGACTTGCTACCTGAGGAAGGAGGGAGGGAGGGTATAGGGAAAAATATATTACCTTTACAAGATTCCGGATTGAACATCCCAAGGGGAGGTGCATGGGTTCTTTTTCTGTCACACAGCCTCTTTCAGAGTTCTGAAAGGCGACCTCATCCATCCCATCAGTCTGTAAATAGAAACATAATATTAGCTGCTGTTTAAGAGAAGTTAAAAGTTAGCTTTTAGATGGTGGTGAGCTACTGAAATAAAAAAAATATTGAATCCATCTGAATGCAGCCAACTGAAAGACCTCTTAACAAACCTCGTCTTGTAGAGCTCTACCTTCATCCAAGTTGAACTGAGAAATCTGATGTACAAAACTGATGCACAGATTGCTACCATTCTACAGAGAAGGAATTTCCTGTGGTGCTGTTTATTACACTGTACATGGAAGTTCTAGCTTTTGAGTCTGTGGATGAAATCCTAAAGTGTGACCACTCAAACGAAAGCTACTGAGCAGTACTTTCCTTTGGTGCTGTTTATTATGCTGTGCAAGGTGGTTTAAACATTTGAGTCTGTGGATGAAATCCTAAAGTATGACCATTCAAACGAAAGCTACTGAGCAGTACTTTCCTGTGGTGTTTCTTATCATGCTGCACAAGGTGGTTCTAACATTTGAGTTTGAAGTTTCAGAGCATGATCATTTAAATGAAAGCAACTGAGCGGTACTTTCCTGTCGTGCTGTTTAATACGCTGCACAAGATGGTTCCAGCTTCGAGTCTGTGGATGAAATCTTTAACACTGACCATTCTTGACAGGTGCAAGCTATAGAGAACGACTTTATTCGCGAAATAGAACTGCTACAGCGCTAATTTAACCCCAGGGGGGTACTCGAAGTATACATGACGGGGGGTCCGACGTATTTTTTGGGTTGAAAATTTACACGCTCGGTATTTTTTTGGGTCAAGAGATCTGTCACGTATTTTTTTAGGTCTTCTCCGAGCGAACTTTTCGTTTCGGGTTTTCGTTGCGATCAGTGGATCAGAAAAATATTCATTCGAACTTTTTTTCAGCGACGTGTGTTCCGTGTTCTTGTATTTTTTTGGGTTGGAAATTTGATGCCAGGTATTTTTTTGGGGTCTACAATTTCAGGCTTGTGTATTTTTTTGGGTTTGCAATATGAAGCTCCGTCGGACCCCCCGTCATGTATACTTCGAGTACCCCCCCCCCAGGCCCTCACACTCACCCCTAACTTATTCCCCTCCCACCACCTCCCCGCCGAACCCCC
>Ga0126336_10000062_pt1 | contig 25514 bp, 14 predicted proteins | sample SidCmetagenome_FD_92530 | JGI IMG/M metagenome (GOLD analysis project Ga0126336, IMG submission 92530) | Coral microbial communities from El Islote,Puerto Morelos, Mexico - Siderastrea C C metagenome | ecosystem: Host-associated > Invertebrates > Cnidaria > Coral | place: El Islote,Puerto... | reverse complement strand
TTCTTGAGATAACAACTTAGTTCTTCTTCTTTACACGTACGGATAACCGAAGGATTACTCGGATTAAAAAACTAAACGGTTCACACTCGTGAACAAGACAAACATGGCGACTCGAGCGGAGCATGAGCGGTTACCAAGCAGCATGAGCGGTCACCTGGCTAGTTGGTGACTTCTGCTTACCTTACTATTTTACTTACTACTGTACCGCAGTAGTAACAGGGGAAGTCCCTTGCTTTCGCCAAATAATTCATGGAATCATGGCCTAAAAGTAGACTTTAACGTTTCTTTTTTCGGTAGATAGCCGTCCGCTTCAATAATTCTCATTTCCGTGTCCTCTTTATTTAGAATTACGCTGAGATGTCAGCTCGTTAAAAAAAAAAGAAACAAAACGTGACGTAACTGAGTCACGCTATGGTCAACCTATTTCGTCACGTTCTTCTTCCCGAGTGCCAGAACAGGTGGAAGACCAAGGAATGAGGAATGGAAAAGCTGTTCACACTATTGGGGATTCATGTTAGCACAAGGAGAAGGGTGCAGAGAAGACGTCTTTGGGGGGATGGCAGGAAACACGTCAAAGGTAAGAAAAATCCCCAACTTCAAAAATTTACGCCACTTGGGCACATATCTTGAGTGACCGTTATGTATTTTGCTCCCCGAGGGGAGGGGGAAAAACGGCGGGGTCCAATGCCCCTGGGGCTTGTTAAATCGTCAGCGATGTTTTCTACACCTTCACAACCCCTCAGCACAGTATCTCCGGGCAGCAGTAACGCCAAATATCAACCTCTTGTAACGATACAGACCACGATGCGTCACAAACGTTGTGATATGTCGGCTGTCCTCGCTGAGAAGGATTTGGTGGAAACCCCAAATCAAATCAACTTTAGTGAAAACCGTGCTACCACTTAAATCGCGCAAAAGTTCTTCTACCGTTAGAGTTAGATGTCTCTCTCTGATAATCGCGTCGTTGGCATGACACATATCTACGCATACTCTGACGTCAAAATCACTCTTTACAACCACTAACGGTGAAATCCAGCCAGATGGACCTCCAGGCACCTCCTCTATGATGTCCGCTTGCAGAAGCTCGTCCAGTTTCTTGCCTACTTTCTCGCGTAAGCCTAATGGTGTCCTGCGTACTGGCTGTGCAATAGGCTTCACGGACTCATCCACATGGAGCTTGAGATCATAATCCTTAAGCAGACCAATCCCCGTAAACAGATCATGGTATCGTCTCCGAATATCATCCTCAGAGTGTTCACTTGCAACACTGTTCGCGTGAAAAGGATCAACGTGTAATGAAACCAAGCATCCCTGCAGTTTCCCTTTCTAGCAGAGTGCGTCCGTCACCCTTGATCACAACGAAATCAGCTTCACAGCTAGCATTTCTACTCAGTGATGCAACAGCCGCAGAGAACGTCCCAAGATTCGGCAGTGGTTTCGTACCTTCATAGGCAAACAACACTTTAGCCGAATTACGAGACTCGCACTGGATTCCGCTGACTTCCAACCTTCCCACGTTTGCTGGCCCATAAGATTACAAGTAGCTCCAAAGTCAATCAGTACATTTGGAAAGTCTACTCTACTACCTCCAACAGTGAGACGAACCATGCTATTTTCGGAATTCAGATGATCACTCCTTTGACAAACAGTAAATGCAAAGTCAGGACTCTGTTTTTACCACAGCGGCTAACAATCGCTCGTCTTCGACAAAATTTGCTTCGGTGTTCCTATCTCGAAAACTTTCACCACGAAACCTTCCTCTACCAGTACCGGCTTTCTTGCTGTCGTTGTCTTCTCCATAACGACGTTAAAATTGAAAATGTCCAATTCTGCCACACTTCCTGCAAGCCTGATCGCGGGCTGGGCATTTCGTATGCCCTGCAAAACGTCCTTCACGGCCGCATCCATAACAGATCTTTGGTTTCTTGCCATCTTTCCCGCCAACCGCGTTTCTCGCGTTACCCACGTTCCTCGCAGCTTTCGCGTTCCTCGCAGCACTCCATTCCTCGCACCAAGCACCATTAACATTTTCCCGCCAACAGCGTCCACGTGACCAGAGTTCGCTTCCATCTCTTTTAATTGACGACTAGCCGCTTCTTGTGCCCTGGCAACCTTAAGTAAACAATCCAAAGTCAAAGTACCTTCCTGCGCTAGAAACTTGCGACGTAAATTACTCGAATAGCACTTATCGATTAACTGGTCTCGAATGTAATCATCTTCAAATTCGCCAAAGTCGTAACTCGCCGGTTGTTGTCGAAGCTTACACACGAATTGATCAACGGTCTCGTCGCTAGCTTGAGAGATCTGTCTAAACAAGTGCTTCTCAAATGGAACATTCGCTTTAAGAACGAAGTAATCATCTAGAACTTTTACCGTCTCCTCGAAAGTAGCGCTTTCTTCCTCACTCACCAACGTAAATCTCCTGAACATCAACGCCAGCTGCGTGTAACAAAATAGCTCGTTTTTGTGCGTCATCCGTTTCTCCTTTCCCTGTCAAATACAACTTGAACGATCGCTTTCCCTTCTTCCATCTTTGACAAATTCCATGCGGATAACCTTTCGGATCAAATGACATCTCATTCAACGAACCGACATCTAAAGAGAGCATTACCGAAGCGCCACTCGCAACCGAACTCGGCACGCTGCTTGATTGCACTGCGCTCGATTGACCCGATTGACCCGATTCGCCTTCACTACCTCCTCCCGGCATCTTAAGCCTTTTAACCGTTTAACTCCCGTTAAACTCTCCAATCTTCTTCTCACTCGTCGCCAATAAAAGTCTCGTGACCTCGTGACTACCGGTTGCGATCACATCTACAGCTACTTTAATGAATTAGCATACTCGCTTATATAGCTTGTTACATAATTATTCATGAGCGCTCGCTGCTCAATTCTTTATCACAAACTCACGACACTACAAACGGAGTTGAATCGCTTTCCCAGTTGTTTGAGTGTTGTTTTTTACCATTCCGTCCGCAACCTCTAAACCGAGACCAACTGCGTTTTGTGCTGTGCGTTTAACAAACTAGGGTGGTGAATTCTAATGTTCCTCGCTACAATAATCTTGCCTCTGAGCTGCGTAGGAATTACCTCTTCAAGTTCTAATCAGTTCTGTCTTCAGTTCGATCAAACATGCACATGATGGCTCCGTTGTGCGAACGGATTACAAACTTGTTCCATTTCAACTCCAGCTGCTGTATGGTATGGTGAGATCGTACAGTGTCAATCCGAATCCAATCTTTGAACGATGATTACAACAGTGTTTCAGGAAAAATCAAACACGTACCATATTTCGGAGCCAATAATTAGAAGATTTTTTCCAAACCTTGTGCCACTTCGTTCACTTTCGAGCAGTTCCATTGATTCACTTAGCTTTATAATGAAACGCTGTAACACTTCGCAAGTTTTCGGCGCCTTTTTCGTTCAGTCATGTGATCGATTCTTGTTCCCTTTTTATCTCTTTTATCTTTTTACTTATTTTCCCCCTTTCTTTCTTGATTTAAGAAAAATAGTGGTTACGTTTTTAATAAAACAACTATTCTACTCGGGCTTACTGGATATCAAATGATTGTAACCAACTTGGCGCTACACGCCTCGTTGGTTATCTATCATTCGATATACAGCGCGCCCTCCTAGAATAATTGTTAAATATGTTTATCCCATCTAGCTGTTCTCTTCTCATTGGACAATTTGCACAATAGCCCGAGCATGACAAAATCTACTTTGCCGGGGAGGTGTGCACGGTAAGAAAGCACAAAAAACCACACTTCACGCATGAAATGCCGTACTCCTGCTGGCTCTGCGGGTCTAGCAATGTTTGGAGTCTTCTGGAGAGTAGGTTTACCTCCATGTTTATTACGAAGATCAATGGCCTACACTTATAGATTTAGCTGGTCGAGGATATCTTCTTCTTTGGCAGTTCCGAAGTGGGTATCGTCGACAAGCTAAATTTATGTGGTTAGATATTGATTAACAGATTCTGAATCCACCTGCCTTGTCTGTTGGAACGGGTTTTTCTCAAATAGGACTTAAACCTTTGAAAGAAAGTGCGCATCCAGCGAGCCAAATAGCTTTCGTGTAGTGTGTATCCTCTCAAATTAGAACCGAGCTGAAAGTGGTTAATACGTCTTGTACTTACTTTTCCCATAGTGCCACAGAAAGGGCTTTTTCTGGAAGCCTCTCGTAATTCCCTTGACTTCAATTCAAAATAGAGTCGAATCGAAAGGTCTTTCCATCGCCCCCAACGTGTTCAAAACTCCTAGTTTCTCCAAGTCAGTAAGCAGAGACGTAAACTGTTCACGCTAGTAACTTGACCATGATCATGAAGATACCATCGGCTCAGGTTGTCGAAATGCCAGTCAATACCAACAACGTTCTTTCTCAGGACGACTCTTAGCCGGACGACTACACTACTGAGACTCCTGGCATGCGTAGGAACCGATTTTGGGCCCGATGACTCGCACTCTATCTTTAAAACAACGATATGTAAGCATAAAACTTTGCTTTCAGTTAAACAGTTCGTATCTTAGACAAGTTAAATTAACAGTTTTGTAGAATGAATGGCTCATATTTTTACAGGTGACTTAACGGAGCGGTAACATTTTCTGGTTTTCGAGAAACACGCACCTGGGTTCGCACCAATTACCATCAGAAATTGCAACGACTCCAGGCACATGGCATCGATTTCGTACAGGGGCCCAAGAAGACAACTAGAGGTTCTTCTCACTAAAGACAACACCCAGCATCTGTTAGGAGTAGAGTTGCTTCAAGTCCTGGCGCAAATACTCGGGAGGGGTTGGCCTGAGTGCTATAATCCCTGACTTACCACAACAACAACCGTACGGCAATAACAACAACAACATTGTGTGTTGTCATTTCAAAATTATCACCATCTTTTTCTCTTTGGCTATTTTAGCCACTACTTTGCTGGTACCAGAATGGTCTGGTTCTTACGAAAATTCGCTTGGTCGTGGTTGACTAAATTCCCTGCGCAAAGGCTAACTATTCCTTGCGTTTTAAAAGTACGTTTTTTCTTTACTGTTAACAGCCTCAGACCCCAGTTTCGTTCCTTTTCTTTTCAATGATTCATTCCCCCAAGTTATGTCCAGCAGTGGCCTGAGTCGAATGCTGTACTCATTTTAAAAAATTCGATATGACTTACTGAGCTTACCCTACACCCACTTTTAAGGAGTGCATCCTCGCTGCTACCTCTAAGTAAGAGATATCGTTTAATGTACCTTCAGAACCATGTTTTGGGGGTTTTTTAACATAGATACCAATGCGTGAATTATTAATCTAGTGGGCGATAAAGTTAGGTAATCTTAGAATACTTTTTCAGAGGTTTTTTGTTCAACTACGAAATATTGTGATTGAGTTGGTGTATTCCTGTGGTTATTTTCGTGAGCTTTCGTGTAGATTTCGTGTTTCTTTGTGTGATGTCCGGTATTCCCATGAGATTAACATCGCTGCATCTTCGGACCTTGTCAGCCCAACAAGAGATACGAGTAATGGAAAAACGAGATTTATATGTGAATAGCTTGTGAGAAGAGACGCTGAAAAGCGAAAGGAAGTTGTAGAATTAGATCAAAATCCATCAGTTGATTAACGAAGGGAAACATTGGTGAAAGAAAATATAAAATTCTGATTGCAGGAAAAAAATTAAAATATTTTTTCGATTAAAAACAATGTTTTTCTCAATAATAGGCATCGTTGGAGCGTTTCAAGTCAATCTTCAAGGTGATAAGAAATCTACAAACTACGAAGTCCAAGAACATGACGATTCCGGTGTTTTTCGGACAAAGTACAATGTCCTTTCCGCTAACGAAACACACGCACATCTTCACAGAACCTGGACAAACCATGACTACCAACAGTTTGCTGATGGTACTCCGGTTAAAGGGGAACACAAAGTCCAGTCTCAGCACAGTGTTCATGTCCATTTGAAAGAAGGAAAAGTCGAACGAGTTCACCGCTCAACCAAAGCATTCTTTAGACCTCCCAATCGTCATCCCAGAGCTGAAAATTTCAAAGACTTTCAAAAACAGGACATAGAAATATCAACCAGTGGATACAGCAAACTTAGACTAAGATCGTGTTCTGATCCTACGAAACTACGTTCCAAGCGTTCTATCATCGAGAAGGATCATTCAGACGCAGTAAAATCTCTCACTAGGGACAGTATTGTGTTTACTGACGCTGACAAAATAAACTGGTGGGAGATAGGCGGAGAAAAGAAGCAAAAACGGCGTCTGCATGAAGTTCTTCGGTGCTTTGTTGATAAGAGCATTAAGGAGTGGGAAGTTGGTAACTGCTCAAGTGAGTTACATTTCATGGTTCGAAGCGATGAAAGTGTGTTTCAAGAAATCAAGCGGCTGGTTGAAAATCGAAACCACCAAAACGTAACGTCTTGGGGCGTTTATGTATCTGCACTTGCGGCACATGGAAAGTACGAAGCACAAAATGCACTAGCTCAGGCGGTAAAGATGCAACACCCTAGGCCCCTCAACAGTAAAGAATACGAAACATTACTGTTATCAATTCATTATTTGCCAAAGGGCCCATTACACTCTAGTCTTTTCGAAGCTCTTTCCGAGCTGGCGTTTGCAGAGGAAAAAGGAGACCATATCACAGCCACTGCGATGCTGGTTTTAGCTGGCCTTACAGAGAGAGCAATCACAGCAGGATATAATGAGACCTTGAGTGACAGCGTGGCAGAGATGATTTACAGAAGATATCGAAACAAGTCAAGTATTTACTATCTTGACACCACAGAACACGAGATGCAGCTAAGAGATCACATCTGGGCGTTTGGAAATCTTGGTCATCAATCTGGACTTCCGGTGATCATGGGACACATTGACCACGACGACTCCAGTATCCGATCAGCGGTGATTTCCGCCATGCGCAAAATGCCTGAAAAGTACACCCACCAACATCTACTGAGAGCTTTGTACCAGGATGAACAAAATGAGGTGAAAGCGGCAGTTGTCAGCGTTTTTATTGACCGGCATCAGAGTTTGACTGATTCAGTGGTTCAAGGCTTGGAGCATGCTATGTGGTATGCTGAAAGGGGTGACACATTAGACTCAGCAATACACGAGTTTCTAGAAAACCACGGAAATCATAGCAAAGCAGCTCATTTGCGTAAAAGACGTAACCTTATCCATCGCCAGAAGCGTGCCTCGTTTCCGGCATCTCGCCCTCGAGAGTTCGATCTAGGTCCCGTAAAACGTTGGGCTATGGATGTAGGAGGAGAATGGCTTGGAGGTGAAGCTGCACTTCAGTTCGCCAACAAAATTAAACTGAGGATTACAATTTTCGGCGGACGTTTTGAAGTTAATCTTGATAATTTCGCTGAATTTCAAGCTCATCTTCTTGGGCATAATTTTAAAATAGCGAAAGGGAAGGCTGCATTTAAAACCTCAGCGAGCTTTAAAAACGATTTTCCAAAAGATCTTATACATACTGTCGATGTAAGTGATGATCTCCTTAGACAATTCGAGAGCATTTCAAGCGTAGTCGCGAAAGAAATAAACAAGATCAAAACAAAACTGGCTGCCTTAATCCCATTACAAATCGACAAGTTCACGGACTTCGTCAAGATCATTAACCAGTTTCTCCAGAACGTGAAAATTCCATTGCAAGCCATAAAAGGTGTAAACAAGGTTATCAGTTTCTCAAAAGATGTGGCTGTTCGTGTTAACAGATGGAAATCATTAATAAAGGGGATCGCAAAGATACAGCAAACTTTGTTGAAGCTGACTGGTTTTGAGACACAGTTTAAGAATGCTCTTAACACCTTGGATAAAATTGTTAAAGCTATTGCTGGTATAAGTAAATATCTACCAAACAATTTGCCTAAGCGTTTCAGCATTAAGAACCTTCTTCAAACTCTACGGAAAGCTTCGTTAAGTCAACAAACCGCTAAGATCAAAGAATATTTCCTTTCTCTTGGGTCGTCTGTGCCTGATGGATTCAGTTTACAGCTTCCATTCAAGTTATCTATTTACTTCTCCCTCTCACTTGCGAAGTTTCAGAAAGTCTTATCAAGAATGCAACGTTTCAGCAATAGTCTCCTGGACATGTCATCTTCGCTTAACACGCTGGAAGGCATACATTTATCTGCATTACGTCTGCCTTTTCTGAAGTCACGTGCTCCAGCGATTGAAGGAAGCGGATTTAATTTTGGACTAACGTTTAGCTGGAATCTTAGCTTGAAGTTCAATCTCCAGGTAAAACAACCTGATTTTCAGTCATTCATTACTATTCTTGGAGAGATTGGTGACTTTTTTAGCCAGTTTACCCACCCTAACTTCGATCTCGAAAAGTTTTTCGAAGAAATCTTGTCCGGGGAAAAATATGATTTGAAAACCCATTTCCCCGACCTCTATCGAGTTAACCAAAGAGGGAAAAGAAATTCCAGCGACCCTTTCCATTTTCTGCGAACGAGAAATTCCACCGGTCCCTCCGACGTTCTGCAAACGTTTCTTAACGTTATAAGAAATCTACTCGACTCCAAATCTTTAAGCATAACTGCTGTTAGTAACATCTCAGACTTCTTCCAAGAACTTGGACCCACAGTAACACAGTTTGCGGAGCGGAATCTACAGAAAATTTGCAGAATCCACAAAACGGCATTGGACTATTCTCGCGAATTCAAGGACTACGACGAGAAGATTGACAGCAATCGTATCGTTCTCAAGGAAATCGACAACGTAACTCAAAGGGTTCTTAAAGAACTGGTTAACTTTACAGCAGTTGTAGACGCTTTGATAGACGAGATCGAACAGAATTTCACCAGTGCTGCCGAAACATTTGCTTCAGATTCACTTCAAAATCTCACTGATAAGATAAGATATATTCAAGAATTGGCAGATGGCATCTTGGAATTTACAAACGGTAATGCTTCAAAAGAAAATGGTGCATGTTTCGAAGCTGCCAGTTTCACCGCTGATGTTATCGACGAAGTTCAAACTGACGCCCGTCAAGCACTTGATGACCTCACTTCTTTCATTGGCCCTGTGGCAACAAACATTAAGATAATTGGAACAAACCTCAAGTCTGCTGTTACGAAAGTGGAAACTTGGTACGAGGAAAATCTAACACATCCTGTTGGAAGGATTTCCCGCGTTGCTCAAATTATATCAGATTTTCTTTCCATTCTAAACACAAGAAAAGGATTTCTTGACACCGCAAATGAAATAGCTTCTCGTCTCTATAAAGTTCTTAAAAGTCTCAGGAATATCCCAGAATATTCAATCAAAGCAAGGAAAACAGTAGAAGAGGTCATAAATTTCGCAAATAGAGCTCAGGATTGTAAAGATGAAATTCAGAAGCTTGACATTCGCAAACAGTTCAGAATTGACTTTGACCAGCGAGTAAGAAGTGTTTGCAATGAGTTTCAAACCACCACCGATGCGCTTAGAAGCGCTATTGGGATAACAGAAGTCAACTCGTTTTTGAACAAAGAAGCCAGCTCGTTTATTGATAAGGCTGTTTCAAAAGTTAGAAGCGTAAAACATTCTGTAAACGGGATACAAAGGGAGATACAAGACGTCCGTTCCATGGTAAGTGAAGCGCTAGCAGTTCTAGCTGATCTAAAGCCTTTCATCAGAAATTTTTTGCCCATTCTTGTAACAGCAGCAAGGCTACCTGATTGTCAACAGACGGAGACGTTATTTAAGGATAGTACGAAGCCTTGCGTTCACAAAGCACTAGTGATTGGTAGATCCTTCGTCGATCAGTACCAAGACTTAAAGAGAGAGATAGACGTCTTTTATCGCTTAGTGCCCGAAGCGTGGAAGAACGTCAAGAGTCAGAAATGCGTTAAAGGTGGAACGTGCATTTCCAAAGCGTTCACTGAACAAGGAAAGGTCGTTGAAAGCAAACTGAGCTCCATTAAGCACAAACTTGAAGAAGCAATTAAGTATAATGACCTTCTTAAAATGTGTGAAGACGGTGTAAACAACATAACAACAGTGGCAGACGTCATGAAGTTACTTACTCAGCAAGTGCAAAACGTTTTCATTACTGAAAAGAATCAACGAGTGGTGACCATGTTGAAAAGAATCAATGGACGAAAGCAGACGGAAAGAGAAAGTTGGCAAAATGAAAATTTCAGATACGACGCAATACTTCGCATGGAAGGAATTTCTGATTATTTTCAGAAGGCTGAGGAAATTGAAAAAAGAGTTCAGGATTTTCAAGAAAACACTTTTCAGGCGTTGCGTAGTGTTCAGGATGACGCTGTACGTAATTATGTTGAATCAATAAATGTTGTACATTCCAAGCTTCAACTATCGTATCAACTGTGGCAAACGACGACGAATGTCGACAACGTTTTGAAAGCTTTAGACAAAGGCGCTAAAAGTGCATTGACATTTGCTGACAAGTTGGCAGATGTTGTTACTTCGTTTTCGAATCCAACTATTAATCTGCTGGCTGATGCGACAGAGCTTACCGAGGTGATCAAACCCCAACTTGACAAGTATACCTTAGAGGTTACTGAAACTGTCGTCAAGGTTAACGGGTTTATAGATAAGATCAGCGATTTCTTAACCCAGATTCAGACGAGACAAAGAGGCTTAAACCCCAGAGCTTATAAGCTTTGGCAAGAAATACCGTATTGTTCCGAAAGCGTCTGCTTAAGATCTATAAGAAGATCGTCATCTCTCTATCTATCTACCACTTTCACCTGGAAATTTCCCCATGTCGATGATCTCTCTTCAGTACAAAAAAGTGGTCGCTGGCTGACACCCGGCTTGTTTGATGATTATAAAGTTGAAGGAATTTCTCAGCTCTCCAAGAACGAAATGATTCTTGGAATGTATGGCGTGGCAAGTAATCAAGGAAAAGCATCCCTCCTTGTTGTCACAAACTTTGACCGAGGAGTAAAGAAAATTATTCAACTTACCAAACAAAATCGTCCTTTATCTGTAAAAATAGGTGGCATTGCCATAGCTAGACATCATATTTGGGTCAGTAACAGAGATGCAAATGAGATCCTCTTAATGAAAATATCTGCCATTAAATCAACATTGTCGTCACCTAAACCTTCAAGGGTTGATATCTCCAAGACTGTATCTGTCAAGGGAACTGCAGACTCTGTGTCTTATGATGATCAAAGTAACGTCCTGTGGGTAACGAGTAGTAAAGCAGGGAAGGCTTATGGGTATAAGCTAACTGAAAGTGGTAATCTGGATTCTTTTCACTTAGCTCCAGATAGAGTCATTAACATTGGAGAAAACGCTCAAGGGATGGCGATTGTGAGACAATTCGGCAACGAGTACGCTTGTATCTCAAAGTGCGCAATGATAGTTGGATTTCAGTGTAAGCTTGAGTTTCATGATCTGAGCCTAGGCCTCATAACAGGAGAAAACACACTAGCGAGGGTGGTTAGAACACCTTATGGATTAGAGTCTGTCACTAGAATCGATAATGAAGTGATTGCTGTAGCGTTCTCCAGTGGCACGTTTGCTGAGAAAGAAAACGTGGAACTCATAGGCGGTGACTACGAAGAACGATATTTTAAACTGAGGGTGCCGATCCTTAAGACCACCTTCGGAATAACCGAAAACTGCCTCTACTTTACACTACTGGGCAACTATGTTTTACGACCGCAGAAGATTCTCCCAATTGGAGACATGATATGTGGATCAAAACGCAAACGAAGTTTATCCCAAGAATTACTGGAAACAGACGTTTATCACGAGAATTTTGAAGACATCCATAAAAAAAGCAAAAGAGTTCGACGTGACGTTGCAGATTCAGGTTCCTGTATGAGTTCAATAGACGAATCATTGGTACGTGGCTCTCATACTTTCTTTGAAGTGTCAACAGCCATTCCGGTGTTTGGAATAACTGTTGGATTTTTTGCAGGTGCCACTGGCCACTATAGAATTGGTTACCAGGTAACCATGTGCATAAAGAACAAAGTTTTTAAACTGGGTCTTACACCAGGGGTCTGGATTAACGTTTACGCTGGTGCAAGTGTGGCTATTTTGATTGTTGAGGCTGGGGTTACGATTGAAGCCAGACTGCTGGAGACTAGCTTTATTCCGGAACTACGAGTAGAAATTGGCACCTGGCCATTACAAACATGTATCCAATTAAGACAACTTATGATTCCTCTTAAGATCAGAGTCTACCTTTGGTATAGGTTTCGTATTAAGATTAAACTCAAAGTCTGGCTCATTGGCGCGGACATCGGCCTTGGTTGGACCTCAAAGAAAACATTTAAGGAATGGACGTGGTCAGCAAAGCAAATAGATAGAATACTTTTTACCAACTGCAAAACAAATGTAGATAGAACATCTCCAGTAGCAGGATCGTGCTCAGCACGACAAGCAGCGGATACGAAATATTTGATCCAGTGGTTTGGCTTTCAAGAAGACACTAAAATAAGTGACTATCATGTCAAGATTGGATCTATAAAAGGCTCTGGCGATGACTATTCCAGCTGGGTTGGTACATCGCTCAGCCACCTGGCCACAGACCTTAACATCATGGACGGTAGAGACGTATTTGTGAGCGTCAGGGCAACGAACGATGAAAAGCTTGACAGCTCGTTGGTTTACTGTCCAGTGTTCCAAGCGAGGCGAAAAACACCGAAGATTCGCTTTGTTTATGATGGTACAACAATAGGAACAGATTCTGGTTATCAATCTGATACTTTTTCCCTGGGAATGAACTTCGCGCTTGAGAGCGATTTCAGTGAGATAGCAAATCTAAAATGGGGCGCTTCGTCACAGTCATCGTGCATGTTTGATGAATCAGAATCCGATGTGGTTCCTATGATGTCTGTCGGTGATTCTAATGCCATTCAAGTATCTGGCTTAAATCTTAAACATGGAAAAAAATACTTTACTCGCTTATATGCTTTGGATACGATTGGTCTAAAAACAGTTATGTGTAGTGACGGTATCTTAATTGATACAACTCCACCCATACCTGTGACATTTCAAGACGGTGCTGGTAAGACCGATGCCACGTTTCTTCCATCCTTGAGGCGTGTACGTGGAAAATTTGATCCTTTTATAGACCCCGAGAGTCCTATCGTTAGGTACGAATGGAAAGTTGTGAGTAATGTGTCCGGCGAAGATGTTACTCCATTCATTACAATACCTGTTACTCAACAGACACCCCTTATGGAAGGTCTCTCTCTTGATGCTGGCTCTCCATACAGGCTTGTACTTTGTGGGACTAACGCAGCGGGGCTTCAAGCAGTCATTGAGACAAATGGCTTCATTCCGGATAGTACACTACCGACGTGCGAGGGAAGCGTAGTTGACGTGGCTGACGAGATGGCCTTGTCAGACATAGATGTTGTAAGAGAGTTAAGCAGCATTCAAGCAAAGTGGAAATGCTTTGATCGTGAAAGTGGCATTCGTTCCCAGATGGTGGGTGTAGGTACGTATCCTGGAGGTGACGACGTAAAAGCATTTGAAGAACTCGGGTTTCTGTCGCACATAGTGATGGAAAATGGAATTTCGTACGTACAGTTTTCTAACATGACTATTGATCCAAGAGTAAGATACCATGTCACCGTCAAAGTCATCAATGGAGCCAGCTTAAAGAGAACAATCTCTTCTGATGGTATTTTGTTTGACACTACTCCGCCAAATGTTGCTCCTGAGTACATCAAAGATGGGGAAGGAGGAAAGGACAAGAACTTTAGCAGCGAAAGGTTTGCTTTTAGTGCACATTGGGAGCAGGCATTCGCTGATGCAGAGAGTGGTGTGGTGAAATATCGAGTGGGACTTGGTACAGAACCTGGACTTGATGATATTAAAAACTTCAACACGGTAGGCTCACAGACCAATGTGACATTGACCGGAATGCTCTTAGAAAGCGGCCAGCGTTACTACGTGACTGTGGTGGGTTGCAACAAAGTGGGAATGTGTGCTAACGCAAGTAGTAATGGTGCGACCGTTGATTTTGTCCCTCCTAACTCTGGAAAAATCATCACCGGATTTAAAGGCCCTCCAGTATTTTATCAATGGATGAAAAAGTCAGTGTGGGCCAGGTGGAATTGGTGTCTGGCGGATAAGAAAAGGATTTTTCCTATTTTAAATTCTAGTCAGTGTAGCAATGAAAGCTTTTATGATATCCATACTGGAATCGGCATGTTTGGACTGTCGGTAATGTCCCAAAAAACTAACCAGCTCGTTGCACCTTTTAAATCAGTTGGGCTCCAACGATATAGTGGACGAAACGTTGATCTTGAAGATGGTGTCTACTCAGTGTCCATCAAAGCCAGTGACAAAGCAGGTGTTACTTCCCGAGGTTTCTCAAATACATTTATTGTTGACAGCAGTCCTCCACTAATCACTGTAGTACAGCACGGTCATTTTGCTGAAATAATGGAGTATGTAAATAAACCGATTATTACATTTCGGTCCTTCTTCGTGGCGGAAGACGATCTGTCCTTGGTTACAGCTTACCAGATTGGAGTTGGCAGTTACTCCGGTGCTGATGACGTTATCAACTTCGAGACTTTCTCACTACGTCAGTCCACTTCATTGTTGCGATCTAACTGGACGTCCCTTAGGCCAACATATATAGAAAATAACCGACGTTATTATATTACCATATTAGTTAAAAACAGCGCTGGGCTTTTCACCATGAAATCATCTCGTCCTTTACTCTCTGACTTTGAAGCTCCCCAAAATGGATTTGTAATGGATGGATGGGGCTTAGACGATGCTAAATATCAAAGCCTCTCATCTCTCTACCGAGCACACTGGTATGGATTTACAGATTTCTCGGGAATTAAGACCGTTTACCTCGGTTTGTCAAGCAAACCAAATTCAACTGTCTGTGATATTAAGGTGGAAGAAGTGGTCTCAAGTTTCACAGACTTCCATGTTTTATCGGGACTAGCCTTGATCTCAGGAAAGAAATATTACGCTTGTCTTAAGCTGATAGACAGCGCTGGGAATTCTGCATTGTTTTACTCCAACGGTGTTGTGATCGACAATAGTCCCCCGCTTCCAGGCTATGTTAATGATGGAATGCCAGGACAGGAAATAGATGTTCAGATTGAGAGCTCAGTCCTTAAAGCTTCATGGGGTAACTTTACAGAAAGCGAAACGAGGATTGTGTCATTTCAGCTTGCATTTGGGTCTTTCCCAGGGGAGCAAGACGTTCAAGAATTTACAAACGTGGGGCTGGTAAACACAGCCACGAGTTCGAAACTGAAGGTTCCAGAACTTGCAACAGGTCATAGATATTATGCAACAGTGATTGCCTTTAACGTACTCGGAATGCCAAGCTCCATGGTTTCGTCCAACGGCGTCCTAGTAGATTTCACTCCCCCAGTTTTCTCACAACCAGTTCGCGATGGAGGTGACCCTAGTTATGACCTTAATTATACATCCGAGAGCGTTCTGAAGGCGACGTGGAGGTGCCACGATCCACAGACTAATCTTTCATCCGTGGAGATAGCTTTTGGTCTTCAGCCAGGGGAAACAGATGCTCTCAATTTCGTGAGTCTGTCAGTAACACAAACGTCGTTTATAACAAATGCTAAGCTACAATCGGGTTATCGGTATTTTTCTACTGTTCGATGTACAAACAAAGTTGGCCTGACAGTTGTTTTATTCTCAGATGGTTTGGTATATGATGACTCACCCCCTGATCTAGTTTATATAGACGACGGTAACTATCAAAGATCAAACAGGACAGTATTCGCTACTTTTAAGTTCGTTGATGCAGAAAGTAGTGTTCAAGCGTATCAAGTATACATTTGGGGAAGAGATCCACCCAGCACTTCGTCGGACGTGTACGATTCTTTTAGGTTTGATGGCAATGTTACTGACGCAACCTTACAGCTAACTAAGGACCTGGCCAGTGGGAAAATGTATTATATTAACGTAACAGCAGTGAATGGTATCGGTTTGGAAACTACAAGAAAATCAGATGGATTCCTTGTTGACACCACTCCCCCAATTTGTTCGCAGGTGTGGGATGGCCTAGGTGATTACCAACACGACAAGGAATATGCTCCAAGCTCAAGCAGATTTCTGATTTCGTGGGTGTGCCATGACAATGAATCTCCCATAGTTCGTTATAGGTTATCTGTTAAAAACGTACATACATCAGACTATGTTATTCCATTTTATGCTCTGCGGACACATGTTAATTCATCAGGGTCAGCTTTTATTTCAGGAGGAGGTCGCAGTAACCCGCGATTTGTGGAAGGGCACACTTATGCCGGTGGGATTGAAGTTATCAACGCAGTTGGCATGAAAATGGTATATTGGACAAATGGTGTTTTGATTGACAGCACACCTCCCGTGGTGACCGGTCTAAAGGTAGCATATTATCCAAAGGAGGATTTCGTAAAGGCTGATTGGCTAGTGAGTGACAAACAGAGTGGCCTGAAATCTCTAACCTGGGGGCTTGGAACTACTCCAGAAACAAACGACATTAAGAATTACACCTTTATTTCGCCATCAAGTAGAAATGTCTCCATATCAAGTCGATTTTTTAAGCAGGGCCTTACTTGCTTTGTAAATATATTGGCTGTCAATAATGCCGGATTATTGAGCAGGGCCTCTTCAAGCGCTATTGTTGTGGATCGCTCAGCACCAAATGCTGGAGTTGTAGCTGCATATTATAGTTTTCCACCTACGTTTGATCAAAACATGAGCAAAGTACCAAATTCCTCAGTTGTTGTGACGTGGACAGGATTTCATGATCCTGAAAGTGGAATAAAAAAGACCAGTTGGGCCATTGGAACAAACCGTCAGAAGCTCCAACAGGATGAGTTTCATTTTTACACCGAGGTTGTCCCTGACGAGTCTGTTGGCGGAGTAATCATTCGAAACCTAACTCTTGCGGGAAACGAAACGTATTTCGTTTGTGTTCGAGCTACGAATGGTGCAGGACTTAACAGAACAGATTGCTCTCCAGGATTGCTTGTCATACTGGGTCAACTCTCTGCTGGTGTTGTAAGCGATGGACCGCTTATTGCAACTAACGACATTGACTTCCAACTTGACGACAAGGCAATTTGGGCGCATTGGGATGGTTTTAAAGATCCAGTGTTTGATATCTCGCGATATGATTGGTGCATCACAGAACAGCTGCCCAATCCATCTAGACCAGACGTCTGTAAATGGCCATTCATGGAAATTAACCGTCTGAAGACAACAACAGGCTGCTTTCATAATCTGACACTTACGCACGGAACAAAATATTATGTGGCAGTAAAGGCTCACAACACAAGGGGCGACACCGTAATATCGTCCTCGGACGGTGTCGTTGTTGATCGAACACCCCCAGTTGCGAAATCAATCCATATCTCACCATCAACAGGCCAAGAGACTGTGTTCCTAACCTCACCATCTGCTCCAGTAGTTACTTGGTCAATTGACGATCCCGAAAGTGGAATCAGCCACTTTCTTGTTAGAGTAGGCAGCTTTCCATTCAAGAGTGATCTCTTAACTGTTCAACGAGTTGACAAACTTAGCCGTTCCTTAGATCTAGACCTCCTAAACCTCACGCTTTACGAAGGAATGACATTCTACGTAACGGTTACTGGCTTCAACATGCTCGGTTTGGAGACCACCTTGATTTCACATCAGGTGGTGGTGGACTGGACGCCCCCAGAATTTGGTGAAGACGTGGGTGGGAACCAAACTCTTACTCAAGCATTTATTGGCGGTGACTACCAAATAAATAATGGAATGCTGTTTGCACACTGGGATGGAATTCAAGACTCTGAAAGTGATGTTATAGAATACCAGTGGTGCCTTGGAACATCACAGGGTAAGCAGTTGTGCGTCTCTTTTTTTGTTACTTTATTATGGAACAGGCTAAACTAGATACCATTTAATCTAAATGTTTTGTTTTTAGAGAATGGAAATCGGTTCTCATCATGAAAAAGACAAGCCAGGACAACCTTTCGACACGCTGGCAAGACACGTGTCCGTGGTCTTCAATTCCTCCATTACAGGAGGTCATATAGTTTTCGATTTCCGTTGAAGAACAATTCTAGCTGAGAACCCATACTGCTGAAAAGAACTGAATTCCTACTTTTTAACTCGAAGATCAAATTTTAAAATCGTTTTTCTTCTGTATAAACATTGTCTCTTAGGTCATACTAATTAGCAGTACATAGCAGTAAATCTCGTTGACTGATTTTGGATATAATACGGATATAATACGGATATAATACGAAATAATACGGCGACGTAGCCTATGCACCTGTTATATTTTGCTTAGTTAATAAACTCACACAACAGCTGAGTTACTAAAATGCTTCTTTTTATCTTTGAGGGAATTGTGAGGTAAAAGGAATGACATCCGCTGACCGTCAAACCAGTGTTCGGCACATTATCTCTTTTCAAGAAGGCTTGCAGTATTTCTTTACTGTGGAGGCAACCAACGGTGCTGGTCTTAAGCAAGCGATGTCATCTGATGGAATTATAGTCGACACGTCTCCACCTGTGATAGCGGGGGTCTACCATGGCGTTGAAAGTGAAGGCAACGATGTGCCCCAAATGATGTTCCAAAGTGTTGGTGACCAGTTAGTATTCTATTGGGATAAGCCCTTCGACAAGGAAAGTGGAATTTCGTCTGTTGCGTGGTGCGCAGCTGCTAACAACAACTCATGTGATGTCATCCCGTTGATTTCGGTAGATATAAAAGATACTTCTGTCAAGTACTCCATGTCTAAATCCCTGGCCTCTGGCACTGTTGTGTACATAATGGTCATAGTAACGAATGGTGCCGGTATGACAACCAAAGTAGTCAGCCCACCTCTGTTAATTGACATTACACCACCATCAGTAGGAAATGTGGCCGTAGGGAATAGCGCAGAAACCAAGTATTTCAGACAGAGTGATTTAATTGCAGCCGAATGGCATGGTTTCGTCGATGAAGAGAGTCGCATAGACCACTTCGAGTGGGCTACATGTCAAGCGAGTGTAAAAGACGTATGCCGTAGCTCGTACGTTAAAGTTGGTTTAAAAACTACGACAAAGATCGACGCCCTGGGTCTCGATTATGGCGTGTCATATGTTGTTGTTACTCGAGCCTTCAATAAGGCTGGAAATTTTCGTGAAGCTACTTCAAACCAGTTTATTTTGGATGGCACAGGACCGGCAGCAGGGACAGTGTACGACGGATTGCAGCGACGGAAGGATATCGAATTCCAAAGCTCTACTGCGCAGCTGTCAGCCAACTGGTCACCATTCACTGATAACAATGGAGAAATCGCTGAGTATGAGATGTGTGTTGGTATAAAACCGGGAACATGTGACGTTAGTGATTTTCTTAGTTTTGGCATCAAACTGAGTGGAACAATATCAGGATTAAGCCTGAAGCACAACAAAAAATATTTTGTCACCGTGCGAGCAACGAGCGAGTGTGGCTACAGCACAACAGCAACATCTAATGGCGTCAGAGTTGATAACACTCCAGCTATAAAAGGACTGGTAAGAGACGGACAGACACTCACAGACATCGATTACCAAGCAGATGAAACTCGCATTTACGCCAACTGGGATCAATTCCAGGATGCAGAATCAGACGTTACGAGTTACACATGGTGTGCTGGCACAGTAAAAGGAATTTGTGACATCGTACCGGAAACCGATGTTGGAGACCGCACAAGCGCTGGCCAGCAAATTCTACCCGTACTCCCTGAGGGAATAGCGATATTCGTTACTGTTAGCACCTTAAACAGTGCTGGCGCATCTACCACGTCTTCTTCGGATGGGTTTACAGTTGACAGCACTTATCCGATTCTGTTAAAAGTAAGCAAAATTGACGTCATATTTTTGTCTTAAAGAAATATTAAAGAAATATTTCCTTTACCGTACACCTAGTATACAAAAGAACGGTCATACTATTAAATTGTTTGCCTTTTCTAGCTTGTTTTTGGATAGAAATTTGTTTCTATAATTAACCATTTCAATCTCAAAAGCGCTCAAAGGCAAACAACTCCTAGAGGAGTAGTACTCGAGACCTTTCATTTCAATGGTCCCACATTAGGATTTCATCCCAAACCCATACGGCAAGAATGAAGGTTTAATTCTGGGGGTAGACGAGCAAACAGATGTTTGTCTCATTTCAAGTATTTTCACTCCTTATTCTTACTAGGTATTGGACTTGCAGCTGGGCTTCGGTGAATTTGATGTCGATTACCTTACTATTAAAGAGAATTACTGCGTTAGTTGGGTTAGTGAGGACCCTGAAAGTGGCATCGTTAAAAACGAGATCTCCGTCTGCTCTGCTTTAGGCCACAACGAATGTTTACTACACCGCTTGGATGTCAGCAACCAAACATCTCATTGTATTGCTGATTTGGAATTTAAAGAAGGTGTAATGTATATGGCGAAGATTCGCACTGAGAATAAGGCTGGACTGTCCACAGAGCTCTTCTCGGATGGCTTTATAGTTGACACGACTCCTCCATTTATGGGTGAAGTCACCTTCATTAAGAGTTCGAAAATAACCGAGCAGGAGACTACAGAAACATTCATTTTTTCGCAAATATCTGTTCACTGGAGTGGATTTTGGGACAAAGAAAGTGGTATTCGGACGTGTTACGCTTGCGTTGGCACTCAGCAAGGCGAATGTAACATCAAGAATTTTACTGATACGAGCAACTCCACTTCTTTTACATTTCAAGACTTGCCACTTGATCAAGGAGAGAAGTACTTTGTTTCTGTCAAGGCAAAGAATAAAGCTGGTCTCATTAGCGACTTAAAAACATCTGACGCAGTTGTAGTCGACAAGACAGGTAAAAGTTGATAATTAAAGTTTTCTTCTTCTTCTTCTTCTTCTTCTTCTTCTTCTTCTTCTTCTTCTTCTTCTGCTTCTTATATGATTCTCCTGAACATTATCATTTCTTCTTAATGTATTGAATGTTGATCAAGTTTAACTATGTCATAGTTACATATCTGTATTGGGCACTTGTTACCACTGAAGGATTAAACTGCCAGGCGTCTTAATAGCTTTAGGTGTGGTTGTTCTATATTAGCCGAAAATATCCATTACCCTTCATAATTCATGCTTCATTTCTTCAACAGCAGTGATAAGGATGACTCAAGATATATTCAGGTCTTTACGTAAGATATTCAGTGGGTTCCTATCTGAACAATTACAGAGTGTGTTAACACTTCTACGTCTATTTGTGTCGTAGGAGTAATCAGATAGCAGTTAATTCAGTGACTGCTAGCTTTATAGTGCAAACCGAACGGTACATTTAGACATTTGATTCTCTAATTCTGTGTTAATTATTATTATTATTATTATTATTATTACTATTATTAACAGGACCCGTGGGCGGAGTTGTGATACTAGATGGAAGCAAAGAAGGCGACGACATTGATGTTCAGGAAAGCAAAAACTCCATAGCTGCTCACTGGCTGGCCTTTGAAGACCCGGATAGTGACGTCATCAAAGTCAAGTGGTGCGCAGGCTCGTCGTCAGGTGCTTGTGACGTCGTGAAAGAAAGGCAACTGAAGCCAGAGAGTACTTTTGTCCGTGAGGTCCTAAAGCATCCGATGTTGAATGGTCTGAGGTACTTCGTTACTGTATCAGCAACAAACAGCGCTGGCGTGACAACTTCACTGACATCAGATGGCGTGACAGTTGACGACACACCACCAATTCCCGGTTCAGTGATCGATGGAATTGTTTCAGATGTGGATTTTTTGAACGGAGAAGATGATATCAATGCACATTGGTTCGGTTTCGTGGACCTGGAGTCTGGTATCGAGTCCTATCAAGTCGCTTTATGTGACGTTAGAAACTTGTCTTCGTGCCCTCAACCCTTCCTTAGAGTTGGAGAGGCAACTAATGTTTCAATCACAGGTAAAAATGCAGGTTAACGATTAAGGACGTTCGCGCCTAAATCTTCCCACGTTCGTTTTTTTAAAGCTTTTGCTGCAGTTTGATAATGGCCAACTGATGTCAAAAAAGCCAAAAAATTGGGGGTCACTGTGCTGGTTTCTGAGACTGAAAGTGCATTGAAATCGTAATGTTTTTAGAAGCTTTGGTCATAAAGGCCAAATCAGCTTTACTGCCACGTGGAGAACTCTAGGTAATGTCGACTTATTGATTTCACCACAAATAGGCCAGTTTAGTCTAGCTAATATCACCGTTTCAAGTAAAATTAGCCTCACAGAAGGATAACTGTAAGTCATGCATACCCTCATTTGTATACCCTCATTTTCATACCCTCATACCATGCATACCCTCATTTTCAAGTAAAATTAGCTTCACAGAAGGATAACTGTAAGTCATGCATACCCTCATTTGCAGACAAATTCCATCGCGTTCGAGTAGAAATAGCCAAAAAGTAAACTTCTCACGTTCAGAATTTTTTGGTTTTCGATCAATAGAGAGCCAGCAAGGGAAGTGATCTATCGAAAAAAAATCTGGGGTCACCGTGCATTTAAGAGAGTTAGGTACCTTTATAGATATTACAATCCCTATCTCCGGTGTATTTGTCTGTATTTCATCCTCAGCGCGCGCACTCGATGCATGACGTGGAGGGACATTGCGACTCGAATTGCATGTGCAGTAAGGATGCGCATACACTATTAGCGCTAAAGTCCTTAATTTGGCACAAAAGGTGCATATAGCTTTAAGATAGAGTCCATTGAGAGCACATGTGTCAAATGGTATTTATTTCTAAGGGTCACCCGTTGTTTCTAGTAGGTTTGTCTGAAAAACAAACAAGTGTTTTTTCCGGAATACATCGATAAATTTGACCTGTTGGCAGCTTGTACGTAACAGAGTTTAACAAAAAAGAGAGTACGGCAGGGCTATCTTAAGTTTCTTCTAGTTCCTCGTAGAAATGAAAATTTATTTGGTTTAGTCCACCAAAAGGTGTGTACAAAAGATTTATCAGTATAGAAGGCAACAATTAGCCATTAACGGCAGGAACATTTTGTAGTTTAAACTTCTTAATATTATGGGTTTTTTCAGGTTTAGATCTCGAGAAAGGTGTGCACTACATCTTAATCGTAAGGGCATTCAACTTTGCTGGACTAAAAGTTGACGCTTCCTCAGATGGATTTACAGTCGATTTTTCTCCTCCGATGATCAACAAGGCATGGATTGGAACTGACAACGGCCATGCTCTCTATCAGTCAGATTCCACTAAAATGGTTGTAAGGTAAAATGTCACTGCTATGTTTATTATTCTCCCAAGCTCTGGAACTGCCCATTGTGCATCACTGGCATGCTTGTCAGAAATCGTAAAGCGAATTCATAAAAGTAGCCTGAGAAAACAGCCGACGTTTCGCGAGGTCGCCATTTGAGCCCTCGCAAAACGACGTCTAAGTAACGAGCGCAGAAATTCCATACTGATGACGTACACTACACAGATCTTGGTAGTGCTTCTGATCGGTTGAAAGAAAATTTCCCGCGCGGCACAGCCAATCAGAAGCACTACCAAGATCTGGGTAGCGCACGTCATCACCATGGGATTACTGCGCTCGTTACTCAGACGTCGTTTTGCGGGTGAATTTGAAGAATAAGGTTTAATTTTTCTTTGTTCCAATTTTTTTTGTCATCCTACGTTTACTACTTTAAGGACTAGGCGAAGGTTCTCAGTAGCTTGGGTTCGATAAGCACTTTAAAATGAGTGAAACTGAAAAAAGCGCATGTTGGTTGCGCGACATACCCAAGACTGGGCTTTTTCCTGGTGGGCGGGGCGAAGGGGATTTTAAAAATATATTATCTGTTGGTTTTCGGATAAGTGGCACAGTTTATGACCGCTCTATTAGGTACTGTGTCTGGATTAAAATACAAGGTTAAGCACGAAAAGCTCCTTTTTCGGTCTGGGAATGTTTTTTTTCTTTTTGTTTGGGGTGGGGCGGAGTTGGGGCTAAGGGTTTTTGAAAAGACGTTAAAGAGAATACTGAATCGACGGATTTTAAGTGCCCAGGTGAAAGTGATGGCATACATAAACGATTCTTGGCATAAAAAGATTTTCAAATAAAGCAGAGCTCTTCTATGTCTTGTTTCAGAACTAAGCTTACCCCACCTTTAATGTATCAATTATGCAGAAGTGAAACCTTTTGCTTTAAAAAGATCACACACCTGTATATATATGTGAAGAAGATTTCTTCGTGGACCCGAAAGGAATACAATGCATGTTGTACACATACATCTTCAAATGACTAAGTTATGAATGTTACGGTGAATGTAAACCAGGATTTATTGATTTCTAATCTTTGTTTTTAGAGCAGTCCAAACGAAAACGGAACAGTCTATCCCAATACAATATTTTGATTCCTATGACCAGACCAAACCAATTACTAAAAAAACAAACTTTAGTCCGTGCGTGCACCCTTTCCTCGCAAGTTTTAACATTCTTTAAATGCATCGTAAAGTGACTTGGACATCTTTTTCACCCTCATAACAAGGTCTTCGAACAGCTTTAAGAGTGATAGCGGCTCGTTGCAAAATGACAGTTATGAGGACTTTGTAATCAAGGATGGTTTGGAATAATTTATTGATGTTTTCTTTTCCCTTTTATTAACTGATCAATCAACCGAGCCCCACTTTCGCGAGAAAGGGGGTTGGGGACGGGAGAGAAACTATTGCGGGATTAAGGGGTTCAAACGTCCCAATTCTCTTATCCTTCAACCCCGGCTGCGCCCTCATTTTGTAGGTTCACGCTCTTTGCGTTTTTCGTTTATAAAATTTATGCCTTGGCCAAACTCATTCAACCTCATTCAACAATCTTAACGCAACTTTGTTGTGCGGTGTTGAGCAAGGTGGCCAAACGAATTCAATACTTTTGTTCACACCTGAAAACATAGGAAAAGTTGAATCAAAATTATAGAACTTCATTGAACAGGGTGGCACACCTGGGAACAAAAGAAAAGTCGGCCAAAATTGTGAAACGTCATTAAGCAGGAAGGCCAAACGTGTTGATCGGATGTTGAATGGGACGTTGAACCCGCAAGTTAACCGTTTTTTTTTTAGTTTTCGTCACTGTTGGAAGCTTTTAAAAAGACTCCACGCACTACCGGAGTCGCATTTCGTTGGTGCGTGTTGGTTTGTGTTGAGCATAGAACGTGGAAAACCCAAGACTCGTAAAACATCATCCAAGTTAAGCCCCTAGTGAGTTGTGTGTTCTGGGAACAGGACGAAAATCTTCTTAACAATCTTGCATAACATATATTAAATCTATTCGCTGAGAACCAGTACGAGTTTTGATTTCTGATTAAAGTCTATTCTCCGTAACTAAGCGTTTGTGCGTTAAAAGTACACTAGCACGTAAGTAAGAACAAGAACCAGCAGGTAAAAATAAAAAGGAGGTTTTACGGTATCACAACTACCTTATTTGAAAATCTTTGAATGCCAGGAATCGTATGCTTACACTATCACTTAGACCCGGCCCCTTACAATCAGTCGATTCAGTGTTCTCTGAAACTTCTTTCCCGAAACCCAGACCCAGCCTCGCCCCACCCGCCTCCAAAATAAAAAAAAAAAAAAAAAATTTTAAAAAAAAAAAAAAAAATTTCAATATTTAACCTTTT
>Ga0126336_10000061_pt1 | contig 25664 bp, 26 predicted proteins | sample SidCmetagenome_FD_92530 | JGI IMG/M metagenome (GOLD analysis project Ga0126336, IMG submission 92530) | Coral microbial communities from El Islote,Puerto Morelos, Mexico - Siderastrea C C metagenome | ecosystem: Host-associated > Invertebrates > Cnidaria > Coral | place: El Islote,Puerto... | reverse complement strand
GTTTATTCCCGCAAAAAGTTAATATCTTTACTGTTCTAGCACATACAATGCCTCTCGGGCTCATAGTATGTTCTTTAGTCTAGGCTTCACGTACGGGAATTCTATGCTTTTCAGTTCTACAAATTCGTATTTATCTTTCTCGTTCAGTTTTCTTAGTACTGTACGCTCCCGCGATAATTTGGGAAAGTTTCTTTGTACCATTATACCCAGGTTTATGCTTGAATTTACGCTTTCATGTCTATGTTAAGTCTTATATTTTGGCTAGCTATATTTCTTATATTCTGAATGAATGCATTTCTGTGTTTCGCTTTTGATATGCCTTTTTGGCAAAGTTTTTGTACAGGAAATATTGTTAGGCCGCAAATATGATTGGAATGTACATAAAACGCCGACTCATTAGCCTTACTAAATGTCAATGTTATTAGCTCTTTTATAATCATTTGTTACGCTGCACTGTATTTCAGTTTACGTTCGATTATCGTCACTAAAATCACCGTCAAGAATTCGTTCTCCGTGATCACCGTTGACCTAGTCGATTCGTAAAGTATACCCGCCCCGTTTCGCCGCCACAAGTCATTTAGTCGCGTGACATTTTAGACTCTTCGACGGTCGCAGCGTATCATCCGCTACATGTATATTGTCATTATGAAGAGCAACATAAAAAATGCGGTAGTTTGGTTAAAATGACCTTATATATTCACCGAAAATAATTTACAATTATCTGTGGCCGAATTTGTTTAGAACTGACATTGTGTTTCGGGGGGAAATGACCAAAACATAATATAATTTAATACCAGTTCGTTATCTTTAGTACGAATCCCAAAGACAGTAACCCTTAAAGACTTAACAAATGTTGTAACTTAAAGTTTTGCACTACAGAACTTAAGATATGTCAGTGGCAATTAAACATTTTGTTGAACGCCTCTGGGTGAAATGATCCATGCTCTCATACGAAAGAGTTACAGTGCACAAAGGGAAAACGTACTGTGTTTGTGATTGTATGAACTCCGCATTCCAGTAAAGCGCGGTGAATGGTTATCGGGTATGGGGGAGCTCCATTAGGTGTAGTGATCGCTATCCAGTAGCTGATGGATGGAAGTAGCTTTTTATTAACTAAAGCTGGATGACTCGAAATCCATTTTTGGCTTGATGTACTGGAAACCTGACTTTCAGTAAAAGGTTCGCCTTCGCTTTCAGCTCCGTTTTCTTCAGAATTTTTGCCCTTATTCTTCTAACTATTCTTCGGTCCCTGAGTACTGATGGCGCTGAAGAAAAGGGCTACGCTTTTCACTCCTGCGAAGATTAAAACGACATTGTTTTCTAATTATAAACCCTCCAGCCACTAGATTCGTAACAAGAACTTATTACTGACATTTAAATTCAACAAACACTAACCTTGTAATGCCTTGTCACAGGCGTCTCTCGTCATACAGACCTCGTTCCATGCCTTTTGCAAGCCTTCCTCAATGTTGCAAGTGCATTTACAACTAACAACGCTGCATTTATGGACTATTATCGGGCTTAATAACACAAAGTAGCTCCCTGAATGTTCTCGCTGTTTAGTTGGCGGCAAGGAAAGTCTGCTCTGCACTTGGCCATCGTCGAGCTAAGACTGATCTGGGCCTAAGAAAGTGCTGCGCTTTTACCTGAGTAAGCATGTGACTTCACTCTGAATAATTACATCGATGAAATTTTGCCAATAAACCAATCCTGACACTCTTTCTTTTCTTACATGATACTTAAAAACTTTTAGGTTGAAGTGCTTATTATTCAGCTCACTTACACATCATTCAACCAGTCACACGGAGTTATTATGTAATCCAAGAATGTGATATTTGACAAGGACTGTCTAATACTTGAGCTATTTAGCGACTTATTCCCGTTTCCATGAAATCCGCCAAATCCGCAAAATCCTCTAGCACAGATAAAAACTTCCTTCACGATATATTCCAACGACTGGAGTCCGCAATAACTGCAAGTTTAACCCTATATACAGATCTCTATCGTCGGTGGAAATTACGGTTTCTACAGAATTGACGGATTATCAAATACAAAATGAGACTAGGCTGAGGACTCTCTAACGAGAGGTGGATTTTACGGAAAATTGGATAAAAAGTTTAATAAAAAATAAAAGATAAAAATAAAATGAAATAAAATAATAAAAAAAATGAGCGAAAAAACACAACGTTTCGAAGTCTCCATGACATCATTTTCAAGTGAGTAAACAAAATATAAATGAGTTAATATATACAAGGTGAGGTTAAAAAAGTAAACAATAAGTAACATATTTGGCGTGTAATTAAGTGTGTATGCGTGGTAAGTATGTCTAAATAAATAGTTTTGCGTGGATAAAGTCGGATTGCGTGTTCAGGCTTGGTTTCTTTTCTTTATAAATGACATTTCATAAATTAAACAGTCTAGTTTTCCATTGCAGTTCTTGAGGACGGAAAAGTTACTGTTAAGGTCGCCGATGGTTTTAATGCCGTGGTCGTTCTTTAGATGCTTGCCGATTGCTGAAAAACGGTGTTCGTCAATACATTGGTGTAAATGCCGGCTAGTATAGCTGACATACTCTGCATGGCACAGATCACATTGATAATTGTACACTACGTGTTACTGGTAAACTAAGGGTGGTTTGGGCTCACGCATCTTAAGGTCTTCACCAATTTTGTATTTGCCATAAGGGGTCCCGAAGGTGAGCCCATAGCCACACCGTCGATCTGTTCATCGCTGAAAAGGCGTTTGTACACAACTGGTTTAATGAGACATAACCTAAATATCACTAAACCTGATCTGGTTCAACTGCTAGAAGTGGCAACCAAGAATCAACTGTTTCAGTTCGATGGCAAGCTTTATGAACAGATCGACGGCGTGGCTATGGGCTCACCTTTGGGACCCTTATGGCGAACGTATTTCTCTGCTCTATCAAAGAGAAACTGGAACTAGACAACAAACTGCGAGACTTCTACAGAAGATACGTGGATGACACGCTCGATACCATGAAAGATGTACCAGCAGCAGAAGCTTTCTCATCAACGCTTAACAACTGCCAGCCATCCATAAGTTTCACCATGGAACTAGCATCCGACAATAAGTTACCATTTGTCGGTATGGAAGTACTTAAGGAAGGCTGCAAACTGGAAATCAGTGTTTCCCGTAAGCCAACAAATACTGACCTACTGCTCCATCACCAAAGCCATGTTGATAAAAGGTACAAGAAATCGCTAATCAAGACCATGGTAAATCGTGCTTTCCGCCTGTCATCTACACGGGAGGCTTTCGCAACTGAATGTGATTGCCTTAAGTTGATGTTTGCGAACCTCAAGTACCCGGAGAGCCTCGTCAACCCTACCATCTCTCACTTTGTTACCTCAGTGATGTCTGGAGATCCTGATGTGCCAGCTCAGCTACCCGTCAACGAAAATGCTGTTTACCGCGTAGTACTGCCATTTAAAGGTCAAAGTCGGCTGATGCGGTGAAAAAACAACTATTCGACCTGAGCAAGAGAATCGATCACACTCTTCAACCAGTGTTTAGGAGCTGCAAAATTGGTGAAGACCTTAAGATGCGTGAGCCCAAACCACCCTTAGTTAACCAACAACGCATGGTGTACAATTATCAATGTGATCTGTGCGATGCAGAGTATGTCCGCTATGCTAGCCGGCATTTACACCAACGTTTTGTCAGTCACCGTTTTTCAACAATCGGCGAGCATCTAACGAACGACCATGGCATTAAGACCATCAGCGACCTTAACAGTAACTTTTCCGTCCTCAAGAACTGCAACGGAAAACTAGACTGTTTAATTTACGAAATGTCATTTATAAAGAAGAAAAAACCAAGCCTGAACACGCAATCGGACTCTATCCGTGCAAAACTATTTATTTAGACATACTTACCACGTACACACACTTAAGTACACGCCAAATATGTTACTTATTGTCTACTTTTTTAACACCTCACCCTGTATATATTAACTCATCTATATTTTATTTTCTCACTTGAAAATGTCATGGAGACATCGAAACGTTGTTTTTCGCTCATTTTCATTCTTAAATGCGTAACGAAATTTAATCTAATTCGATAATAATAATATTAATATCATTATTATTGTTATTATTAAAATATTAATAATAACAGTTCTTGTATAATTTTATCCGCCTTTTCCGTGAAATCGATGATATCCATTGCCAAAAAGATGTAATCTTCTTTGATACCTTCATTAAAATTCTTATTTCCGCTAAGTCCGACAAATCCGCGGTATCCACTCTTAAATAGGAACTTGCTTGCGTAAAAGATGCAAGATTCTTGGAAAAGATCTTAATGTGGGTAACTGGGAATAGTTTATGGCTACTCAAAGAAAACTGGCGTTGATCGATTTCAATTAGAAGTTTATTCTGAAGGACGGATTTGCCGGATTTGGCTGATATATGTCTATTATACATCATGTCTTTCAGAAACGGAGGGATTTCGAAGCCTGGTTTTGATTAAGTTTATTAGAGAAACAGGTTTCATTTGATGGTAGGGCGGGTTTCTCCAAATCGACCAAGGTATTTAACGTTAATTTGGCACAGTGCATGCAGACTAAGAGAAGACCGTTTAGGTGCTGCATTATCGCTCTTGTGGGTCTCAAGGACTTTCTGTTACCATGGTCAAGCACAGACAGACAAACCTAACTCAATCACCTGTGTTTACTCTATTACATGTAGTAAAAAATATTACGTCGCACAATCAGATGAATCATACTATAGAACGGGTGAAAAATATGGAGGGAAGAGGATTTTGGGAAACGATCTTCTTCTTCTTCTTCTTCTCCTCCTCCTTCTCCTTCTCCTCCTTCACAGATGAAGATTATTGAGAGTAACTAAAATAATCTAGATTAAAAGTATATGTACACATATAAATTAATCCGTGGTGGGGGTATGGATATTTTCTCGAGCCACACAATGTTGTATCAGTAAATTTAGCGAGAACATTGGTCCTTTCCAGTTATTAAGCGAATCCCAGTAACGTATGATTATTTCCTGATATTCATGGTCAGTCTCATTTCATTTGGTTGAAGTGAAGTGTCAATTTTTTTCTGTTATGTTGTTCATGTAGGAGCAGACAAGGTATCGATTGGTAGTGATGCAGTGTATGCGGCAGAAAGCTATATAGCATCCGGTAGAATTACTACAGGAAATACATCTATTGAAACAATAGTTGCTGCCTATGGGCGACAGGCTGTGGTAATTTCTGTTGACCCAAAAAGAGTTTTTTTTTAATAATAATAATATAATTTATTTCAAACAGCACAGTACAGCAACAATACAACAAGACAAAGATTAGTCTACATAAGGATAGAACGCTGAAGTTATATCTAGAAGGGCGGAAAAAGGAGATTACAAAAGGTGTAGAAACTGGTTGAGTTACCTTAGTGTATTTGTCAAAAAAAGATGCAAAGAAAAATTACTTTGAGTGCCTATTAACTTTACATATTATTCTAGAAAGGGTTCCCATTTGGCAGTAAAGGCCTAAATATTGTCACTTTGAAAAGCTTGCAGAGGTTGGGCAAGTCATATTAAATTTACAGCAATACAAGTAGTATCCTCCTACTAGTAGCACCAGGTCAATAACCCCATCTAACAAGCTTTTCTCCAATCCCAATAAAACAAAATCGGAGATTTAAATTAACTTTGGGTAATATTTTCTTCTGACCCAGGTTTTCATATCTTCCCAAAATAAAAAAAGTCACTGAACACTTAAAAAATAAATGTAGTAGGGTTTCGGGTTCCTGCTTACAGAAAGTACAATGATCTGTAGGGTACATACCCGCTTTACACAGAAAAACACTAGTAGCTATTCGTCTGTTTAAGAGTTTAAAATTGAAGCATCTTAGTTTCATTGATTTAGTGCAAGTGTAGGCTGATTTCCAATTTATTTCGGTGACTTGTTCTTCCGTACAGAGATCGTTCTTCCACTTTTGCTGACTTTTTACAGGGCTAACCGTAATTTTTTTAATTAACATAGAGTAGAGAGAGTTTATGTTACATCTCCAGATATAGTGCATCATCATGTCATAAGGACTAAAATACCCTGGGCCCTCTGGTGAGGAGTTCTGTTGGTATCAGTGTACGGTGAAAGGCGGGCAAGAGGTGCGGGATATTGGATTGTATGAAATGGTGCAGGCATGTGAAGGTTTGGGTGCTAGAGAAATTATGCTCAACTGTATTGACAAAGATGGGTAAGTATTGATATCTATTTCATTACAAAATTTAATAATTCAGAAATTGTAGCACATTTTTCTCTAATTCTATTAGGACTAACAACGGTTATGATCTTGAACTGGTTTCTATGGTTAAGTCAGCTGTTGGTATTCCTGTCATTGCCTCCTGTAGTGCCGGACATGTCAAGCACTTTTCTGAGGTGTTCCAAGATGCCCATGCGGATGCTGCACTTGCTGCGGGAATTTTCCATCGCAATGTTGTTCTATCAGTGATGTCAAAAAGCATTTACAGAGTGAGGGGATTTCTGTCAGAATGGATACAGAAACTTGAAAACTCCATTATATAATAGAGCACCTGCCTTAAGTAAAGGTGACTTTAAAATCAACTTAAACAAGAGACTTTTTAAGTCATCTCTCTCAAAAGTGACAGTTTTCGTAAGGAGACACTTGGGTCGTGTTCTCTTGGGATCACCGGTTTTTGGTCTGTTTAGTTTATAACCAGTGAAAGAGAAGATGTAGTATTGTAGCTTTGACTTTCTATCACAATGAAGCGGATTAAAATGGAACAATTTGTATATCTTGTTATACCCCGTGGGTGTGCGGGTACATTCATTTGCTTAGACACAGTACTGAAAGTTAAGTGCATGTGTCACAGAAAACCGACCACCTATAAAAGAGGCTATGAAAATCAAAATCTTCGATTCCGGTGATTCTTTGTGTAATGGTAGCATTATGTGTATTGATAACGCAGAGCATGGAAGTCTGGTCAACAGCTCTTTCTTTGTCGTAAAACTGGGGTTGGTCTGGTTCTGTGAGCAAGGGGTAAATTTTGTGAATAAACATAGCGAAAAAAGTGCAGATTTCGTATTTGTTTCTCCAGTAATGTGACAGAGTTACGACATTTTCTTGGACATTTATGAAAGGGGTATTGTATAGGTTCGCCCAAAATTTTATTAACATCTCATCTGAAAGGCAAGAGAATCTACAGTTGACAAAAGGTACTTGCTTCAGTATTCAAAATAAACAAACAATTTTTGCTGATTTACAAACTACTGCTACTCTTAGTTCCAGCAAGGGAGAACCTTTGGCTAGGTATGGGTTCAAAGAAGATAGTTCCAGCTACAAAATCCATCCATAGGTGAATGGGCAATTTTAAAGTCGGCAGCTCAAAAGTGGCTACTTTTACCCTACTTTCACACTAACACAACTCGAAAAAGGGACGGTATGAGTTTTGTTAATTTGATTAAATGGGTAAAAATAGACCCCATCAAAGGAAATATCACATTTAAGCAGTAACTATGACATGTTTCGTGATACCATTATAACTAAAATATCGGATTACGTGATTTTCTTTCATTTTATTTCGAAGTTACTAAATTTTTTGTTATTTCTGGATTTCTTTTTTTTTAAGACTATGACATTAAAACACCACGTTGCAATCTCTTTTTAAGCACTGGAAAGGCCAATTCTTTTCAACGTATATAGAGGGATAAATAACAGCACGTGCCAGAGCATCAGCGAGGATCATTAAGACCCAAACATCCACGTCTGCACAATCTGACAATTACTCCTTCGCATTGTTAACGTTGGTAATACAAGTGCAATTATTTAGCACATTCACCAAAGCCTCACAATATGGAGCTTTATGACGCTTAAAGTTATCAGTGTCATTGTCCAGAGAGGCACATATGTTTTTCATTTCGGCAATGCTGAATTTCATCGCTAGTTTCCCGTCTGTGGCTAACTTGCACAAGTTGTGTGTCTTGTATGTAACTGGATGCCTTAGTTGCAGGTTGCTGAATACTACTTCCTTCTTACGTGAAATGTCATGTTCGTGTTCGTCTGCTTGCTCTTTGTCCCTAAATTCTACCTCCTCCCAGTTGACGACAGTTGTGGTTAAAGAACTGTGTTTCCTCTTTGTTGCTGCTAAGCGAAAGAAATACGCTGCGATCTGTTGAGAGCTGAGACAGTCCGCTCCAACAAACAGGCAGTAGCCCTTATCTCTTTCTCTGCGCATCATGTTCACGTGCAACTTGTGTTGGTGACTCCTTGTTGCCTGTTTCATCGCCGATAAGGAATTTGTCATTGAGATATGCCTTGACCTTTTCGGGAAAACGCGACGAAGAGTTTTGTTTCTTTAACGCCCATCCCATGGCGACATTACCAACGTTTCTTTCATTCGTTTCTGCACGTATAGACTCAGCACTGAAAAGTGTCTGACAATTTGTCGGTCACGATATCTGTGTATTTGCGCTTAATGTGGTCAAACTGTGACTCCCGGTGGAAGCGACGAACATTACTGCCCACGTCAAGATGCTTCTGAAGCCCTGCGCCTGAATCGTAAGCGCAAATAAACCTGTCAATTGGACATTAAAAGACCCTCTTCTTTCATCACGTTTTTCCACAGCTCCTTCAGCATTTTTTCCATCAGTGCATTTGGAAGTCGTTATCATTGCTCCGGTGTCATGACATTCACTAATACTTTCAGTTTTGGAATGTGGGCTGACAGTGTTTGATCACTTGCCAACCAGCCCCCTTTGCCAACACTATACACCTCCCAATAACGTGTCCCATCTTCTTCGTAACGAATATTATTCATTTGAATTATTCTGGGAATTCTGGTAATTTCTGAAAATGCTCTCTCTCGCTCCCCTGATCCCGGGAACTTTTCTGAAACCCTTCGTAGCTCTTGATGTTACCTGCTCCCTCTATCCATTTTTACCCCGCCATGTTACTACCAGGTTCATACATGTACGGCTTAATCAATCGAAGTCAAGAAGAGTATGCCTTTTTTGGGTTGTCCAGCGTAAGGTTCCATTGTTGATAACAGACAAAAAAGTGATGAAATGAATGTGAATGTATGAAAATCATATATTTGAACTGCGGGAGAAAGAATAAAGATGAAATGAATGAACGATCATCGCAGTTATGTACGCAACGTAAGCAGTTGCAAAGGAAGAAACCTGAAAAAAATCAGACCTGTACGGGAATCAAACCCATGATCCTGCAATTAACGGTGCAGTGCCCTACCAACTGAGCTAACAAGCCAACTGGGAGCTGGTCACTTTGTAAGTTACAAAATGAAATGTCATTAAATTCTTGTGGACCATTAACATGGTTACGTGGCAAAGCTAGCGTGGAAACGAGGCTCCCTTTATATACCGGTTAAGCTTTTTAATTTGCATAAAAACCACTAGAGAAATGGCGTTTTGGATAGACACAGGAAAGGTATGTCACGAAAATCCTCGTTACTAAGAGGAAACAGACACACACAGTCATATATCACACAGTGATATACGTACCTATTACTTTTCATCACACGTCATCTATGGTACTTTTTACTACGATACACAGTAAATGTACAGTATGCACATCAATATAATGCAACAACTGACAGAAAGTTGTAGTCCTGCGATCAGTCTGTATCACTTTCTCCACTTTAATCTGCATCCTCTTCATCTTCTTCTTCGTCTTCCTCAACCTCATCTTTCAGCTGGTTTTCACATGGTTCGTCACCAACACAGTGTTGGTCAGCGGTCACGCTTAGTATTGTGCGCAAGACACACGTTGTTGTTGTCGGCCATGTTGGATGCACAAGCCGAAAATAAAGGAAGGTCTGTTGCTAGTATTGCCTTCTAGACTTGGTGTCAGAAGCCGAATGATACAGTGGCGAATCTCAAAAGGCCGGAGCTCAAACTTGTGGGTAATGTGAGTGAAAATTTCAGGAACTTCGAACTACGATTCAACGATAATTGCATTCAAGCCAACTACCGAGACCTCGCTAAAGATCCTGTCACAGAACGAGCCACTCACTCCAAAAGTCCTCTGTTAGAGATTCCAGCTATACGCTCTGCACTCTCCGATGAGGCCTTGTCTGCACTTAGGTGCACAATCGAACCTCAAATCCCAGATGATGACAAAAAGAAACCCCGGATTTGGATGGATAAACTACGTGCCCACTACACAGCACCGATTCAAGTTCTGGACGTCTTCTCAAGCTCCACACGAGTCTATACAACAGTGGGAAGTAAACATGAGGCACGCTGGCAGCCTATGTGGCTATGGTGAACTAACTGATGAACTTTGTAGAGACAAATGAGCACAACATGGGAACCAAGTAACTGAAAACACATGTGAAACCTGACAACTCGAAGAAGACTCTGTACGATGTAGTGGCAGAAGCGAGACCTATAGAGTCGGCATTTCCAACAAACAAGCTAATCGCTGACTCGTTCAAAGAAATCGACGAAGGAGTCCACTGATGAAACCAGATGAAACTCCGTAGGGAGCCTGGAACACGTTTCTGGTGACCGGCGAGGACCACATCCGTGGAAGGTACGTTCTGCTAAAGGAAAGACTTGCACCAGTTGTGGTGGCAATGACCATTTTGCTCGAGTTTGCTTGGAAGACCGCAAATTTCAAACTGCTGGTAAAAGGTTCTCTAGACCACAGCAATCCAAAAGCCAACAAAGCAGCCAGCGTTACATGTACTCACACGAAGCACAAGTACACAGCATTTCAGCAGTCGGTCAGGTGAAACGATACTTCACAAACCTATAACTTTCCACTACGGGCTCTAAATTCAAGCAAGTCAAGATTCAAATAGACAGTGCTGCAACCTGCAATACCATATCAGTCAGCACACTTCGCTCGTTTCTTCCAGATGCAGAAATCAAACTTTCCCCGTACCTTCCATATCCTTATGGAAACTCCAAACCGCTTCATCCTGTTGGCCATGTGAAACTATTGTGTGAAAGAAATAAGTATGTCACACTCATCTTTCCAAGTCCTGCCAGATTCCTGCATTGGGACCAAGCCAGCACTTCTGTCGGGAGGCAAAAGCGAAAGTCTGGGTCTTATTAAGGTGCAAGCAGACTAAATTCATTCTCTTTGCTTATCAGTAGACCATACCACCTGTGCCCAACGTGAAAACCTCCCAGGGTTCCATTTATCCTCAAAAGTTACCAACAACACACCACCGGCTACAGTACCAGTTCCTGATTCAGTAGTGACTGTGACCTGTAATCACTTTCAGCAAACTCCGTCCAATCCTCCGCACTCACCTTCTCCACCGATCAACGTTCCATCAAACCGCCGGCTTCCACCATCTGGCCAGTTGCAACTGGACGACTAATGGAACAGTATACTGACACCTTTGACGGCCTTAGTCAGTTTGGCCCACCTGTTCACTTCCAGGTTGATGAAAACATACAGCCCGTTCAGATGCCCGCACATAGGATACCAGTAGCGAAAAGGGCAAAGGAGAAAGGAACCCGAGATTGATATGTAAAGGAAGGAGTCCTCGTCAAAGTAAGTGAACCCACCACATGGTGCTCAAATGGATTTATCAGAGAAAACCCAAAGAAATTCCGAGTGTGCATGAAACAGTCAAACAGTGAACAAGGCCATCCAACGTACAGTACACCAAATGCACACGCTAAATGAACAGCTTCACAAGCTAAGTGCAGCACAAAATGCTTCTCACTCGTTGACGTCAAAGGCTTCCTCCATATCCCTCTTGATGAGGAGTCTTTATAGATGACCACCACGCATACATCCTACGGCAGATACAGATGGCTTCGTCTGCCCTTTGTTATTACCATTGCCCCAGAAGAGTTCCAAATGGGGCTGACTACTGCACTGAAAGGCCTGGACGGAATCATATGCGTAGCAGATGGCATCCTAGTATTTGGGGAGGGCACCAACTTCGAGGAAGCTCAAGAAGACCACGACAGAGGATTCATTCCTTTAAAGGAACGCTGTCACCAAAGGACGATCAAGCGCAACACAACCAAACTACAGTTGAAGCTTAAAGAGGGCAAATTCATGGGTAGAATTATCTCCGATGAAGGAAGGAAACCTGAAGGAGGAGGCAGGAAACCCGCCCCAGTCCTAGCCTTTCATGATCTTCACAAGCCCGTTGTCCTTCAGACTGATGCAAGTGATTATGCTGTTGGAGGCGCTCCTCTACAACCCAATGACAATGGTCAACTACAACCAGTTGCCTACACCTCCTCCATCATGAATCCTACGGAACAGCGCTACTCCTAAACAGAAAAGGAGTGCCTGGTAATCTGCAACTGTTTTCAGAAGTTTGACCAGTGGCTATATGGCAAGCCTAACATTAAAGTTCACACAGGTCACCAACCTTTAGAAACCATTATGAAGAAGCCGCCGAACAAAGCCCTTGCACGGCTGCAAAGGATGCTTATGAGACTGCAACATTATCAGTTTACAGTAAAGTATAAGAGAGGGCCGACTGTACATTTGGCAGACACCCTCTCACGGGCAGCCTTCTCTCAGCCAGTAGCAGCACAAGTAACAAACCTTGATGTGTTTCGCATTGAGGTGGAGTCCGAATACAACACCAGAAACCCAAGACTAACAGAGACCACCGAAAATCAATTCCATGGGGAGACAAGCAAAGACGCCACAATAGCAACCCTATACAAAGTCATTGTCAGTGGTTGGTCAGACGACAAAGCAGCCATCCCCGAGTCCCTGCGGCCCTACTGGAACTATAGAGACGAACTATCAGTGCAGAATGACATAATCTGCAAAGGCATCCAGTTTATGCACAAGGAAATGCCTACCACTTCGGGGTGGATTCGAACATACGTATCGCACGCGGAGTTCTATTTTGGCCAGGAACGAGAAAGTCCATTCAAGACATGTGTGATGCTTGTAGCACCTGCGCCCAATATGGCCAATCCGCATCAAAAGAACCGATAAAATCTTTACCTATACCAACCAGGCCATGGCAGATAGTCAGTCAAGATCTATGTGAGTGAGACAAGCAAAGCTACCTGGTAAATGTGTGCAACTACTCGGACTGGATTGAGGTCGACAAACTGGACAACACCCTTTCCTCGACAGCCATTGAGAAGACAAAAGGACACTTTGCAAGATATGGTGTTCCAGTCATCTGCCACAGTGACAGCGGACCACGATTAACCAGTAAACACTACAGGACGTTTTCAGTCGAATACGGTTTCAAGCATATCACATCGTCCCCTTACCACCCTAAAGGTAATGGAAGGGCAGAAGCTGCTGTTAAGGTTGCTGAGTCCATGTTGAAAAAGGCTGATGACTTTCACAGTGCCAGGCTGATATACAGGAACACCCCACCTCAAGGCCACACCTACTCACCAGCACAGCGCATGTTCTTGCGACATGCCAAAACCACACTGCCCACCACAGATCAACTCTTGTCACCCACCATGATAAACTTTCGATTCGATGAGGAGGAAATCTTAAAGAAAAGGCGTGACTGTAAGGCCTATTATGAGAGGTCAGGGACTGTGGAACAACGTCCACTCAACATCAGTACCTACGCCTACGCCAAACCACCTCCACGACAGCAGGGGAAACCATGGATCCATGGTGAAGTAATCAAGCAAGACAACTCCAGGTCCTACACAATACACAATGTGCACGCTGCAAGGCAGCTTGATCCGAAGGAATAGGAGTCCAACTAAGACCTGCAGCACCGCCCCCTCATTATGAGCCCCTAGCAGAAGTCGAAACAAGCACCCGAGCATTTGCCAGAAAAAGTCAGCAGAGCCCACCGTGGAAAAACAGCCCTGTCAACACCTTCCACCTCAGCCACAAGTCACTCAGGGGAACACCCTACCAGAGCCCCCTGCCAGTCCGCGAACCATACAATCAGCAGTAGTAAACCCACAGAACCCTGTTGTTGTGTCTCAGGACGAGTCATCAGAACCTTCACCACAACAGCCCCTGGACCCGCCAGAACCAGAGGAAACTGTCTGTGCCCCAGACAAGCAGACCAGATCTGGAAGGCTAATCAAAACCCCTGAAAGACGGACAATGTCACTGACTATACATTATGATTTTTTTAATTTTTTTCTTTTCTTAGCACCGACTAAGAGACACTGAAAGAACATCATGTGAACAATCAACATATAGTTTTGTTACTGTCTTGTTCGTTCAATGAAGCATTCCATTTTTTTTCCAAAAGGGGAGATGTTGGTCAGCGGTCATGCTTAGTATTGTACGTAAGACACACGTTGTTGTAGCTGGCCATGTTGGATGTACAAGCCGTGAATAAAGGAAGATCTGAGCAATATTGCCAGACTACAGCAGCTGAACAGGTCTGTGCAATTAATTGAAGCCTTCCGGCGGTTGCACCAGGAGCCATTTGCCGTCTTCCATCCAAAGGCTTCTGGAGATGGCAATTGTGGTTCGGGAATGGTGTCCAGCGCCCACACCATTGCTTGAAACTGCGCCCTCTTTTTGGTTTGCCGTCGGTGGTAACTTCTCGGACTGAGCTTGTTTTTTCCTGAAGAGCTACCGTCTTAGCTTCTTAACACAGGCGATCGTGGTAACAGGCATGTACACTTTGCAAACAAGCTTCTTGATTATAGCCAAGGTTTCCTCTGATAGCTGGTCTCTTGTGCCAATGCTTGCAAGGGCAGCGACAGTCTCTTCGCCAGCTTCCTTGAAGATCTCCCACTAGGTGGCCTTTCCTTTCCAGCCTTTCCCAGCAAAGCTGCTTGTGATGTGAGCACCACTTAGGGCATGAAGACCAGGTAACTCTTCAATCTTCAGTTCCTGTTTTAGCTTGATTAGCCGGTGCCGCTGCCCTGTTTCAGTCACAAAATTCACATTTTCGCAGAGCCCTGGATACCTTGTCAATGAAAGGACAGGGATATCCATGTCTGGAGAGATGTTAAGGAGGCTCAAAAGGGTTTTTTTAGCTGCGTCTGCGCTAAGCATACACATGACATAGCAAGAATGCACGTGTCAGCTGAGTGAATCCAAATTTCTATTAAAAAGTCGCGCGCGCAAAATACCGGAAGATAAATGCCGCGTAAAATCGCGCAAACTGGAAATAAAACTTGCACGAAACATTTGTTTTTGTCAAAATTTTGCATGGTGATCCATCCTGTTTTGCATGTAACACTAAGTGTGCCAATTCAAATAGAAGCTTTTGGAAGAAAGTTATTCAGTGGAATTTTTTTTGCAATTCATAAAATGGCTTTTTCGATTTCACTTAAGTTCGACTGAATAAGTTTTTGCCATACCGTCAGAGAAGTTAAAGAAATTAGGGAGCTTTATAAAAATGCAATAAAAAGTGTACGTCACCGACTTAAATTTTCGGATAATTGGCGAAAACTGAAATTTGGGGGTTCTTGTTGTGAACCTTTAGGGTTGTCATGGTGACGGTTATGACGTCACAGCCAACCTCAAAGTGTTGCCTGATAATAGAGTTGTAAAGATATTCATAGATTGCCCACATGCTCAGAAATACCTCTTTGTAATGTTTTCTCGTTTCAAACGGTTTATAACATTTAAAAACCCTTTCGAGCCACCTTAATCTCTGTTGCTCCATGGACTGCAGCATCCATAGCATGGAGGATCATCTTTGTGTCGGCTTCTTCCTGGCTGCTTTTTAGGTGTGTGAAATCTCGATGTGTTGCCTGACAGTTGCTTCCCCATGCCACGACCAGACTATGTCCGCTGTGTTCTGCCATTTGGAGAGCCTTGGCCGAAAGATACTGTGACAAAATCCATCTTGGTATTTCCGTGAGATACAAGTCGCTTGAAAGGCACCTTCGCGATGAGATTGGAGTCAGTAATTCTTCAGTGAACTGGGTCCTGATCGCCTTGCCTTCTTACTCGCGTACCAGACTTCAAAGAACGAGGAACATCGTATCTATTAAAAACCAGGCGTATTTCATCACCGTCGCAGTGCTTCTGGAGAAGGTGTCCTGTAAAGTGTTCCGTGAGATGAGCGCAGGTTGTTATGGCGGCTGGTTTATGAAGTGACTGTAACGCTGCCATGTCATCTATAATGACCATCTTATTTCGCGCCACATGTTCTCCTGTTGTTGCATCGCTGGAAGTAGCTGCTACAGGTGCTTCTTTTTTCGATTAAGCTCAGCAGGGCAATCTAAGTGGAGCAATGTAACGTTGTGCCATCTGCTGCAAAAAGTGACATTGGCACCAGGGGAAACTCGTGCATGCCTATGGCTTCTAGTAGGTTAATTGCTGGTCGAGACTGACACACCATCAGCATGCGAGGAAACAAACACCGGTCTTCTCGTAATCCTACAATCTTGTTGTTTGCAGTGGCTTTAGTCTTCTTACCAGTGGACGTCCAGGTTAGAAGCTTGCACTTTTCCATTGGTGACCACAGACTTTCGTTCCATTTGTGGATGTGTTCTGTGACAAACATTTTGAGAAGTTTGGCCCCTTCAATACTTTATGCACAGAGATCACGTTTAACCTTGCTCAGACATCACTACTTTGCTAACTAGGTTAAAAAGATCGTCTCTATGCTCTGTGAAAGGATTGGTGTAACTTCTGATTGTGTCGGTCAACTTGCTGACGTTTTTCTCTTGGAAAAATAGCACAGCAGTGGTAAGATTGTGGTGATGGTCTTGAATCTTTTGTGAGAAACCTGCCATGTCCTTTGCTTCTTCGGTTAGTTGGGCAAGTTTTGGAGCGATCAAGAAGAACTTTGCTCGCACACTAGGATTGAGGGTTATCCCACCCAAGCCTTAGCTTACTTTCATGGAACAGTTAATGTGCTCTAGGCCATTGTCAGCTCCTAGGCAGCAGAGGGGTACCTGGGAATTTTTGTTAATGCCCCAGGTGCCATAAGAAATTCGTCGTAGATGTCTGGATTGGTATCTTGTAAAGACTTCATTTCAGCAAGATAGAGGGGAATCATCCTTGTGTAGTTGAGGCAGTCATGCGCGAAGATGTACCTTGGAAATATCTCAAGGGCTTGAAGATATAGCCTCCAGCTGGCAGTGCGAACAACCCAGATAAACATTTCTAAGACCATACACATATACTGTCTGAAAACCCGAAATATTTGATTATTGGCGTGTTGTCCATGAAACTCTGCCATCTTTTCCATGATGTTTGCAGACTCATCAGTTTCCAAAATTACTTGAGTGCCTCCACTACCTCCTCTTTCCCTCCGCTGGAGCACGCTTCTTCCAACTGCTGGGCAAGCTGCAACAGGCCTTTCTTGCTTTGACCTTCCCGGCTAAGAAAGGCTTCTTGGTACAGCGTCAATAGGGGTTGCAAGGTTACAAGATGTGCTGCCTCGGCTCGTTTAACATGATTACCTTTCAGGATCTGTTTTATGGTAGATGGGCCAAAGAGATCCGATTCTACCCATGCCATGTCGATCTTACCATTTTCGGTACACGCCATCATGGTCTTCAACTTTGCCATCATGGTGTGCCGCTCTCCTGTACAAAGTATGATGTTGCAAGGCCGTCTGAAAGAAACTTCACGTCTTCCTGGAGAGCATCAATTACTTGCTTCAGTCTCAATTCTAGGAAGGCTCCATCAGCTTTAAGATCGTTTCCTTTGCAAAGTGACTTCCGCCTTTCATAATCCAGTCGCCGTAATTCAAGTTTTCCATCCCCCATGTCTACATCACCATTCCACACACCCTTGACGAACTCCTGAAGAGCAGCTTTAATATCAAATGCATCAACCTTTATCCAGAACTGGCCATCAGGGTTTGATTCTTTTAGCTGCTTAAATGCCTTGCTCAAAAGTGGAAATTTTTTTTTACATGAATGTGTGTTCATTGATGTCATCCCTAGTGACACATTGTGTGGTTCCAGAAAATATCCAAGCCCCCACCACAGAGGGTCATTGGAAATTCCGAGGAGGGGGGGAGGGATCTTAAAGGCCAAAACTTTTAAAGGAAAGTATGAGTCTAAACTGGAATTTCCAGAGGGGTGGGGATTCAAACCAAAAAAAACCTTCCGTGAGGGGAGTATGGATATTTTCTGAAACAACACGTTGTAATCAGTGTTTATCTGTTAGGTAGAAAATAATCCATCCTTACAAACAAACCTACCAAGCTCTTTCCACCTTAACCCTGCTACCTTCGAAGGCAATAATTTGGAATTCACTTAGGACAGATATACTTCAACTGAAAACACAGAAATACCTGACAGAACCACATCCTGTTGGGTGATTTGCCCAACTTTGTCTTTGATATGCCAAAGCAATAACTTGAAGTAGATAAAAGATAACAGTTATCTCACCTGCAGTTCTGGTTTTTCAGTGAAGTCACTTGCAGCTGTTTTCCTCTGAACTGTCCTAGTGCTTGGTGCAACTACATTGGGTCTTGCCCAGGAATCCAAACCTACAAGTGCTATAACCTTGATGATTATTAAAATGCTAATAATTACTTTACTAGAAAAAGGAAGTTGCAGTCACAAATAGACTTATGAGAAATGTTGGCTACTTTCTAGGTTCTTTTTTTATTGTACTCAATGTGTCAGTCAAGATGTGCACCCTGAAACAAGTTTTGCGTGGCCCATAAATGGGAAGAAAACTTTATTTCATGCCTTGTGGCACCATTTGTTTATTCCTTCTACAACTGAAGATGGTGTTACCACGCTGTAACCTGTTACTGAATACTTTTAATATAGGAAAATTCATTCCTATCAATCCAGTGAATCCTGAAGTTTTCTCTATGTTGCAATTTGGGCAAAACTTAGCTTGACAAAAAATATATGGATCAATGCTTGCCTTACATGTATATAAGCATCAACCTGGCTATTGTTCTGAACATGAACATATTTTTTCCCGTACAGTTAAGGGAGATCCTTGTTGTTGCTTTGGCAAGCCACTCATGGGACTTCTGAATAGTCGGTTAAAACGAGTTGGAGACTCTGCACACAATGTTTCATGCCAAATGGCAAAATCGTCAGGGACCTTCAACTAAAATAAGAAAAGAGATCATTCTAACTAAATAAACACAAACAAGAATCAATGGCACTCCTTAGGAGTAAAAGTAGAAACTACCGCAAGGCTATAACAAGTTTTAAGTAATTATAAACCTTACAAGCTGTGAAGAGATCATAATTTCTTAAACTACTATTGCAAGGTTGCAAGTTTGTTCACACGTTTACTTTAGTTTATATATATTTCTTACTGTTCCTGTTATATTGATAAAACACAGTGGTAAGTTGAAATACATGTAAGGTGCGTGTAACTGGTGCGAATAAATTAACGCATTTGTTTTGAACTTTAAAACAATGCTGGACATAAAAGTGATTTATAACATTCCACCACAGAACTAAATTGTGCATTCACTCATCTATGCATTACTGTATCTTTAACAGCTGTTGAAACAGAAATAATTATTGTAAAATAATACTGTACATTTAAGATTGGTGATATTCACAAAAGAATAATATTTGTTGAGGCAAAGAACTCTATCTGGTATTCTACCAGACCAAATGGCATGCGGTTTGGAGGAAACAACATCCCCTTTGACCCAGGGCGTGTAGTAGCAATACAGTAAGCAAACTTGCACAACAAATTGTTCTTTTTGTGACTTTCACAGACAAAGGTGCAAAATCAGCAGGATTAGTGTCTACGCCACCTCTCAAAGCAAGCTTTAAGAAGGAGGCATTTTGCTATATACTTCAATTTCTCATCATCCAAAGAAGACAGAAATTCCAGGACTTGTTCTGGGTTCATGGACGTAAAAGCACATTCACCAACATCTACAAAACTATCAGTTGGAGTGGCAGTGGGATTCTTCGTGGTATTTCCTGGGGTCTGCTTTGGTGGTTTAGGACCTGCAGTTGTGAGCTCATCCAGGCAATCACTGAGCGTTAGTTTGTACACTTCCTCTGCGGCCTTTACAGTAGTGTACCTCCCCTTCAAATATGTACAAGCTCGTCCTCGAACACTGTTGTCTGAGGAAGAAACAAAACCATTGAAAAAAATATATACATTTGTAGCGGAACTCCCGGAGAACCATGGGTAAGCAAATTTGGTGACCTGTTGATCCGAAAAATTTTAGTTCTGACGTCAGCGTGCGCCTGACAGACTCTGGGGGAGGGTGAGGGGAGTTCCAAGACAACCCGACCAGGGGAGGCGAAATGCTATCTTTTCATGTATCTGAAGTAAACAATGTGGCAGGTGGTTCCTCGTACACTCGATTTTCAATACGATAATTGTAATACATTCTTGGAATGGAGACTTGCAACAGTTCATCATGAAAAGGAAAAGCATTGCTTCAATCTGGATGGCGCATATAGAAGATATTGGAGAGCTTGAAGGCAAGAAATCCTTGTTTGAGAACACACTTGTTTTTCTTTTTTCAAAGCTAAGGAGATCTGGAGAGAACCTGGCGACTTTCGTTAGATTTTGAAGTCCTTCTTTCATTTCAGTGGTAAAGTAAATTACAGATTTGATTGTGGATTTATATTGTAAAAATTGTTCAATTTAGCGACTTAACATGTTTAGTGAATTACGGTAATTTTGTTGAAATGTTTTAAAAACCTGTTTAAAATAGCTGTGAAATTACCTTGTAGTTCCCCTTTACCGGGTTTCGGGTAACTTCACTCGAGGGGAAAATTTAATGCATTTTGCTTTCCTAGGCAAACAAGTGCTTTTTATGTGAAGGACATTTCATGTTTTTGAAGGTTTCTTGTCCCTTTTTTGTGTTGATTCATTAAAGGAATTTTCATTAGTGAGCAATCTGATATTTAGGCTTAAGCTCAATTTCCTTTTGAACTTTACTGCGTAATTTTCAATATTTTTCTTAGAGCAATTCTAGTGTCTTTTATTCGAAAGATAGAAATCGTGACTATTCTAGACTGAGTCTGTGTTGTTTTTTCAGTCTAGGTTGTTTTTCTTCGGCTGTTTTCTGACGTTGTTTTGACTCATTCGTAATTTAGTATTCAACACTTGAAGACTCGCTCTGTCGTCAATTTTTTTACGTTTATAGTCTTATTGTAAGGCCCCTTAAGTATAATGTTATGTTTTTGGTTTCTTCATTTGAAGTGAATGACATGTCTGTCCAAATTCAGCGACTAAGTTTAGAATCTCCGTGTCAGTGAGTGAGTTCAGTGTGGCATGTTTTCGTGTTCGTTTTGTTTTTAACCGCTAAGCCATTTCAGGCCCGGTTCAAACGTCGAATTTCACATGTGCCAAACCTAATGCAAATTAGCAAAAACAATTGCTTTTTCTCATTTGCATTAAGTTCGGCACATGTGAAATTGGACGTTTGAACCGGGCCTGAATCAGTGTGTCTTTAGTTACAGATCGAAATGAAATCTTCATTTAAGTAACTATAAGCAAAGCATTTCTCTGTGTGTCTTTTTTGTCGAAAATGAGACTCTAAAAGCTTCCTAAAATTAGTTCAGGGTGTGTTCTTGAAAGTTCCTAGTTAATGTTTCGCTGTTGAAAAACTTGTGCCATTTTCTCTCGATAATGTATACGTGTGCTTGAAAGTTTCCGAAAACATTTTTTGTGTAATTTTTATAGCAGTAAGCGGTTTGATGCTGGCAAAATATTTATTCTAGCAAAATAGATTTCGAGAAATGTTTCGTGTTTTTTTTACCAATTGTAGTTTTACAAGTATTCTTTGAAAGAATGTTACAGGAAGAGCTGTCGGTGAAAGTCGTGCTGAAGCCTTCTCTCTGAGGAAAAATAAGCCAACTCATTGTTTCCTGAGCGGTCCGCATGTTTTCCCTTGTTGCTTTTCACCTCTTGGCAAATAACTGCACACCTTAAACTCACTGCATTTTACGGGCCAATAAGCATGAAAGAGAGATGTGGAGCTCCGCTTTTAGGCTTGGCTAAATCTATATATTATACCTGAAGTACTGAATTGCATTGAAACAATTAAAACAGTTATCTTAGTTATGTTTTTATTTAGAACTATTTTAAGAGATTGTGATCAATCTGGACACAAATCTCCCTGTAGTTTACCAGCTTAGTATATGTCTTAATAATTGATCATAAATAAAGCAGGACAATATAACTTCAGAATACCCGGTCACATATTTACATTTTCCTGAAAGCTTTTAACCTTGCACAAGGCTAATTGAAAACAAAAGGACCATGCTTATTAATGTTATGCATAAAAAGCAAAAAAAGTGCAAGAAATGACCAAGTAACTCGAAGTCTAGATTCTGGGAACACACTGAAAACACAGAATGTCCTCTGACAGATCTGTTGTACTCATCTTCCTATTAGGACTTACAAAAGAATTCTCATATTCTCACTAGGAGATTCAAAGGAATCAACAAACAAAAGCTTCCGTATTGAATGCGAAGAGGAATTCGCATTCTTAACTCTTTTTCTGACATGCTTTGATGGGGTTGAACCCGTTGGCAGATGACAGCGTTTGGCTCCTGAATTATCCATGCTAGAAGTAGAAACAATGAGAAAAAATGTTTGTTTTGTTTGCAGTTTAGCCATTTTGAGTTCTGTATAACAGCTACAAACGATTATTCCAGCCTAGTTTAATGCTAGGAGGGCAATGAAAACAATGAAAACCGCGTTTCTTGTCACATGCACATCACAAATAATCGCCATATTTGACAGCACACTGCTGTCTCAAATTGCCGATTTTCGCCATTTTCTAAACCTCCAAAATGTCAAAAATCCTGGATCACTAAGGGTCACTATGGTAAATATTTGTGAAATAACCTTTCTGGTGCACGTTTGCATGTTATAGTTACTCCAACAGAAAGATAACACTGCACTGCACTTTAAACACTGACACGACTGGACTGAGAGATCGGCGTTGAAGCATCATAAGATATGCCTTTTCGAGACAAGAAATTCTAAAATACCCCGCTCAAAGAAGAGAAAAAATAATGAACTTTTGAAAGCAAGCTTACTTACCTCGAGTTAGCGCTCCATTTCCGAAGAAACTGGAGATCAAAATGACAAAAATTCACCGCATGTTCCGTGAAAAGCCGCCATCTTGCCAAAACCACGACCGCAAAGGTGTAATAGAAGACTTTCATTTTTCCTCTGGGGTGTCGCAGTAATTCTCATCCTCAGAGCAGGAGCTGTTGTCATCTGGTTGGGGAGCAGTGGAGGAACTATGCTGTCACGGTAGCCCGTAATTTGGTCAAAAATACTGTGATAAGGAAAGTTCTCCTTGAGTTTATTCTGGCCGTCTTCGCTAGTTTTACTTACTTTGAGCTTTAGCTGCTTGAATTCGTATTCCAATTTTAGTGTCTCTTGACTTGTTTCAAAGTATGCTCACTTTCAGCACAGCTGCTCTTGAAGTCTTCGAAAATCTCATTCCAAATCGCAGTGTGCACTTTGTTGGAGGCTCCTTTCAATCTTAAGAAACAACGACTCCTCCATGGACCAGTTCGCAGCTTGGGTTTTTCTTTTCCTTTTTTTTTTTAATGTTTCTGAGTACTCCAGAATTAAAAACTGGAGTACTTCTTACCCCAGAAATGAATAGCTATGTGGCTCCATGACTACTTGGTGACACAGCTTTGTGACTTTGAGGCTACATTAATTTCTTACCAACCATTTTGTTTGAGAGTCTGTTCATGTGCATTGACAGTTCAATTATTTTACACCTCAAGTTTAAAGAACGGCATACAAAAAGATGCACAGATTGGTGTCTTGCTCCCTCTTGTGGTTTAATTCGGTTGTTTTTCTCTAACACTAACCCTGCAGTTCAGTTAAGTTATGACAGAAACTCATAAGGACGTGAAACGTGTAACTCGCATATGTAGGTTTTTACCGATGCTCGTACTTATTCATTTTCATAAGTACCATATTTGGAACATGGAGAGAAAGAGAACTGACCAATCTTCGTGAACGACGTGACGTAATTTTACACCTAGTTCGCGGGCTTCCTCAAAGAATGGCCGACAAACCGGGGAAAAGGAAGCCGAAAAAGCTTTCAGACGTTGGAACGACAAAGCAAAAAGAAAAGACCGACAAAGCAAAAAGAGAAGACCTAGTAGGAAATTTTTGAGGCAACAAAATTTTGTAATTGAAACACAACGTGGAGCAAAGGGGTTAGAAGAAGTTCAGACTGCAAAACCAAACCAAACTAGTCTACAAAGAGAAACGTGTAATAATATATAAGTGTCAGACGTTTTCGGTGATTCACTACCAAAGTCAAGCTAAATAAGCTGAATAAGAAAGGTCGACATTTTCTTTGGCTATATACTACACAAAATAACATCGTTTACCTGCAGTCGATGTAGCTCTGAGTTCAAGTGGCTCCAAATGTTCAAATAAAGAGAATGTAATGCAAAATAAGTTGAATGATAGCTTTCCTAGTTGTTTGATTTATTGTTGTTTTGCCATGCACATTCCGTCCGCGGCCTCTGAACCTGGAACCACTATGTTTTGTGTTTGTTTCAACTCTCCATCTACAATGCTGAAAATGGGCAGAAAACATACAGCTTCAATCCGCTTTGGACGATGAAAACAACAGTTTTTCAGGAAACACCAACCAACGCCACATTTGAGAGCCAATAATTGGAAGACTTCTTGAAAAAATTATTCTCGGACATTCACTTCGGAGCAGTTTCATTGATCCATTCAGCTTTGCAAGAAACGCTGCAACACTTCGCAAAGTTTTGGCGCCGTTTTCTTTCAGTCATGTGATCGATTATTTTCCTTTTTTTTCTTTCTCGTTTTTTTCCGTTCTATCTTGATTTTTTATGGTAACTAGTGATTGAGTTTTGAATAAACTGCGCATTCGTATTGCTTATAATTTGAAATTTCAACGGAAGTGAAATGAACTGCAGCATCCTGCCGAAAAAAATGCTATTTCAGTAAGCTTATAATAGTTTAGTTTCACAACGTTCGGTTGCCAAGTATATTGTCATCTTCAGCTCATAACTTGTGCGTGGACTGGAGCGAGGGGTATCCAATCATGGTACTTAGAAAAATGAATATTCACGGACATTGAACGCGAGTTACACATTTCAAGTCCTTATGAGTTTCTGATTGTGAACAATCGTTTGGCTAGATATTATCAGTGTTTTCGACTTACGTTGTCTTTGCTAAAATGCGGGTCACCATACTATTTTGCGCCAAAAACGCGGGATACAGCATAGGTTTTCTCAAGTATGTACCACCTCATATTGGTGACCTTGTAGTGCGGACGGACAGACGGTCACGTGACTATTATGTCGCTACCAAAATTTCTTGGCATGATAGATAACCATTTTTATTTATCCATGGTGCTCCGCTAGTGCAGCTTTGCCGCGCGGAGCTCCCGCTGTAAATTCTAAAATAGCTGGCAAAATATTAAATAATACAAATGTGGACAAGAGATTCCAAACGTGGCTTAAGTGACGCTCTTGGTGGTTTTCCGGAGAGTGCCATAGTATACGTCAGGGAATACGGAAATGCTGAAAGCTCAAAGCAAAGGATCTCTCTTAAGGTGATTCCATTCAATTGCATTGCGCATCCTTTCTGCGCATCATTTATTGCGTGATTAGCGCACGCACGAGCTCGCGCGCGTTCGGAACGTGATAGGTTTTCTATGGAAGCTGAGCTGTTTAGAGAAATAAATGATCGTTTTCTCCCAAACGATCCCGGTGACCCCACTTTTTTATTCCATTTATTTAAGGAAAATACGACTTTACATGATATATTCAAATTTGAAGAATTTTTCATTATTCAGTTTTGAAATATTCCAGTTGATTCACTGTTACAG
>Ga0126336_10000060_pt1 | contig 25711 bp, 23 predicted proteins | sample SidCmetagenome_FD_92530 | JGI IMG/M metagenome (GOLD analysis project Ga0126336, IMG submission 92530) | Coral microbial communities from El Islote,Puerto Morelos, Mexico - Siderastrea C C metagenome | ecosystem: Host-associated > Invertebrates > Cnidaria > Coral | place: El Islote,Puerto... | reverse complement strand
TCACGATCCCAAACTGTTGGATGTTTCTAATCCAGGCCTTTATCTGGTTCCGGCTAACCGGTAACAAGCGGTGCTACAAGCGGTAAATTTTACCGGTTACCGCCTGATAAGGAGAACACTGGTGTAGGCAGTGAAGGGGTCAAAAGTACTTAAAATGTCAACAAAAGGCACCCAAAGGGTTAAATTCTATTAAATGTCTGCCATTTTTATCAGTGATCATGAATGATCTTGTGACGGAAAAACTGTTAAACTGTTAGTGTTCACTAATTGTGATTGTAAGAGTCGGTTAAATCACAATGGGGGCAAAAGAAGTTTTGAACGGCTAACTGAGGAAAATTCTAACCCGTTCCTAAGGGTCAGAAATTTTTTAGTTCGTGCTCTGGGATGAATGAACTCTTACTAAGGTCCTAGCCGAGCAAATTCAAGATTTCCGTTCAACACCATCCAATGTTGTCAAATTTTGCAAGGCAAATAAAAACCATGCGGGAACCCTGTTCAATGATGATAAATGATTCTAAAGGATGTTGAATGATGCTAAACGGTGTTGAACCAAGTCTGATTACCATCAAACATTCAAATAGCAAATTGTAAGAAAAAATGATGGATGATGCTGACCAAGAGTCACGAGTTGGGGAAGACCTCTGAGGGGTTAGGGGGATATTCTGCAAGAGAAAATGCCCAAGGATTCTTTTTCAACTACAGCACTCACTTTCATGCTACCTAGCTGATGATGCAGTTTGGAAATCTAAAAAGTTTGACATATTAAATACAGCGGGTGGGAAAATTGAAAGTTTAGGGCAAATGCTTAAACTGGATGTCGGGGGGAAAAAGTAGAACTGTAGTGAGTGCTACGTTGACTGAGCGAACACCAGATGATGAAAGTAGACTTTGCTCACAAGAAACAGACGATATTACAGGCTCGCCCCAGGTGGCCAGGTTAAAAACTACACATGGGCATCTTCACTTAACAATGAACGTAGTTAATAGCCACAAGCCGGATATAATAATCCTACTGCAGAGAAGATTTTCTTGCCTGAAAAATTACTGGAAGATTTTGTGAGAAAGGAAGAACAAATTCAGTTCCTATTAATATATTTAATCTAGAGTACAGTTTGCCACACATTGGAGGGTCCAACAAAGGTTTGGCGGGATGCGGGATGAGGCTAAAAATTGAGGGGGGATGTGGGATACGAGAAATTTTAAAGGTGGGATGCAGGATGAAAACAGAACGGTGAGACCGAGATATGCTTCGTTTCGTAGGCGGGATACGGGATAGGACGGGTATATGCGAGATCATAAGTTAGACCAAGTTAGCTCAAGTTACGAGTCACAAGACCTCAGAGAGACATTGAAAAGTATTTAATTGCTCCATAAATGGCCTGGAAGAAACCGCACGTCAGAAGGCGTAAAATAGTCCGATTCCGATCACATGATTTTGACGATTTCCTAATTGTACATAGTTTGTTTGCTCGGGCTAACACGTGACACGAGTTAATAAAAGGCGGCCCTGACCAGGCTAAGGTCTCAAAGTTGGTCAAAGCGTGATGGCGACAATGTCTACATCGACAACATAGCTAACCTCTGAGTCCTCTGAGACCTCTAACATTATAAACTGCATTGCAATCTATTATGAAAAGGGCAGCAGTGGAAGCAATTTTCTTCGCAAAGAAAGATTTTGGGCAGTTTTGCTGAAGAAGGAGAAAACGCTGAAAGAAATCAGGGAAACCGTCAGGTTAGTTGTCAAAGTTCTCAATTGTCAATTGCTTTTCAGTTTTTTTTAATCGTGATCAATGTTACAGATAAATGACATAATTAGGTGTGTTTTTCATTCCACCCAGTGGTCATTCCATAATATTTTTAGCAAGGTCTAAGAAATGTTTCCATGTTTTTCTTTCTATTGCAGCAATTTTGGTGGAGTAAGAGATGTTGGAAAAAAGATTGGCCTCGGTGATCACATCGAGATAAAACTGTCACGGCTTGATAAAGCAGATGCCGCCAAAGGAACCCAGAGCTATGCGATAAACACTGATCTGCAAGCAGAGCTCGAAATGCCCAGTGTTCAAAGTGGACGTGACATGTTACAAGGTACTTATGATTTAGTATCTTTAGGGTGAAAATTTGTCCAGGAAAATGTCCGTTATTTGTGTCATTTCACCACGCGTATTAAATGGGCCAGACAGCCGACGTGTTGCGAGACGACAGAAAATAGAATGTCTCGAACTCAACGCTCGAAGGTGAAATAACGTCTGTCATGAAGGCTAAGAAAATAGATTGCGAGTATGGACCGTGTGGCGATTTTGCAGGCCACTTTTCTGCTGAAATTACAGAATTTCAAATCATAATTCATTAATTATGAAAATTGTTGATTGCAAGCCACATGTATATGGAAAGGGTGACTAACTTCAGAGTGTGCTTAAAAAAACAAAAACAAACCATCTTGGACATGTAATTCTAGGTATTCAAGCATTTTGTAGTGTTCAATGCCTCCATGAGTCCTGCTTTTAATACAACAAATCATGGTATTTGTACCACGTAGTTCCTTATCCATTTTAAGGTCTTTAAAATGACAACCTGGTTAATGCATTTCACGCATTTACATGGAAGATTATCCTCAGGTTTGCCTCTGTTGTATCTTTTTAGTTGTCGTTTACCCTGTGGAGACAGCATTTTCGAAGTCATGCCCGGGAATAGTGGTCGAAGTGAAGGAAGCTGGCACAACAACTCAACGCAATGAATCCCACAGAAACGCGAATGATAACACAGGAAGAAAAGGAAAAGTTAACAGCAGGTATGTAAATGTAAGCAGTGTCTCTGTTCGACGTGCTTGTGTACACTGATTGTTTGTTGGCTCGCCCACCCCTGAGATAATATTCAGGAAATCCTAAAATATTAATAGATTTCACATGAATACGTCGAATACTGGTGAATTTATTGTACTCTTTTCCCTTAGAACTGAAAGCTTGCGGCAATAGTACTCTAATCGAGGGTGATGCTGTTGTGGTAACATTAAAAAAGAAATCATTTCAATGGAAATGGAAAGTACGATGTGGAATTTGCCAGAAAGAATTACAGCTGCGACCAGATGCCGGAGTGGAGGTGAAACTGAAATACTTTGAACAGCGTAAGTAATGCACAGTTTATATAATTTTTGACTGAAGTAACTTAACTTTGATAACTTTAGGGGCAGGGGTGGGGTTACAGCTGAGTCCTAGGTTTTGAATATGTTTCAACTCTTTAACCTTGATTTCACTCAAATTCAAGAACACCATCAGAGGTTCAAATTACAATAATTGAGAGACGAATACCGCAGGAGACAGTCTGCTACCAACTGAAGCCGGGTGCTTCTGTTCCCCGTTAGTCAACTTACTGGTTCGTGTATACCCCCTTTTTTGTCTCATTTTATTTTTTCTTTTAAAGTCGATCTCTTTCTACAAAAATTCGACTGGATCCTTAAGGTTATAGATGCATAATGTTACCTTGTTTTCGACCAACAGATCACCTAAATGACTGCTCAAACAGGAAGCGTAAGAGAAGTGCCTCCTCCTCCTCGATACTTAAGTTCTTTAACCCACTTTCGACATCATTTTGCTAGATCTTCTACATCGCTGGCCCAAGCAGTGACCAATCCTGAAAATCGTGCGGTGGATTCCGATTTAGATGCTTCCGACGATGATGAACAAAAGTAAGATTCTTTTTCAAAGGACGTCGCCAAATCCAAAATGGATTATAACTGACATTTTTAATGTAACATTTTTTCTTTCTGTCACTGCATAGTTTAATAAACCTGTTTAATTGCCTTTGAATGACATTTTTTACTGAACTGCCTATTACCAGTACTAGGAAGTTTTGTTGTTTTCTATTCTAGCGTAGCTGTTGAACTTGAGATTGGACCCGTTTAATTGCCAACAGTAGACAGTGACATTGACGAACTATCATCTGACTGCCCCGAGAGTCCAGAATCATTGTCATCTCTTTCCCTGGAACCTAATGTGATTTAAAGTGATGATGTTGCCTCCGACAAAGAACGGGATTTTGATAAAAATTGCAGACTAGTTGCCATCAGTGTGGAGTAGGCAGATCAAGTATGCGTAAAACTTAACGAACACATTCGGCAAGGCATCATCTTCCAAGACAAAATATTTTACTGTTACCTCAAAGACGTGGTTGAGTTTTTCATAAACCTGAGACACGAATATGACCCCAAGGTAGTCGAGTTCTTTAATTCAATTTCATACTTAGGTGGCCGCCATACAGCCAATTTTCTTCGCGGTCCTATGTACGTTTTTCAAGGTGAGGGTTCCATTCACAACCAAGTAGAATGCAAAATGAACCTTGGGGGGCCATCTGATAAAACATGCTTAAAAGGAGAAGCAGGATACACTACTAAATCCGGTGTTATTAAGCAGTTGAGTTTAGCGCATTTACAAATGTCTGATATATCGGAGGCTAAACCACTGATAGACAATCATCTTGTCAGTCTTTCCATCAGTTTTTGCGAATGATGGTGCGGTACTTAAGCCCGCAATTGAGTTTGATCCTCCTATAAGCATCACAACCAGTCCATTCGGAAGCTTGCTTTTCCTAAGTTTTGACAGTACCACCGGGTATTCAAATGTTCTTTTAGCCCAACTTCATAGCCCGATCACAAAAATTCAAACTGTCACAAAAGATATCGACGCCAAAGAGGTGCACTTTCACGATGAAGTGATTTTTTTGTGTGGCAAAGGTTCACCAATTACCTTCCGTCAGTTAACCAAAGACGCAGTTGTGTTGGAACCGGAACGACTAAAGACTCGCCAGATGATCCTTGATAAACTCCATGAGCTTGGCATAAATGCAGATGGCAATCTTCCAACTTTAAGAAAGCATATTGCTCAACATTTAGAAGGCTTGCGGGATGTTTACAAGAACAAAGAATTTGAAAGTAACTAAATTAACTTTTGGAAAGAGAGAGATCCCAAGAAATTTGAATCAATTCACGTGATTGATTTACAGCTGATTTATGCTGCATGCACCACCGATCGACATAATATATTATAGTATCAGTCGTCATCAAGAGAGATGAAATTGGCCTCCGAGGAGATTACCAACCCCTTATCAAATACGGCAGTGATTGGAATGAAGTGAGTTCGATGTGTACCAATAGTGGCCAGCTCTATGTCACTCACGGGAGTGGGGTGGATGAAGTCTCCCTTGCCACTTTGAATGTAGTGCGTAACATTAGCGCCGGGCGTGGAGAATGCCTAACACCACACACAGTCGCACCTCATGGAGACGGAGTTGTTGTGTCAGATCCTGAGAGTCACCACGTCCTGAAATGGTCCTGATGTAAGCAAAATGTTCACGTTTTCGCTGGTGATGGCAATCCAGGGAATAATGATGGACTTGCAACAAAATGTAGATGTTTTCAGCCCTCTGGTATCTGCTGGGAATTCAACAACGTGGTATATGTTTGTGACACCCAAACAAACTGTATCAAGATATTCACAACCCTTAAGAAAACTGCAGAATTCCTAATTTAGGGGTATCGGAGAGCTGTTTTCTGCATTTTCAATTCATGAAAAGCACCAGACGTATGACTCCTGCGACCTTTCAGGTGCAATTGCTAGCGTGGACAGGTGCTTACAGGTTCTAGAGGATAACGCAGCATCTATCAGGGAACTGAACTGCCCTTTGCCACTTTCCTTAAATGGCCCTGAAGGAAGTGCGGCAGCAAAGATGGTAGAGTCGGTGAAGCTACTCAAATGGGGATTGGAACATATGAAGCAAAATCTTGATCCGCTGGGTTATGACGACACCAATCTTCTGAGCTGCATGACACTGGATGTAGAGAATCTGCATTCAGTCGTTCATCACAAGAACCAAGTCTCCACAGCTTTCCGATATGCGCGCGACTTTGGAAGCACAGTGAAAGAGGGGCTCAAACGCACAACATCATGGTCGGCTTATTATTACACAAGCCGTGGGTCATGGTACCCAGTTCCAGAGAGAACACTGGACCTTTTTGAAGTACCATCCATCCCACTACCTCCAGCAATTAAAGCCACCCAAGATGAGATTTCAATGATGCGAGAATGGGCGAGAACACATGGGTCTTCTGTGCAACAGAGAAGAGTGCGTTAGGAAACCACCATGGCAAGGGCTTGAACGCTTCCAGGTTGGTGAAAAAATTAGTCTTCTGTCAACTGCTAATGCCAGCGGAACCGAAGACACATCAAGACGAACAGGACAGTCCTGTGGAAGACGAAGTGACGGAATTCGACTCAAGCAGCGACAAAGAAAGTTGTGCAGGTGAAGAAAGCAATTCTGAGAATCTGCAGATTACTCGAGATGTAGACTTTCTCATGGGCGCAACATCTCGATTTGGACAGTCTGTTCGGTTTAACAGTCGATTCGTTTTTAAAGTCAAGCCAGAACCAGGAGACCAACTTCTCTTGTCATGTCGCCGACCACCCATTTATACTCCTGGGTGGAGAGAGACAAAGTGAGGTGACGTTTCTTGTCTAAGGAAACAGCACGATGGCAGGGACTGGACCTCGAACCATCTACCTTCAGATCTGAATTCCAACGCACCAACCACTACATCAATGCACCCCAACAATTGATTACCAAAGGAAAACATTTTTAAAATACTAACATGGGTGACTTAAGAGACTAACAACAAAGCTAGGATTCTCCAGAACCTCCTCAACCTTCCGGTCGAGTGAATTGACGTAAGTGTGTATCTTTTCAACGTTAAAGTTAAATATTAGTAACCCAAGCAAAATATGTCCAGAAAAAGAGCGACCACTTAGTTCAATCCTCAGTGAGTGGAATTTTTGCGTCTCAGTCTCAATACGTAAAAGCTATAAATTGACTATCAGTTGAAATTTAGCGGTGAGCTGGAGCAACGTGGGTTTGGTAAGGCGGGATCGGGATGAAAATTTTCATGGTGGCGGGATGGTGGGATGGAATGAAAAATTGCAGAGGGATGCAGGATTGAAAAAGCCTATGTTGGACCCTCACATTGGTCCTACTCACTCCACAACTGTGCGCCAATGAGAATGTGGGAAACCTGACAGTTGTTGCAGAATAAGTTTAACATTCTACAATCCTAGCCAATGTTGAGTAAGTTGATGAACGAATTTAATGTCAAATCTTATTGAACTGTATAATTCGTTTGCAAGAAGTCATACCTTTATTTTATTTGAGATATACAGCACAAATTTCTTTCCGATTTTAAACAGCTGTTCAGTGTAATTGAGATATGTCGGTATAATTTCACCTGCATTCGAAATGAGAAATTCTATAAATCGGTTCCACTTCGCATCTTTCATCAAGGAATTTCTGAAGCTACATATTTAATAAAATTTACATTAGAATTGCCAAAAGTTGAATAGAGAGCTTTACAACTAGGTGTGTGTCTTGTTTTTAATTTTAACAGTCTTAACGCCTCAAGTAAGCTCTTTTAAACTACACTTGCCCCAAGACCGACCATCACGTTTTTCCTCACAATGTAAACACAGGTCATAAATTATTTACGCTACAAGACATACACAGGGAAGCCGCTAAAAACAAGTATTGCAAAAATCGTGATACAGAACATAAGACAAAATAAAAAGAAATAAACACTTACCAGTCTTGTAAGATTCGCATCCTTGTTATTCATGGCTGCGCTTGATATGAGGTGTATGGCAGGAAGAAGACAACCTCCGAATACAGCAATTCTCATTCTCACTGGTAGCATTGTGTAAGTCATGTAGACGAAAAATGTTGTTAGCCAAACGCCATCCGACGGTGAATAAAGGCTTTTAGGATCGCTTGGGTCCGCGATCTCTGAAGGTGGACAAACCACCGAAGCAAGCACAAATCCACAAGAGATGGCCAACAAAATGTACGACACCCAGTTCAAATGGCTCTGAGAGGAACCACTTCTGTTAACAATCATAGCCAGTAAGATGTAAGCAACGGCGAAGATACACAGAGTAATGCCTTCGGCATTGGATTCCGCTGGCTTGTTATTTTCCATAGCAAACTGCAATACTATCAGAATAATAGTTAAAATAAGTAACAGTCCAATGAGCCAGCTCATAAACTTTTGATTCAAGCGAAATACGTAACGTTGATACAGGCCCTCGAGTTTTTCTGACTCGAATCGCTTCGACTTGAAAACCCGCGTAAATAAAGTCCAGTCACCGCAACAAGAATCCTCGCATATACGTTCACCCTTCAAAGCTTCGGGATCTTTTCCTTCGGATTGTTTTCCATTTTTAACGTTAACGTCTGGAAATCCATTCGCCGTAATATCCTTTTGAGCAATGTCATTCTTGCTCGTTCTGATGTTAGCGTTTTCTTCAACACCAACTTCCACTGAGCGAAGACGAACTTCGGTCGATCCGTTACTTTCCATGCTCGTCACTGTCTTTTGTCCTTCACTTACAGTTCTTTTCGGAGAAGCAGGCTTGTTTTTATCTCTCACATTCTTGTTTAGGTCGCTTTGTGATGCGCTTGTCTGTGGGTTACTGTCTGTTTCCTCCCAGGCTCTTCTTGATGGTGTCGAAGACCTTCTGTTGAAAGTAGCAGTGTCAGACTGTGCAGACATGTTCACCGACAAAATAATAAATTCAAGGGCCCAGTTAATCTTTCACAGAAAACTAATGTGGCCCCTTTCATGAAAATTCTTCTGACACTATGTGTCAAAATTATTGAGGACCGTAGCAACCAATTCTATAACTTGTCGAGCTCACGAGTCACCAAAACAAGTGAACAACCTTCGGCCATTATTCGCGTTCTAATATAGCAGTAAAATAAATATGTTTCACATAGGGTCATCAAAAGAGTTTTTCCTTCGTTTTTCACACCGCATCAATGCCTCTGGGTATTTTTGAAGCAACAAAATTCGAATGTAAAAGATAAGCTGCGCCTTCGAAAATCGCCAAGGACGAGAGGGTCTGAGAGAGGAATTGTTTTGTTCACGTGACCAGTCTGCTCTTTTCAAAAGTTCTTATGATTGGATAAATCTAATCGTGACCGAGAATGTTTGGTAAACACTCGTGAACACACAAAAATACGGAGCCCAGTTAGGGGAAATTGGGCCACTGAGCTGACTGAGGCCCGGTTCAAACGTCCAACTTTACATGTGCCGAACCCTAATGCAAATTGCAAAAACAATAGCTTTTGCTCATTTGCATTAGGTTCGGCTCATGTAGAGTTCGACGTTTGAACTAGGCCTCCGAGTTTTCTATTCAGAATTTTCCTTTTCACCTCTTGTGTTTTTCTAGGACGACCCCTAAACTGTTTAGCACGACCACATTTTCTTTACCTCAACTTCAATTTCTTGACACAAGCACTACCAATTTTTCGCACAACTTAAATTTTTCGGTTCAACTTTTTTTTTCTAACACGACTTCAACTGTTTGAAACCACTTTTTGTCGGCATGGCTTCAATTTTTTGGCACGACTTTTATTATATACAGGGCCCTCATGGCTTGAGGCTGAAAGCCGTTTTAGCTTTAAAAATGAAAGGATTGCAGTCGAACTGCTATAACATATGTTTAACGGACTCGAGGGAAATGTGTTTTTGCACCAGTTATTTCTGCTAATACCTATCAGCAAGCAAGCATTTTATTTCGAATAAATGGAACAAAATTAAGATGTGTAAAGGTCGTGTGCATATTGAAATGCATATGATGATGATCCTCACAGTTAAAGATATTAACTTAAGCATCTGATAAAAGAACAACCTGAAAAAAGTAAGGCTTGAACGGGATTCGAACCCATGACCCCAAGTGATCCCGCAGGTGGTGAAACAAATAAGATTAATCAAGGATTTAGCTAAAGCTCACGGAACTGATTACGATTCCAGAGCTCCATTTACACTCATAGTTATTTTTTTACACGAATTCCTAAATTTTTCTTTTTCGCTCCACGTTAGCACACAACAGACTTCTCACGTCTAGACGAAACCTTAAAGTTTGTCATGTTGTAAATGGCCCATGTACCTCATAGTTTAGAGGAAAAGAAGTAAAAGGTTTTCTTTTCCTGACATCATGCTCCATTGAGAAAACTGTAAATAGTTTTATACTTCCTCTTCTCGCAAATGGTTAGTAAACAGGAAAATAACGGAGGCAATGTGCGGTTTGAATATTTGCGACTGAGCGAAGTGGATTTCCAACCGATGTCGTACAACAACATACACAGCACTGTTAAAAAGAACAAGCAAGAAACAAACAGAAGGAGGTCAATGGAGACTTGACATATTAGAATGCGTCGTGCGGCGCGATGACAAGGTGCGCGCGAGGCTCACGTGTATACGAGGGAATCAGAAAGAAGAGGACGAGAACGGAAAACAGTGGCAAAAAAAGGTACCAAATTCCACAAAAGGCTCTAGATATACCTTTATTTTTTCAAGAAACAGTACGTAAAATAAATCTGGCCCCACGCAATGCTGGCAGCCGTCCACTCTTCTCTTCCCTCGTGTGAGCCTCACACGCTGTCCTCTACGGCCTCTGCTTGCAAGGTAAATCTCCTGGAGAGCTTTTATTTTTTTCATTTCAGTTTGTTATTTTCCCTCAATTCGGCTTTTCTCATTTAAATTTGTTAAGACAGATTATTTGTAAACAGTCTGTCAGCAGGACAATGCCATGCAACCGCAAAATGTCGCTTGGGAACAAAGTGTACGCTAGCAATTGGACGTTTTCAGCTCAAAAGATATGTAAACACCAAAACTTAAATAAAATTGTCGGATACTATTAGGCACTTTTTAATATCTGTGCCCTATCTGAGTTGTCAAGTATGTTAATTTTAAACTCTTTTATTACCTGAGAAACGAGGAGGTGTAGTGAGTGAAACAAATTGTGGTATTACACATGAGGTAATTAATTGAAATTTTAAAAAAAACGTATATTAAGGCTTACCGTGTGCGGCCGAGTTTTGACGAGTGGGGTTTTAAGACTGATAGTTTTAGGAGATTCCACGATCGTACGCTCGAATAGAATAACCTGGGACGCTAGCTGAAAAAAAAAGATGAATTATGGGCAGTTTCAATGAATGAATTATGAGCAGTTTGTCACTTGATGCACTTCCTCTGAACGTTTTTGTGCATGGATGCCTTTCTCTTTTTACATACATGTACAGTTTATTTATAATTCTAATGCTGCAATGAATAAATCACTATCAGTGTATTACTGATAAAAAGCTTACATGTATCAGCCACATAGAAACATGACTTCAGTTTTGTGCCAAAGGATATATATCCCTGCTGAACTTCTCAGTCTAGGCTGCGTGATTGTATAGTATTTTCTCTATTCATCAACATACCTGCCTAATGATTTACATTGATGAGAATAGCTCGGTTGTGTTTGATGCTTTCCTGTGATTGCAGACGAACCGTAACCTCGACGACGCTCTTCAACGTGTATAGAGAAAAACAGTAATTTAATCAAATGTCAAGTCTTGGGGCTTGTGCTGAATAAAGATTGTGCGATAAAATTGGTTTCGGACACCTGAAGCGCCTATCGCTTTGTAAGGATTCAAAAGAGCAAATGTTGCCTCAGATACCCAAAGAAATGATCTATTCAGTTATTCTAATTAGTTCAAGGTTTAGATCTATTTTGGTGTTTTTATACGACGCTGTAATTTACATGTGTTTGATGAATAAATGCAAACAGCAGCAATTTTTTTAATTTTGCGCTGGAGCTGAGACGAAAAGAACATAATTCAAACGTTGTGGAGTCAGTTGGAATAAACTGAAAAGGTCGCGCGACGGTCGGGCAAGTAGAAGCCGGTAACATGTTTTGGTGATCTAGCCAGCGCCTGTTCAGCGTTAACTCCCTTTGTTTATTTATAGTTTTCCTGACCTGTTGTACCTTTTAGCTGTGGGCGTACATATATTATGAAAGAAAAGAAGGATTTCATAATCAAAGTAATTGGTAAAATAAATAGCAGTAACATGGGAGGCCGGGACCCACTGATTGGTCCAAATGAACTTGACTGCCGTGTTGCCAAAAAAGACACAAATAGAACAACTTTGCTTTCTTGTTATTACTTTAGGATAAAAATTCAGTTCTGACTAATCTATAAAAGATTAAAACGAAAAAGACTTAAATTGTTTTGGAGAACTCTTGGAAATGATTCAAGTGAACATTCGCTCCGTTTCAGTTCCATGCACAATTAGGAATTAAAAATATCTTTTTTTGTCTGATTTCAACGATGAGGAAAATCCAAATAGGAGGTAGGTAAATCAAGTCCGCAATTACAAATCAATCTGAGGATAAAAATCAAGGGAAAAAGTTTGAGTTGACAGGAAATGGTAAAACGGCTCCGTTTCAGCTATTCTGAACCTTCAATTGACTCGAATGCGTCCAAAGACAATATAGAGGTTATCTTTTTCCATAAGCGAGCTAGCGAGAAACTGAGCTTTGAAGAGCAGATTTTTATGTCCGAGAACAAATATCTGAGCATATTGTTGAAGCCCTATAGACATCGGTCATGGCATTGGCTTTCAAACTGCTTTTCCTCCAAGGTTTCGCTGTTTGGCATCTACCAAAGTGTCAAAATTTCTGTCAAAATAATTTTTTGGTTTTTCAAAACGTTGCCGGTACGTCTGTCCAAAACAGTCATTTGTATTCCACTGTAGCATTTTTTAAGCGGCAAAGACGAAACACGCCAACGTTAATGTAAAATGGTGAATGGGTGAAATGGTTGTTGGATACTCCAACCTAAGTGCGAACTTTGTCGTTAGGCACTAATCACTGCCTGGGGAAATGCAATCAGCAAAAAGTGCTTGAATTCAAACAGTAATGACTTTATAACGTAGTCTTAAAGCTGTAGCTAAGGTTTGACTCCAGTTTGAAGTTTGCAGAAATTTTCGGTAGTAAGAGCCGGGTATAGAGAAATGATTTGGAAAAAAGGCAAACGCCGAGTGAAAATTGTAACTTTTTCAGTCTTTTAAAATGCAAATTACTGAAACATGACTTGCATGGATGCTCGTCTTTGCCATGGCTCAGCTAGACTCGGCCCTCGACCCTAACCGAAAACTATTCAACAAACTGGCGAGGCATTTAAGGAGTGGGGAGGGAAGCCTTGTAACTAAGACACCCTGCTTGTGACTTTCTTAAGATTCAAACAAAATACAACAAAGGCCAAAACACTTTCTCTGGTATCGTTTCGGCAGTTTATGAACGTCAAAGGTAGACGCATCCGAAAAATGAGAATTCAACAACACGGCTAAACAACTGAGAATTTTGCAAGCTTTGTCCCAAGAGCAGTGGACTTGTAGGTGAAACCAGGAATTTCTCAAGAGATTATACTGCCAAATTATATTCAGAAACAATTTTGTTCTTCAATATTGAACAAGATTGGTCAATATGTACCAACTCATCCAATCGTGATAACAGAAAAAGTAATTAGTAAAAAAACACTTTATAATCTCTTGACAAAAGGGCCATGAAACTTAATTTAAGTTAATCGGTACCAAGGGAAACGTTTGCATGTGGGGTGATTTGGTGATAATTTCGACTCTTTCAAAAGAAGATCATTATACAATGAAACCGGTAGATGGCAGTATGCTGAGCCTTTATCTCTTTTGCTGCTTCATTTTTCTTTTCAAAAGACTGCTGAGAGATCAAACAAATGCATGCAAATAAATAATAATTTATCATTTTGCTGGCGTGTATAACCTTTAGCACAACTATTTTGTTTAAGCCGAAATCAGTTTGATTTTTTTCAGAATTAATAACAAAAGCCAATTGAAAACAAAGCCGAATTTCCGTGGTGATGAAAACCAATGAAAACCCGCCCCAAGAGGGAAGCTTTAAATGATTTTTCTGTTATGTAAATTTTCGTCCTTTACCGACACGACAGCATGAAAAAAACTGTATCCATCAACGGAACTGTAGCTGTTCAGTTTGTGTTACAAAAAAACACTTCAAAAAACTGTTGTAAGCTAAGAATAAAAAGGGAAAAGAAGCATTTCCGCTTGTCGTTTTCCGGTATACATGCCCAGCGTTTCAGCACTTATGATTTATTGCATACAAAATAACCGGAGTAAAACAGCATTGTGTTTATGCATATCTATTTCATATTTCAAAAGTCAAACTCAGCTGTAAATGTTACTTACAAGACCTAAAAATTCTCGAGAAGGCGAAACTGCGAGAAATGAACCCGTTAGAGATACAAAAACCTTTAACGCTGTAGACAGAGTGTCCGCCTAGGGCGACAAAAGTTTCTCACTCGGTAATAAAAAATTTACTTGTCGTTTATATTAAACCTGGAAATAAACGTTTCTGTGCCAGAAATTCTGATTACGTTAGTGGGATTCAGCGAAGACAAAACATTTACAGGAACAATATCTAAAGAGTTGCTTGTACAATTCAGTCGGCATGTTTTAAAAATGTCTCTTTTAAAAGACATTTCAATCTGTTTTAAAACTGAATGAATTTATCATATGTATGGCTGGTGACAAACAAAATGCGAAATGAGATTTCGCGGCGTTAAAGTGAATGGCGTGAAGGACCCTTTCTGGCACTTATATGTCAGACATTTTGAAATGATTTCAAGTTGTCCTTGGTCTTATCTTACCTTGGGTTTCGCTTAAAATGGATGGTGGCTTGTTATAAACTTTACTTTCGTCTGTATTCGTCGGCGTCTGTTCAAGCAGCTTAGTTGACAAAAGTAATGTTGGTCATTCAAATAGCTTTGACAAAGGAGCCAATCAGCTAAAGCTGGACTAATTCTCTTTTATCCAAGTCAAATTAGTTTCCATCCTCACTTACTTTAAACGACTATTGTAACCCAACAGAATCTAACAACACTGAGCTTCTTGATGGAATCAGAGTTGACTGCTTTGTATGGCCATATAACAAAGCAGCTTGGCTTCTTTAAATTATGATAAACTTTCCCAGCCAAAAATATGCAAAGCTAATTAATTATTGATTCGTAATGGTTATTACTTGGCCAAAAATAGCATCATTAATGTGTTTTGGGGATCAGGAATAAATTCGGATGCGGGTAAAAGAAAACCAGAAAAAACCCAAATCAGCTTAGGCCTTAAGCTAAATAAAAAATAACAATAAAAATAATAATTAATTAAAACAATATGTGTAATTATAATAAGAACTGTAAGGAATTCTTTCCATAAAAAAAAATCGTAAAGGCCGACTACCTTTGTGAATCTTAAATTCAGCCAGTGAAAAGGCTAAATGTTATTTCGCATCTGAATGCTTACCGTATAAATCTAAGTAGAATGACGTCATTGGTCATTATTCTTGGTGGATCTACAGGGGATGAGGAAGGAAGGAGACTGGGACTGGGACTTAGAAATATCTACTGATGACCATGGACAGAGTGTAACAGAACATATTTTTCAGTTGTGAAGCTTTCGGGACTTTCGCATTTCAGTTCCTTTCTTTCTTTCTTTCTTTCTTTCTTTACTTTCTGTTTTTTTTTTCTTTCCTTGGTCCTTTTTCTTTTCTATTCTTGGTCGGTCGTAAAGTCGAATTTATGGTGTTTTTTAATTCTCCGGAGACAGTTTTAAAAGCTTCACTCACTCTCACTCATGCCCCGGCCTTGCGCCGGGTGGCGCGTAGGGCAGCAACGTGATCCCTCCACTTCTGCCGGTCTTTCCCCTTTACTGAAATGCTGCTCCAGGTCTTTCGCATCTATTGCATTTCTTTCTCCACCGTCCGCCGCAATGTGATCTTCGGGCGACCCCTCCTTCGCTTTCCTTCTGGTGTCCAGTGCAAGGTAGACTTGGTGATGGAGGCTGTCAGAGCCCCCGAAATGATCCCGACCCCTAAATGATCCCCAAATCGACGCCGAAATGATTCCGACCCCGAACTGATCCCCGTTTTTTCCAGGTTGACCCGGAAATGATCCCTAAGTAATTATAGGAACGGAATGGCGTAAGGTACTTGAATTGAAGAAAATTCCTTTTCTTTAAAACTCGAAAAATGTTGACATTTTTCACTTCTTTCTAGTCTCACTCGCTTTTTTCTCCACATTTTCCAAATGATTTCTTCTTTAAACAAAATCGAAAGGCGAAAAATGGAGCGGAAGTTGTGTTCAATAACATTGCAAATCAGCCTTCAGACTTACTGTGTGGCGCGTCCATTACTTAAACGAGTTTGTGCCAGTGAAAATTGAGCCATACAGTGCTGCAGCTAGGACTATTACCTTTGTAATGAGTGTACAAAAGGTGAAGAGTGGTTTACTCCCTATGTAAAATTTTTCCATAAGTTTTACATGGTGGACTAGTGATGCTTTCAGTAAGCTAAGTATAGCACTGTAAAGTTAATGTTAAGAAGACTTTTATTTCCCTGTTCCGTTCAAAATGCTATTTTGTTACAGGTATTCAAACCTTTTGCATCGTTTCTTAAAAAAATCGTAGAAAATAGCAGTTGTGGCCGACTGTTTGTAATTCATTTCATCTTTAGTTAAGTATCTAGCAACATTTACTAAGTGATATTCTAGTTTTATTTTGTCCATAACAACCAACTGCTATTCATTTCTTGTTAAAAATTAAAAAAAGAAGAGGCTTTTCTACTTTTTCTTTTATTTCAAGATACTTATTAGTTACAATTCGAGATATATAGTATACCATATTAGATTTACTTACTGATAATTTTTTTCCAGTTCGTTGAAAAACGCTTGTAACAATCACGAATAATCTCAAGTGAATAAATGCTTAAAAATTTTTCAATTTCGTTTATTTTGATCACTCCACAATCCCTTGGTTTGAACGCCATTCCAAAAAATTACTTGGGGATCATTCTGGGGTCAGCGTGGAAAAACAGAAATCATTTCGGGATCGATTTGGGGATCATTTCGCGGTTGGGGATCATTTTGGGGTCGGGATCAATTCAGGGGCTGTACAAGGCTTCTTGGCGGCTGACATCGCCAATCCACCTCCAGTGCCCCCCTCATTAGGATGGTAGCTATGAATTCGGTTCCACATCTTTCAAGTAGGTATTGGTTTGAAATGGTTTTGGGCCAAAAGATGTGCAGAATTCGGCGGAAGCTCTTGGCGTGAAATGTGGATAGCTTTGTTAAATCCTTCTCGGTCAGTCGCCAGCATTCCGAACCGTATAGGAGAGTTGTGAGGACGCAGGCAGCTGTGGTAGAATTTTTGCTTGGTGTGAGTGCTGTAGGTGGAGGAGCGCCATACTTTGCTCATCATATTAAGAGAGTTTCTGGCCTTATTGAGACGGCTCTGAATGTCCAGGTCTGCCCCCCTTCACTGCTGATGATACTGCCAAGATAGGTGAACCTGTCCGTATACGGGAGAGCTCCATTCTCAACCTGGACTGGGCTTCTGTTGGTGGTGTTCAGTTCCATAATTTCAGTCTTCGTGCTGCTGATGTTGAGATCGACTTGCTTTGCAAAGATGTTGAGTCGTCGGGTCTTCTCTTGAATGTGAGAATGGGCGTGCAATAGTAGCGCCAAATCGTCAGCATAATCTGGGTCTTCCAAGTAAGAGAAGTAAGTCCATCTGATGCCCCTGTTCTGATCCTCTGTAGTGCGCCGCATGACCCAGTCTACGACAAGGTTGAAAAGCACTGTGGTCACTGTGGACATAACACACCCCTGCCGGACATCAGTCTTGACTTCGAACAGGATGTCACCGTCACCAACAGAACAGGTAAAGTTGCGGTAGAAACTTCTGATGATCTTGGTGAGGTCGAAGGGGATTCCATACGCTGGTAGAACCCGCCAAAGGCTGTCCCGATGAACGCTGTCGAAGGCCTTGGCGAAATCTACAAAGTTCACATACAGAGACAGCTGATACTCGGTACATTGTTCAATAACGTTTCTCAGCGTGAAAATGTGATCGATACAGCCTCTTCCTCTCCTGAAACCTGCCTGTTCTTCTCTGAGCTTAAGGTCCACAGCCAGTGACAGGTGCTTCATGATGACGTTCACTCGGATCTTGTTACGGACGGATAACAGTGTAATGCTACGCCAGTTGCTGCATTCTGACAGACCCCCTTTCTTTGGTTTACTGATGATGGTGCCCTGACTCCAGTCATCTGGAATTTTCTTTCTGTCTCATATAGTGTCGAAAAGTGGCTGCAGGATGCTTGTAGTAGTCACAGCATCAGCCTTGAACAGTTCGGCACTGAGGTGGTCTTTGTCTGGTGCCTTGCGGTTCTTCAGGGACTTGATGGCAGCAATGATCTCTTCACTCGGTGGTCCGGTTTCAATGCTTAGGTCCTCTTCAGCTTCTGGTATCTCGGTCTCCTCTTCTGGTGCTGGTCTGTTGAGAACTTCCTCGAAATGTTTGACCCATCTTGCTTCTTGGTCTTTCTCAGAAGTGAGAAGGTGCCCCTGCTTATTTTGCATGAGGATATTCCTGTTGCTGCTGTATTTCCCACAGACCAGTCTGGTGATTTTGTGGACATTCCTCTACTCTCCCTTTCGTGCTGCTTCCTCAGCTTGCTTTGCCAGTTCTTCGACATAAGCCCTCTTATCGGTTCGAATCTTCCTCTTGACGCGCCTGTTGGTCTCAGCGTACTCCGCCCTATACCTCTCTTGTAGCCTGGTTGATCTGCTATCATTTATCTTCTTCTTCAGTCGGCACCTTTCCTCAATATCTTTCCATGTGTCTGGCCTTAACCATTCTTTCCTCGTCCTTGTCTTCTGCATCCCCAGGCAGTTCTTGCTCGCTTCATTGAAGATGCTCCTGACCTGCCTCCACTGTTGATTCACAGGGTCCTCTTCCTCCGCTTCTGGCTCATCCATGAGGCTCAGGGCTTTGAACCTGTTCCTCAGTTGTAGTACAAAGGCACTCTTAATCCTGGGGTCTTGCAGTCCGCTGATGTCGTATCTGGGATTGATCTGCTTCTTGGGCCCTGCTGCCCTTAGCTTCAGTCTCACGCGTGCAGTCACCAAGTGATGGTCCCTGCCCACGTCAGCTCCTCTTCTCACTTTGACGTCAAGCAGAGAGCGACGCCACATGCTGTCCACCATGAGATCGTCAATCTGGTTCTGATCCCGTTCATTCGGAGAAGTCCAAGTGAGTTTGTGGTTGTTGCGGTGTGGGAATGTCGTTCCTCCGATGACCATGTTGTTGAACGCACACCACTCTTTCATCCTCTCTCCGTTGTCATTCTGTACTCCGCATCCTTGCTTTCCCATCACGTTTCCCATCACGTTCTCAGAGCCAACCTTGGCGTCCAGGTCGCCAATCACCAACAGCATGTCCCTACGGTGGGCGCCCTCGCTTGCAGCTGCTCGTAGAAGGCGTCTTTGTCCAAGATATCGTTGTCATTGGTAGGTGCGTAGCACTGTATGATGGTTATATTGGTCTGTCTGCCTTTCAAACGTGCTAAAAGGATCCTGCTGTTTATTGGTTTCCACTCCATCAAGTACTTCTCCATCCCCTTCTTCAAGATGATCGTGACCCCCTCATAATGTAGACCATCTTCTCTCCCTAAGTAGAGCATCGTCTCTCCTGTACCGGTCTTCATTATCCCAGATCTTGTCCACCTACTCTCGCTTACGCCCAAGATGTCCAGCTTGTAACGCTTCATTTCAACGACAACTTGCGCCATCTTGCCTTGCTCGTACATCGTGCTTACATTCCAAAAGCCAAACAGTGTAGTTGTTTTGGCGCTGTCGCCTCCCATAATCATGGTAATGGCTTCCTCCTGTCTTTGACCACTGCCAGTCATGCGAATCCTCCTGTTGGCAGAGTTCTTGGTGGCTTCAAAGTCAGCAGACATTCTTGTCCTTGGCGAGGATTCTGCAGACATACAGTTGAAACCTCCGTGAGCGACCACCCAAAATATCAAGCCTAAGTGGTTCATTACAGTTGTTTACGGCGCCGTATTATCTAATCTGCACCCGGATGATATTATATACTACTCCATTTCATCTCTTTTCCATACAATCTTTACCAAGTCCTGTGGTGATGAGGGGGGGGGGAGGGAGGGGGGTTAGGAGACAAGTGACGGTGACCACTAGGAGTCGTACTCCCAGACCAACACGGGTAAGCGGCCTGTCGGCAAGTTTCTATATTGCACCATGCCATGTCACGCCATGCCATGCCATGTCATACCATGCCATGCCATGTCATGCCACGCCATGCCATGCCGTGCCATGCCATGCCCATGCCCATGCCCATCCCATCCCATGCCATACCATGCCATTCCATGCCATGCCATGCCATGCCATGCTATGCTATACTAAATGGTCGTTGGACTCTGTATTCAAGGTAGAAGAGGAGTCTGGCAGCAACCCAAGTGACTGGGCAGCCCTTTTGAGGACAGCACTCTCACCCATTGTAGACAGGGGCGTAGAAAAGGTAATCTAAACATTATCTGCCCTATTACAATTAGCCCTTAGCCCTAGCCCTTATCTGCCCTATTACAACTAGCCAGAGTACTGCGATAGGCAGTTAAGCCCATTTTAGTGGTCGCAGAGAAACAAACGCGAGCCAATTGCAACTCCTTCTCGGAGCATGGAATGTTCGCTCATTCATAGATAGAACTGACACTGCAGAGAAGGAGTGCCTTTATTGCAAGAGACCTGCAGCGCTATAACATCTATACAGTAGCTCTGAGTGACTTGAACAGGAGGGCTGGTTTAGTGAAAAAGGTGGCAGTTACACCCTCTATTGGAAGGCAATGCTGAGAATGAGGACAGAATCCACGGAGTTGGCATAGCAGCGCAACGACTCTCATGCGGTAGGTATTTTATTTTAAAGTGTGTGTAAGTGTACTGTGAAGTGAGCTGCCCGAAAGGATCAGCAAAAGGCTTCTAAACCTTCGTTTTCCGGTGAAAGGCACGCACCACGTCGCCATTTTAAGTGTAAAAGCGCCCACCCTTCGAAGCTGTGAAGATCTCGACAGCGTGGTGAGGTCCAAACCTGCTGGCGACAAGCTGATCATCCTGAAGGATTTCAATGCAAGAGTCGGTACTGATAGCGACAGAGAGTCATTGGAAGGCATGACACTGGAAAACTAAACCGCATTGGCCTCCTCCTTTTGAACACGTCTGTGGTGAGTGACTTCCATATCACAAACACTTTTTTCAGGTAAGCTGTTTCGTTCAAAACAACCTGGATTCACCTCAGCTCCAAGCAGTGACACAAGATAGATTATGTCATTTTAAGAAGACGGGACATCCAGGATACGAAGATCACAAGGGCCATGCATATGCGAGGAGTAGAGTGCTTTATGACAACCCTCCAGCTACACATTGCTCCATTTCAGGGGAAACGATCAAAGTACGCACACCAGTACTGGTTCGACGAGAACAACGAAGAAAGGCACTGGTTAAAAAAAAAGCGTAACTGGGATGGCAAAGTAACCCTTCCCGTGTTTCCAAGAAAACCCCATACAGAAACAAACGCAGCGAGAGCTTCGTCAGATAAAGGATAAATTAATCAGTCTTACCGGTGGCGGAATAAAGCAGAGGAAGTGGAACACCATGCCGAAACTCACAACGCTAAGACGTTCTTCAGCACCATCAAGGATGTGTATGGACCATAAAGCGCAGCACCATTCCACTTCTTTCAGTAGATGCCACCAAACTAATCAAAGCGAAGAGAGAACACTTTACCAACCTCCTCAACCTTCAATAGTGGGCGAAGACGCCCTTGACTCCGTAGTCTAACAACCCATCGAAGAAAACTTGTATCTTCCTTTCCTATAGACGAAGTAAAGAAGGCCATCAACCAGTTAAGCACAGGAAAGGCTTCCTGAAAGAACTGGATCCCAGCTGAAATCTACAAGGCAGCATGTCCAGCAACGCCATAAGGCCTTTCACGGCATCGTAACCAGCATCTGGGAAGATGAAGACATACCACAGCACCTTCGCGATGCCATTCAGGTCCGCATTGTAGTTCCCCTCTAAAAGAAGAAGGGCAGCAAAGCACAATGTGGCAAGAGCAGAGAAATAGCTCTCCTGTCCATTGCTGCGAAGATCATTGCCCGCATCATCCTTCACTTAACCATAGCCAGGATCTTACAGAAAGAAATCTCCCAGAAGCGCAATACGGATTTCAAGCTGGCCACAGCACGGTGGGTATGGTCTTTTCAGTCAGGCAAGTGAAGGAGAAGTGCATCGAGTGGGAAATGGACCATATGCTGTATTTGTTGTCCTCACCACCGTTAACAGAACAGTGCGGTGGACTATCCTTAAGAACTTAGTTGCCCAAGGAATTTTGTCCACATCATACCGCCCTTTCATGACAACATGACAGGTAAAGTGCGTGGCGCAGCCTCAGCCTCATTTAACATTTCAAACGGATGAAAAAAGGTTTTGTACTTGCTACAGTCCTCTTCGATTTGTTCTTTAGCTGCGTCGTGAACGGTGCCGTAAGGGATTTGGACATTGCTGTCTATCTGAAGTATCTGAGAGACGGTCCACCATCTGACTTCCGCTGCGCCGCCAAAACACGGAAACGGTTCATTATCGAGGGGCTCATTAATGACGACTACTCCTTCGTGGCACACAGGGAGAGTCATCGGCAGCCCATTCGTAGCAGATTTGCAGAAGCGTCTAAACTGTTTGGCCTTACCATCCGTCTTGAGGAGACAAAGGTCCTCCATCAGCCTGTTCCTGGTACCACAGCTCTACTGCTCCCGCATTCTCGAACGACGGCACACAGCCAAAGGCAGTAGAGAGCTTCAAGTACCTTAAAGGCACCACGTCAAGTGAAAGATCCAGGGATAAAGATTAGACGGAAAGATCCTCAATGCCAGCCAGGCACTTAGTTGCTTGCACCTGGGTGTTGAACAACCACCACATCCCTCTGTCAACTAAATTGTTGGTGAAGAGGGCCGCCCTCCTCTCACGTCTACTCTATAGATGTGAGACTTGAAGGATACCTTAAGGGGCGCCACATCAAGAAGGTGGAAGCTCTCCCGACAGCTCTCTGAAGGCCACAGACTCCGATGCGTCCCCACAAGCGACCCAAGGACTGCAACACGACCAACCTCCAGTACCAGCTCCCTTCGAAAGGACTTCGACAACGAGGCACATCACAGAATTCAGTGGCGAGCCCTCGCCAGGACTGCTTGCCAGGCCTTCGAAGCAACCCGCCGCCAACGCCTGCAAGATGCCAGAACAGACGACATTGGGTAGCAGTATCGTCAGCACGAGCCACCACGGAACTCCCTTGCCCGACTTGCAAGAGACTGTGTGCGTCCAGAATTAGACTACCCAGTCACTTGAGGACACACTCCATCGACAGGTACTACCACAGCACCGTCATTGTCGGGTACGACGGACTACCAACAAATATCTAGAAATTTTCACTCACAGCAGCAGATTTTTCCGCTAGTTATTACTGCAGAACTTTCTCAGTAGCATTTTTGTATAATTGCATTTTTTCACAACGAACCACTTAAGAATAAGATAAAATCAACCAAATTAGACAGAAATACACCTCAAATTATAGATGTACTCACCAAATCCCTATGCGGTTAACAGGTTATTGGCAAATTGTTCAGGTCTTTTTCGTCGAGCAGATTTAGAAATTCGCCTCTGAAATCAGAGATTAAACGTCTTGCGAGCCATGTTGAACCATTGGCCCTCTTCTGGGATGAGGTCGTCTCGAATTGCTTGACGCAGCAAATGTCGTATATGTGGAGTAGACTAAGGGGCCGAATTCGAGCCCCCCCCCCCCAAGGAAGATCATTCCGAGGGTCAATTGAGTTGTGTTGGGTTAGTTGTCTTTCCGTTGATTTTTGTATTTACTTGTCAAGCATGTGCTTTAACCTCGCAGTGGCCACATGTCTTCATTGGGCGGACCTATTTTTGTGCGGATGCATTACGGACCTATGCCTCCGCATCTTCATGTTTGTTTTTTTTTGGGGGGGGGAGGGGTGAGGGTTGTTTGAGTTTGGTACGGGTTCCATTTAATTTATTATTCCTAAGTCAAAAGTACGTTAGGACAACGGTCTTTTTAGGGGTGGAGAGGTTTATTTAGGGGGGAGGTGTAAGGAAGGGTGTGGTGCTCAAAAAACATCGGGCCTCTCGGTCACCAGTTTTATTAATGAAGCTACACAAAATGTGAAGTGTGAGTATGATATTGTGTTCACCTGTTCGTCTACACGATTTCCAAAAAATGATAAAGATAAATAAATAAACAAATAAATAATAGCAACAATTGATTAAACAAATGATCGATTACAGCACTTTTGGCTCAGTTTTGTTTGTTCGACACCAATTGTTCGCGACAAGGTCGTATAAATGACATTAGATTTTAAAAAATTGGTGGCACCCACATGCAGGATTCAAGGCTTCAGTCCAGAAAGCCACCCTGTTCAAGACGCTAAATAGTGAAATTGTATACCCTGTTTAAGAAGCAAGACCCTGAAAACCATACCCTGTTGGGCAACCATACCCGTTAAGGCCAAATAAGGGAGTGCCCCCCTCTCCCCCCGGGCACATCGTGAAATAAGGGAAATGATCTTCTCTTATAAAACAGCAAAAACACATTTCACAACTGCTGACTAGGATGTGTGAGCATAGGTCTGCGTGGTCTTTATTTAATAATGCGGGTGTATCCGTCCTAAGTTTTGATTGTTCTATGAATGAAGGAAAGAAACGTCACATACAAACAGTTCAGGCGGTTTTGAAATAAAAAAACCGGTCTAAAATTCGACATAAGACGGTTATGCTCTCAGTCCTTCAATTATCCATAAAGAAATAAAGATTTGTTGGTTAACAGCTCAAAATTTTAAATAGCAACCATAGAGCAAAAAGAAGTCACTTTCAGCACGTTCACGTGAATAAAATCACGCAATCATTTTGACAAACCAAACAGGCTGTCACGTTGTATTTATGAATGTTTCAAGAGTCACACAAAGCACTGAATTATAATAGTTTCCTTTCTGTTTTTTTTTTTTGGCGAAATTTTTAACATTAATATCCTTGCAACAAAAAAGAGAGAGAGAGAGATAGAAAAGAAAAAAGATCTAGACAAAACCCGGAAAAACACAATACCGAGTGACAACGTTCCCAAACAGTAGTACACAAGGTTGCATTTTCAAAACTAGTCATGCACGAGTCATGCCCCTACAAAATACCGTATGGCACTCAATTTTTGTGGGTTATAATTTTTGCTGTTTTTTTCATGATCCGCAAAAAAAAGTTCCCGCGAAAAAAAATTCCCACAAAAATTTTATTCATTGTCGAAATTATATGCACTGCCTTCTACACTTAACTTAAACCGTCTCTTTCGTTCACAATTAAAACGAAGTTAGAAACAAAACATTCAGAAATACAACGACGAAATTACAGTCGTTACACTACAAGTATTTAGCTGTTAAAAGCTTCAAAGAAAAGGATCATTTGAAGGGACTCTTGATCAACTGATTAAAGTGTTATATGTCTGCAGGTTATTTACCTGTATTCGATTCAGTTATTTGTACTCAAAAAACGAGAATGTTGCAATTCTCAGTGAGCCTTTCGTGGCGCGTTCGCCATCAATAGAACTACTATGCAGTTGGGATCCCAAGGTCACTAAAATCAATAGCTTCGTTGTAGCTAGACCTACAACATCATGGCTTTGTTTCTAGTTAGCACTTTCGTACGTTTTATTGCATTGGTCGATAGCATTAAGGACCTATTCATAACTAAGATAGTACACGTGTAAGGCCAAGCTGTTGTATAGTACAGTCTTAACTACTGGCTACGTTAGCAGACACTGTCTAGCTATAAAAGTTCAAGCAACCTGTTCAAGGTTCAATTTGCAATTCTCTTGTGCAGTGCAGCCAGTGTT